>OGLS01001946.1_pt1 | contig 10687 bp, 7 predicted proteins | sample 1572881 | NCBI WGS metagenome assembly OGLS01 (sample SAMEA2582013, study PRJEB24529) | metagenome | biome: Human gut stool | place: China | collected 2011
CAGAATATGACGTACTGGTGGTCGGTCCGGTTTCGCTCGACCACAACATTGATTATCTCGGCAACGAACGCAGCGAGGTAGGCGGCGCGGTCGTCGCGTCCGGCTGGGCGGCCGCAGGCAGCGGCGCAAAGGCTGCCATCTTCTGCAAGCTGAATCCCGAGGAGGCCGACGTAAACGAGCGCTTCGAGGGCATCAAGGCCGACCTGTACTGGAAGCCGTCCGAGCACACCTGCTCCATCCGCAACCAGTACTTCACCGCCGACAAGGAAAAGCGGGCCTGCACCTCTATGGGCGTGTGCGACCCCTTCCGTTTTGAGGAACTGCCCCAGGTGAAGACCAAGGTCTATCACTTTGCCGGTCTGGTCTACGGCGATTTTGACGGCGCTCTGCTGGCGGAGGCCGCCAAGCACGGCAAGGTGGGTCTGGACGTGCAGTGCATGCTGCGCCATGTGGAGCCGGATAAGTCCATGGCCTTCCATGACTGGGCGGAGAAGAAGGAACTGCTGCCCCTGATGGATTACTTCAAGACCGACGCCGCCGAGGCGGAGGTCCTCACCGGCCTGACGGACCGCGTAGAGGCTGCGAAAATGCTCCATGACTGGGGCGCCAAGGAAGTGGTCATCACCCACAACACCGAGGTGTTGGCTTATGACGGCAACAAGGTCTACACCTGCCCCATCAAGGCCCGGAACCTCTCCGGCCGTACTGGTCGGGGCGATACCACTTTCGCCGGATATATCGCCGAGCGTCAGCGGGGCAGCGTGGAGGAAGCGCTGAATTTCTGCACCGCTCTCGTCTCCCTGAAAATGGAGACCCCCGGTCCCTTCAAGGGCACCCGGGAGGACGTTCTGGCCTACATGAAGGAATTTTATTGATCGATCGAATACAACCAGCCCGTCCGGAATATTCCGGACGGGCTGGTTTCTTCTATCTTTGTTTGGTGGCGCGGCTTACCGGGTCAGCGGGTCCACGGAAATATCCATGTCGATCTCAAAGGCCCGGTTCCACGGGAAGCGGTAATTGGAGAGGCAGACCTTTCCCCAATGGGCTGTGACGGTATCCACATGGGGCTTCAGGCCGATGAGCAAGCTGCTGCGCTCTAAATTTTTCAGTACCGGGGCGGTGGCCTTATCCATCCCCGCTGTCAGCCGGGCGACAATGGCGGGACGGTCCAGCTCCGGCAGGCAGAAGTTGTTGGCGTCACCGCCAAGATCATTCCGCACATAGGACAAAATATCCTCCCGTACCACGTTTTTATAGCAGAAATCCTTCAAAATGCTGTCGGCAAGGGTCTTACAGAAGGCAGTTTCCTCCGATCGCGAGGTCTGCCCCTGAACAAGATGGGCGTAGCGGGCTACACCGTGACTCAGGGCCGTGCCGGTGACGATGGCCATATCCAAAAATCCGGCGTAGCTCAACAGCTTGCCCAGCTCCGCTTTTTTCGTCAGGGCGTCATGGAAGGCAGTGCCGTACTGACCGTTGCCTGCGTCAATGAGGATCACCGGCAGATCGGCCTTCAGACGTTCATTCAGCACGGCGGTCAACTCCTGGATGTACTGCCGTTTCTGGGCGGCGTCCTCCGGCTGGGTCAACACCAGCACATAGAGGTCCGCAAAGGCGGGGGTGTCCTCCCCTGTCAGGCCGAAGTAGTCCAGATGCTCTGCCACGATCTCCGTCAGGGGCTTGTAATCATAGTCGCAGGCGGGCCGATCCTCTGTACCGCCGAAATATTGCACATTGACCTGTACGCCGTTCCAGCCAATCTCGCTGAGATACAGCTTGGTCACGGCCTTGAAAGCCAGATCATCTACACCGGAAAGGATGACATCGCCTGCCCGCAGACGAGCATGCAAATAGGCGATCTCATTTTTTTGGATGCAGTCCTCGGAGGAGGAATCGTCAATGCCAATGAGCACATGGAACCGGTCGCCGCCGATTCGGCTGACGGTTTCCAACAGTTCTCCGCTGAGGGTCAGCTTGTTGATCCGGTGCTCCGTGTAGCGGAGGGCGGCATCGTACATCGCGCTGTCCTCAAAGCGCAGCAGATCGTGGCCGTCGGCGTCCGTATCGTAGGTGGCGCGAATATTTTCCAGCGTCAATTCGTCCCCAGTGAGGGTTTTCCGGGGTGCTGCGCCGATGGTCCGCATGGCGTTGTAGTATTCCAGCGTGCCGCCGGCGTAGCCCACGGTGGGGGCCAGCCGCATAACGCTGTCCAGCAGCCAGACCTCGTTGTTGGGGTCCTCCGCCAAAGCGGACAGCAGGCTTTCCAGCAAATCTGTCAGAGGCCACGGCTCACCGTCACGCTCTGTGGTGGTTTCCGCCAGACGGGAGGCCACCAGTCCACCATAGAGCAGCTGGTCCACGGAAAGAAGGTAGCGGTCACAGCCTGATGCCTCCTGTTCCAGCACCCAATCGTACAGGAGGCCGGGATAGCCGCTTTGCCCGGTCCAGGATTGTGTTTCCAGACCGTTTTCGGCGTAATAGTCCTCCATCTGCCCATCCAGCAGTGTTTTGAACATCCATTCCTCCGGCATATTCAGGACATACCCCAGACTTTCCGCCAGATATTCCACCCGGCCCACGTTGTCAGGCCGGTCATCCAGCGGAACGTAGGCGATCACGGCACGGTCTGACTCTGCATCCGGCAGATCCAGCGGAGGGCGGGCACCGCAGCCGGACAGAAGAGCCAGACATAAGGCTGCTGCCAAGATTCGTTTTTTCATGGGTCCTCCTTTTGGGGTTTTAAATGGGCGTATTCCAAAAAGAGCGGAGCATTCGCTCCGCTCTTTTGTGATCTCCCTTACAGGCCGAAGCTGCTGAGGTCCAGACCGCCAGTGACGCCGTTCATGCTATTCTCCATGGCGTCATTGGCCTGACGCAGCGCCTCATTGACGGCGGAGACCACCAGATCCTGCAGCATCTCCACATCCTCGGGGTCCACGGCCTCCGGCTTGATGGTGACGGAGAGGACCTCCTTCTTGCCGTTGACCTTGGCCTCCACAACACCGCCGCCTACGCTGGCGGTGAACTCCTGCGCCTCAACGGCGTCCTGTGCTTCAGTCATTTTCTCCTGCATAGCGGCGATCTTCTGCTGAAGCTCCGCCTGACGGGCGGCTCCGGAAATTTTGCCGTTGGTGAAGCCGCGGCGTGCACTGTAACCCATAGTAAATTTCTCCTTTTATTTGATTTCAATATTGTCAAACTGACTGCCGAATTGCAGCAGCTGCTTCAGATTTTCCTCCGGGGACGGCTTTGGCGGCTCGCCCTCCCGGAGCAGTAACCGCACCGGCTGGCCGGAGACCTTTTCCGCCTCGGCGGACAAAACGCCCCGTACCCGGTCATTGTCCAAACGGTTCAAAGTGATCTCATCGGGTGCAAACACCGTCAGCTGATCGCCCTCCAACACGCCGCCGCACAGGTCCAGAAACGCCCGGTACATGGGAGGGATCTGGCCCTTGCAGTTTTCGGACAGAGCCTTCCACCAGTCACCGCTGACGGGCGCGGCGCTGTGAATGGCCGTCTGGGGCTTCGGCGCTGAAGGAATGGAGGCTGCCGGCTTGGCCGGGACGGCATTGGACCGTGCGGGCCGGACAGGAATGGCGTCCTCGGGAATGTCAAAGACCCGTTCACCGGGTTCCTCCCGCATGGGCGGCTCCTCCGGCAGCGGCGGCTCGTCCCAAGGGGGCGGGGCCTCCGCAGGCGGTGGTTCCACAGGTTTGGACGCGGGCTTTGCAGGGGCCTGAGACACCGGTGCTGCCCCGATCGCCTTTGCGGCAGAGACGCTTTGGTTCACGGCGGCGGAGATCGCAGCGCCGCGGGCCGCTGCGTCCTCCAACCGGGTGATCCGGTTTTCCAAGGCGGTGAGATCGCCGCAGAGACTTTCGTCACACAGCCGCAGGAGACAAAGCTCCGCATCGGTGCGGCGGTCGGCGCTGTAATAAAGATCAGCCGCGGCCTTTTGCAAGGTGGAGGCCAGATAGAGAAAACGGTTGGAGGGAACATCCTTGCCCAGTTGGTCCAGCGTAGCGCTGTCAAATCCGCCGGACAGCAGCGCTGCACCGCCCTCCGGGGCGGTTTTTCGCAGCAGCAGATCCCGGGTCAGGGTGGAAAGCTCACCCAATACAGCGCCTACATCCTTGCCCCCAGCGTAAAGCTCGTTCAGCAGCAGCAGCGCTGCCTGGGCATTCCGGTCCAGAATGTGCCGCATAAGCTGGGCAGTTTGCAGATTGCCTGCCAGACCCAACACCTCCAGCACCGCTCGGCTGTCCACTGTGCCGCCTGCGGCGGCACACTGATCCAGAAGGCTCAGGCCGTCCCGCAGAGCGCCGTCTGCCAGACGGCTCAGCAGCTCGGCACCGTCCGCCGTCAGGTCAATGTGCTCCTGACCGGCTACATAGGACAGCCGCTGGGCGATGTCCTTGGGGAGAATGCGTTTAAAAGAGTAGCGCTGGCACCGGGAGAGAATGGTGGCGGGCACCTTGTGCAGCTCCGTGGTGGCCAGAATGAACATGAGGTGGGCGGGGGGCTCCTCTAAAATTTTCAGCAGTGCGTTGAAGGCCGCCGTGGACAGCATGTGGACCTCGTCCACGATGTAGACCCGCTTTTTTACGTTGGCCGGGGCGTAGATGGCCTCATCCCGCAGGGCCCGGACCTGGTCCACGCCGTTATTGGAGGCGGCGTCCAGCTCCAGCACATCCAGAAAGCTGCCGCTTTCCAGCCCCAGACAGCTGGGACACTGACAGCAGGGGTCGCCGTTTACAGGGTGCTCACAGTTGACGGCCTTGGCCAGAATTTTGGCGCAGGTGGTCTTGCCGGTACCTCTTGTGCCGGTGAACAGATAGGCATGGGAGGTACGGCCCTCTGCCACCTGCTTTTTCAAGGTCTCGGTGATGTGCTCCTGACCGATGACGTCGGAAAACACCTTGGGCCGCCATTTGCGGTACAGCGCCTGATACATGGAACACACCTCCTGAAAAATCGAATCCGCGGGAAGGAAGGGCACGCGGGCAGCTCCAAAGGGTGCCCTGAGCGTATGAAAACATCCTCCGTTTGCAGACACGGAACCGGCGTCCTCGCGGCACATGGAACATCCCGCTTAATGCTGCTCGGTTCCCCGCCTGACATGGTTCACGGGGCTCCATTGCGCGAGACCGGCTCCGCGTCTGCAAGCGGAGGATGAATTGCGGAATCTATTATACGATATTTTTTCTGAATTATCAACTGGAAATTTCGTTTTTACCGGCAGTTGTGTCGGTGTTTCCGGGGAATACTTGCCTTGACAGAAGGAATGGAGTATAATGGCACCATAATTTTAAACTGGGATTGTTTACCCGAAAGGAGGGGCCATGGAGAGCGTTGGGCGTTTCGCGCCGTCCCCCAGCGGGCGGCTGCATCTGGGAAATCTTCTGTGCGCCCTGCTGGTGTGGCTCTCCGCCAGACAAAAGGACGGCCGGGTCCTGCTTCGGGTGGAGGATCTGGATACCGCCCGCTGTCCCCGGAGGTACAGCGAGCAGATGGAGCGGGATCTCCAATGGCTGGGGCTGGATTGGGACATCGGCTCCGGAAGGGACAACGGCACCGGCCCCTATTACCAGAGCCAGCGGACGGAGATCTACCAAGCGGCACTGGAAACGCTGCGGGAAAAGGGCCTTGTTTATCCCTGCTTCTGTACCCGGGCGGAGATTCACGCTGCCTCCGCTCCTCACCGGGAGGACGGGCAGGTGGTCTATGCCGGGACCTGCCGCCGTCTCACCGCGGCGGAGATCGCGGAAAAAAGCAGAAATCGCGCCCCGGCCCTCCGGCTGATAACGCCGGAGGAGCGTTGGGGCTTTACAGACGGCCACATGGGCCGATACGAGGGAAATCTGGCGGCAGACTGCGGGGATTTTCTGCTGCGGCGGTCCGACGGGATGTTCGCCTACCAGTTGGCCGTGGTGGTGGACGACGCCGCCATGGGGGTCACGGAGGTGGTCCGCGGGGCGGACCTGCTGGACTCCACCCCCCGGCAGCTGTACCTCTACCATCTGCTGGGGCTGACCCCTCCGGCCTTTTACCACTTTCCCCTGCTGCTGACGGCGGAGGGCAGGCGCCTTTCCAAGCGGGACGGCGCCGTGGGCCTGGACAGCTTGCAGGACAGGCTGCCCCCGGAGGAAATTTTGGGACGGTTGGCGTTCTTAGCAGGGTTCAATCCCTCTGCCGCGCCGAAAACGGCGGCGGAGCTGCTGGCGGACTTCGCGTGGGAGAAGGTACCGCGTCAGGATATCCGGATCCCGGCAGGACTTTTCTGTTAAGGTTTTTCAAAACGGCTTGTTTTGGCGGCGGAGCCGCGATAGGATCATATGGAACCAGTGGGACGGCGCAATGCGCCGGAAAGGAGCACTATGCGGATCATTGTTGTGGGCGCGGGTAAGGTAGGCACCAGCCTGACCGCCCAGCTTATCCGGGAGCACCGGGTCACGGTCATCGATCAGGAACCCAAGCTCATAGAAAACATCATCAATGTCTATGACGTTATGGGCGTTTGCGGCAACGGAGCCAGCTATGAGGTCCAGAAGGAGGCGTTCGAGGACGGTGCGGATCTTCTGATTGCTACGACCTCCAGCGATGAGATCAACATCCTTGCCTGCCTTGTGGCGAAAAAGCTCGGCACGCAGCACACCATTGCCCGTATCCGCAACCCGGAGTATGAGAAGCAGCTGCGCTTTATGCGCGATGAGCTGGGCCTGTCGATGGTCATCAACCCGGAAAAGACCACCGCCCGCGAGATCGCGCGTGCTGCGCTTCCCCTCGGCCATCAAACGTGAGCAGTTCTGCCGTCAGCGGTTTGAGCTGATCGAATACCGCCTGACCGAGGACAACCCGCTGGTCGGCCTGCAGCTGGCAGACCTCTACCGCAACATCCGCGTCAAGATCCTGATCTGTGCGGTCGCACGCGGCAGTGAGACGATCATCCCCACCGGTGCCTTTACGCTGCAGGCGGGGGATAAGATCTACCTGACCGCCTCGGCCCGGGACCTTGAGTCCTTCTTCCGCCGGCTGAACCTCTTTAAGGAGAAGGCAAACAATGTCATGATCGTCGGCGCAAGCCGGATGGCCTACTACCTCGTCAAGGAGCTGCAGGACATCCAGAAGCGTGTCACCGTCATCGACAGCGATGCGGCCCGCTGCCAGGAAATGAGCGAGAAGTTCCCCGGCGTGCTGGTCATCCACGGGGACGGCGCGGACGCCGAGCTGCTGAGCGAGGAGCGCATCACCGAGATGGACGCCTTTGTGGCGCTGACCGGTCTGGACGAGACGAACATCATTCTGGCAATGTATGCCTCCCAGATGAACTCCTGCAAGGTGGTGGCAAAGATCAACCGCAGCTCCTTTGCAGATCTGGCCACAGCCAAGGGCATGGTGGACAGTGTGGTCTCCACGGCATCGGTCACATCGGAGTCCATCGCCATGTATGTCCGTGCCATGCAGAACAGCTTTGAGTCGGAGAACATCAAGACGCTGCACCGCCTTGTGGGCGGCCGGGTCGAGGCGCTGGAGTTCAATGTGGCCCCGGGCCTGCCCTTCATCGGTGTGCCGCTCAAGGATCTGACGCTGCGCAAGGGCCTGCTGGTGGCAGGCATCGTGCGCCGCAGCGGCCAGACGGTCATTCCCTCCGGCAATGACGCCCTGCAGGAGGGGGACGATGTTGTCATCGTCACCACCGACACGACGCTGCACGCGCTGCGTGACATTGTAAAGTGAGGGCGGCGGCATGAATTATAAAATGGTAGGGTTTGTGCTGGGGCGCATCTTCCTGATCGAGGCGGCGCTGATGCTCTTTCCCATGGGGTGCGCAGCGATCTACGGCGAGTGGGCCTCGATCCCCGCATTCCTGATCCCGGTGCTGATCCTGCTGGTGCTGGGCCTTGCCGCCAGCCTGAAAAGCCCCAAGGACACCAAGATCTACGCCCGTGATGGTCTGGCCATCGTGGCGCTGGTCTGGGTGCTGCTGTCGGTTTTCGGCGCACTTCCCTTTGTCATCACCGGCGAGATACCGTCCTTTGTGGACGCCTTTTTTGAGACGGTTTCGGGCTTTACGACCACCGGCTCCACGATTTTGACCGATGTTGAGTCGCTGAGCCACGGCATCCTGTTCTGGCGCAGCTTTTCCCACTGGATCGGCGGTATGGGCGTTCTTGTTTTTGCGATGGCGGTGCTGCCCATGACGGACGGCCGCGCCATGCACCTGATGCGCGCTGAGGTCCCCGGCCCGACCTGCGGCAAGATCTCGAGCAAATTGAGCGACAGCGCTAAGATCCTCTACGCCATCTATCTCGCCATGACCGTTATCGAGACGGTCATGCTCTGCGCGGGCGGTATGCCACTGTTTGACGCGCTCATTCACGCCTTCGGCACGGCGGGCACCGGCGGCTTCAGCAACAAGGCGCTGAGCGTGGGTGCCTACAACGACCCTTATTTTGAGGTCGTGATCGGTGTGTTCATGCTGCTGTTCGGCATCAACTTCAACCTGTATTATTTCCTGTTGCTCCGCCATTTCCGTGAGGCTCTCGCCTCGGAGGAGCTGCGTGTCTATCTGGGCATCGTGGCATTCTCGACCCTGACCATCACGGCGAACATCGCAGGCCTGTACGACTCTGTCGGCACGGCGCTGCGCACGGCGTTCTTTCAGGTGTCGTCCATCGTGACGACCACGGGCTACGCCACGGCGGACTTCAACCTCTGGCCGACCTATTCGCGGGTCGTCATCGTGATCCTGACCTTTGTGGGTGCCTGCGCCGGCTCAACGGCGGGCGGCTTAAAGGTCTCCCGCGTTATCATCATCTTCAAGGCGGCGCGGCAGGATCTGAACAAGATGCTGCACAGCCACGCCGTCACCACGGTCCGGTTTGAGGGCAAGCCGCTGGACGAAAAGACCCTGCGCGGTGTTCACAACTATTTTAACATTTATATCATGCTGCTGACGCTGTCGGTGCTGCTCGTCTCACTGGACGGCTTTGATGTGGTCACGACCTTTACGGCAGTTGCGACCTGCCTGAACAATGTCGGCCCCGGTCTGGAGCTGGTCGGCCCGATGGGCAGCTTTGCGGAATTTTCCGCCCCGGTCAAGCTGCTGCTGGCCTTTGATATGCTGGCAGGCCGCTTGGAGCTTTACCCGATGCTGGCACTGTTTGCCCCGCGCCTGTGGCGCAAGCGCATCAACGCGATGCACGAGGCGAGAGCGAAATAAGTACGAGAGTTTTATTCCTTTTCTTGCAAAAAAAGGAGCCGAAAAGAACTCCAAACAAATAAAGAAAAATGCGGGAGACTGCCGGTAAAAGGGCAGTTTCCCGCGTTTTGTTACTTACTCTACGAATAGCGAATCGTCCCCATACCGCCCAATATGGGATGGGTCTTTCTCGGAATAATACAAATTGCCCAGCACTTCTTCCGGGGCGTTGTCGGCCAGGTAGCGCGCGTGCAGCTCGGTGGCAAAATGGGTGCCCTGCAAAATTTGCAGTGTGTCCGTGTAGCTGGTGCCGTCGATCTCATATTTGACCGTGATGATGTAGACGTAATCGGTGTTGCTCCCATTGACAGAGTAGGAGGGGTGCGCCGTCGCTTTCATGTCGGTAATGCGATAGGCGTCCGGCAAAATCACGCTGGTGTAGGTATGCTTGCGGTAAATATCCATCCCCAGCACAATAAGGATGGAAAACAGTATGCCGATCCCGCAGACGGCCAGCGCCGCCAGCAGCGCCTTCTTGTCGGATTTGGTAATTTTCAGCTTCATGCGGCGGGCCTCCCACAGTGTTTTCTCTATTATACCATGCGCTGCTGCCTATGTCTATTTGCCGCCGCGCCCGCATACCCTTTACCAGACCATAACAGGGGAGGGGCTTGTAATGCGGCGCAATGCAAACCGGGAGGAACGAGGCGGGCGGCTGCTGTCCGCGCTGGCTGCGGCGGTGCTGTTGACGCTGCTGCTTGGCATTATTCATCGGCTGTACCACTGTGAATATACCGATACCGACACCCCTAACGACTGTTTTGCCGTGTCGGCTGCCACCGGGGAGACAGCGCTGCCCAAAATGGTCTGCCTGACCTTTGATGACGGACCGAGCAAAAATACCGTGCCGATTCTGGAAATCCTTGATCGGGAGCAGGTTCCGGCCACCTTTTTTGTCTGTGCGCAGGACGCCAACGAGCGCTATCTGCCGCTGGTGGCAGACATTGCAGCGGCGGGGCACCAAATTGCACTGCACAGCGCGACACATCAGTACTCGAAAATTTACGCGAGCACCGATGCCTTCTGGCAGGACATCAAGGCGCTGCGGCAGGCGCTGGAGCCATATGTTGATGTTGGCGGCATTGACTGGCTGCGCTTCCCCGGCGGCAGCACAAACACAGTCAGCCACCGCTACGGCGGGCGCGGCATTATGAAAACGCTCAAGGCGCAGGCCGAGCAGAAGGGCTACCACTGGATCGACTGGAATGTCTGCGCGGAGGATGCCACCGCCAGCCACCCCGATGCGGCGCAGATCCTGCGCAATATCCGCCGCGATGCCGAGGGGCACGACCTCTGCGTGGTGCTGCTGCACGATACCAAGGCCACCGGCCAGACCGTGAAGGCTCTGCCGGACATCATACAATGGTTCCGGGAGCAGGGCTATACCTTCTGTACGGTCGCACAGATGCAAGCCGTCAAGGA
>OGLS01001955.1_pt1 | contig 10639 bp, 7 predicted proteins | sample 1572881 | NCBI WGS metagenome assembly OGLS01 (sample SAMEA2582013, study PRJEB24529) | metagenome | biome: Human gut stool | place: China | collected 2011
TCCAGTTCCTTCGACTTTCCAGCGGTAGCGATAATGAATGCACCTCCAAACAATAGTCCATAGTGTTGCGTTTTTTGGCATAGAAAACGCGGCCGCCCCAGTTTCGGGACAGCCGCGCGAAATTCACTCAAGAGCGCGATTCGGTCTACAAGACGAATCGGTTCAGGGTATAGCCCGGGGGTCCTTACCCCTCAAGGCGAGCGCGGCACAGGCCGTAGCTGCTTTCTTTACTCGAATATTCTACCACACCCCGGGGAGGCTGTCAAGCATTTTTATGCGGGAATTTGAAAAATATTCTTAAACTTCAATCAGCTCCCCCAGCTCCAGCGAATATATCCCTTTATAAGTCACCCTCCGGGGGGCAAAGCGCTTATCGATGGCCCTGGCGTAGAGTTCCAACTGAGCGCGGTAGGCTCGGACGAAGTCGGCAGGAGTCTTGCGGCGGTCCGTCTTGTAGTCCAGAAGCTCGAGGTGGTCGGGGTAGATGAGGACGATGTCCGCGATGCCCTGCACCAGCACCCCGGCGTCGGCGGCAGGGCCGTCGGGCAGGGCGCGGCCCTGGGCAGCCATGACTTCGGCGGCAGGCAGCGACGTGATAAAAGCCAGCTCCCGCAGCACATCCTCTGCCCCGCAGATGCGGCGGAACGCCTCGCTGCGCACAAAGCGGAGTATCTTATAGACATCCAGCTTCCCGGCAATGGCGGGGGACGTGAGCTGCGCCGCCGCCTGACGCTCCCGCTCGGCGCGGACGGCATCCAGAACGGCGTCGTCCTCTGCGTCCCGCACAGCGGCCAGCGCCCCGAAGTCTGCGTGCTCGAGGAAGGCATGGAGAGCCGTACCCATCTCGGCGGCGGTGAGGCCGTCCTTCGAGAGGAAGCCCGGGCGCTCGAGGGTGGTCTGCTCCGCGGCGTGGACGAGGCTGGTCACGCTGACCTTGGCCGGGATGTCCGCCAGCGCTGCCGCCGGATACCGCCAGCCGAAGCCCTGCCGCAGTGTCTCCACAAGGGCCGGGTCGGCCTCGGGCCGGGTCGGCTCTTCCGCCTCGGCGGGGGCTTCTTCGGGCGGGAGGACATCGGCCTGCACTGTGAGGGCGATGGTGCTCCCGGTGTCCGCAAAGGGCAGCTCGAGGTTCCCCGCCAGACGGCGGAGAGGCCCGCCGTTGGGGTGGACGAGGAGCGCCGCCCGCAGCCAGTCGGCGAAGCTGCCCGCCTGAGCGTTCAGGGTCTCCCCCGCCCCGGCGGCGAGGAAGGCGGCGGCTTTGGCGAAGGGGTTGGACGTCCGGCCAATGCCCAGCGGCACCGTCAAGATCAGCTTATCCTGCGCCCGGGTGAGGGCCACATACAAAAGCCGCATCTGCTCGCTCCGCATCTCGGCGGCATGGACCGTGGAGAGGGCGGTGTAGGCCGCCGTCTTATAGGCCCCCTCGCCGCCCTCGGGACGGAGACGGAGGCCTGCGCCCCAGACACGGTGGAGCAGGACGGGCTGGCGGGTGTCGGCGGCGTTGAACTGCCGGGCCGTGTCGGCCACGAACACCACCGGAAACTGCAAGCCCTTGGAACGGTGGATGGTCATGATGGTGACGCAGCCGGGCCGCGCCCCGCCGGGGGCAGTCTCCTGCCCGGTGGAGCCCGCCAGCGTGGCCGCGTCGATGGCACGGACGAGGGCCGAGATGCCACCCGCGCCCGCTCCTGCGCAGAAGGAGGCGAAACGCCGTGCGTCCTCCCGGCGGCGCTGGCCGTTCTCCATGGCACCGAGGGCGGCGAGGTAGCCGGTGGAAACAAAAATTTCTTCCAGCAGTTCCTCCACCGGCACGCTCCGGGCCATCCGGCGCAGGGCCGTCAGACGCTGGTAGAACGCCCGCACCCGGCGGGTGAAATCATCCTCCGCCCCGCTCTGGACGGCCTGCAGGACTGCGCCGTAGAGGCTGATGCGGGTGCGCTTATCGGGCGTCTGCGCCCCGGCCCGGAGACGGACGAGGTCGTCGTCCGTAAAGCCGAACATCGGCCCCAGCATGGCGGCAGCGAGATAGATGTCCTGCGCGGGGTTGTCGATGACCCGCAGCAGGGCGATGAGGGGGCGGATGTGGGGCGCGTCCAGCAGGTTCTCCCTGGCGTCGGCGTAGACCGGGATGCCCCGGGCCGTCAGGGCCTCGGCGTAGGCCGGGAAGTCGCCTCTCGCCGCCAGCAGGACACAGCAGTCCTCGTACTGCACCGGGCGGGTGGTGCCGCCGTCCCGCACCGGCTCGCCGGAAGCCACCATCGCCTCGATGCGGTCGGCGATATATTTTGCGTCCGTCTCGGCGGCATCGTCGGGCAGGAAGTGGACCTCCACACTGCCCTCGTACGCGCCGGGTGCGCCGCAGACGAGGCGCTGTCCGTCGCCGTAGGCCGTGTCGCCCAGAGCAGGCGTCATAAGCTGTTCGAAGATAAAGTTGATGCCCGCCACCACCTGCGGGGCAGAGCGGAAGTTGGCGTCCAGCGCCAGCATGGCGTTCTCGCCGGGCCTACCGTCTTCGGGCCGGGGGCGGGCCTCGCCGCCGGGCAGGAGGGGCCAGCTCTCCAGCTTTTCCCGGAAGATGCTGGGGTCGGCCTGACGGAAGCGGTAGATGCTCTGCTTTAAGTCGCCCACGAGGAAGAGGTCATCCCCTGCCGGGCTGGCCAGACAACGGTAAAGGGCGTCCTGCAGAGCATTCGTGTCCTGATACTCATCCACCATGACGGCGGCGTAGCCCTGCCGGATGCCCTGACACAGCTCGGTGGGCTGGCCGTCGGCGTCCCGCAGGAGCCGCAGGGCCAGATGCTCGAAGTCGCTGAATTCCAGCAATCTTCTCTCCCGCTTCCGGGCCGCAAAGCGGGCGTCGAAGTCCCGCACGGCGGCAAAGAGGGCGCGGAGGCAGGGTTCGGCGGCTTTCCGGTCAAGCTCGGCTTCGTCGAGGCTGCAACTGATGAGGTCTTCGATTTTCTCAAAGAGCTTTGCGGCCTCGTCGGCCCGGGTCTTGACGGCGTCCTTGTGCTCACCGGTGAGCCGCTTTTTCATATTTTTGAGGCCGGGGGCCTGTTCCATGCCGAGGACATAGGGCGTCAGCCTGTCGTAGAGGGGCGTCCACTCCCCCGCCCCGGCCAGACGCTCCACCTCGCCCAGCAGGGCGGCGGAGTTTTCCAGCCGCTCGAGGGGTTCGGCGAACTTCTCGTTCACTGCCGCCACGGCCTTTTCCTTGGCGGCAGGGGTCTTCTTGCTGGCCTCGGCGTCGGCCTGCGCAGTCACGAAGTCCTCCCTGCAGTCGTTCAGCGCGGCGCAGAGCAGCTCCTTCGCGGCCCGGGCAGAGCGGGCGGCCTCCTGCATCAGAATATCATGCCAGCAGGTGCGGGCAAAGCCGTTCTCGTCCTGCCACGGGGCCAGCATCTCGTCCAGCTTTTTATCGTAGTCCGGTAGGGCGCGGAGGAAGTCATAGACCTGCAAAACAGCCTCCCCCGCCGCCTTGTCGGTGCGGCCCTTGCCGTAGAGGTCGGCGAAGGCGCAGAAGTCCGCATCCTGATAGGCCGCTTCCAGCGTCTCGGAGAGGGCCGCGTTCCGCAGCATCTCCACGCTGCCGGGGTCAGCAGGGGTGAAGTCCGGCGGGATGTCCAGCGCCTGAAAGTGCTTGTGGAGAAGGTCGAGGCAGAAGGCGTCGATGGTGCAGATGGGGGCTCTCTGCAACAGCATCCGCTGGCGGCGGAGGGCCGTGTTGCCCGGCTCTGCCTGACTGCGGCGGAGTAGCGCCTGCCCGATGCGGGCGCGGAGCTCTGCGGCGGCGGCGTTGGTGAAGGTGACGATGAGGAGCCGGTCGGCGTCCACGGGATGTTCCGGGTCGGTGATGAGCCGGACGGCCCGCTCCGTCAGCACGGCGGTCTTGCCGCTGCCGGCGGCGGCGCTCACCAGCAGCGCACCGCCCCGGTCGTCGATGGCGGCACGCTGGGCCGGGGTCCATTTTGTCTCGCTCACTGGTCTTCCTCCTTTTTCTCTTCCGGTTCAAAAGGCTTTGCAGGGGCGTCCAGCGCCCGCTCTCCGATGCCGTCCTCATGGCAGCAGATGAAGCCGTAGTCACACCACCGGCAGGGGCTGCGGCCCGTGACCAGCGGCTCGGCGGCGATGCAGCCGCCATAGAGCTGTTCGCCCATCTGGGTCACAAGGTCGTCCAGATGGAGCTGGATGCGGGAGAGCTTGGCCTTGTCGGCACGTTTCTCTTTCTGGTAGGGGCTGGGTACACCGTTGCGGAAGCTGAAGGGCAGATACCGCCCCGTCTCCTCGGCGTCCATGGCGTCAAAGACTTTCTGCTCGTCCCGGACGAGGCCGTCCAGCTTGTATTCCATGCTCCGGGCAGCCTTGCCCCGGGTGGTCGTCTCGGGGGCCGGGTCGGCCAGCAGGTACAGCACACCCGCAGGCTCTGCCCCGGTGAATCGTCCACCGGCGTCCCGGGTCAGGCTGAACAGGTAGAGCAGCATCTGACAGTCGAGGCCGCAGTAGACTTCCCGCAGGTCGAGCTTTTTCGTGCCGGTCTTATAGTCCACCACCCGCACCCAGCGGGTGCCGTCGTCCTCGATCCACTCGTCGGCGCGGTCCACGGTGCCGATGAGCTGCACCGTCCGGCCATCCGAGAGGCGGTAGGTCTGGCCCCGCACGGCGTCCTCGCCGGGGCCGATCTTCAGCTCACAGGCCACCGGTTTGAAGCTGGACTGGCGCTGCTCGTCCCGCAGGTAGCACAGCAGGCCCGTCATGCTCTTTTTGAGGCGGGAGAGCAGATAGGCGAAGCGGGCCGTGTCCTCGGGGAGGTAGCGCTTTGCGTACTCATCTACGAGAAGCCCGGCCAGCGCCGCCATGGCCTCGTCGTCGAGGTCGAGGAAGGGTCTCAGTCCTGCACAGGGGTTGTCAGGGCCGGGGTGGGGGTCGAGGGCCATCTGGAGCACCCAGTGCATGAGGGTGCCGCTCTGGTCGGCGGAAAGCTCCGCCCGCTTCCGGGGTCGCAGGCCCAGCACGTACTGCAGGAAATAGCAGTACCGGCAGGTGTAGTATTTTTCGAGCTGACTGGGCGAGATGCGGAGCCGCCGGCCCAGCAGCGTTTCCAGCGCCTCGAGGTCGCTGACCTGACGGGGGCTGCGGCCCGCCATCCGGCGCAGGAGGGCGAGGCCCTCGGGTTCTGCCCCGCCGGGGGCATGGAGGGCCTCGGTGAGGCTGGCGCGTTCGATCTCCGTCAGGGGCCAGCCGCCACCCAGCACGTCGAGGCCGTCGGCGGCAGTGGCGGCAAGGTCGGTCAGGTCGAGTTCCGGCGCACCCGGTCTCAGCACGTCCACGATGGGCTCGAGGGCGGCGCAGAGGGTCTGGCCCTGCCCCTTCGGCCAGCTGAGCCAGAGGCCTCTGGCCGGGGCGGTGAGGGCCTTATAAAAGCAGACCTGTTCCCGCACCACCCGGTTCTCAAAGCAGTCCGGAAGCTCGATCTCCTGCGCCATCAGGGCGTCGCGGTCGGCGTGGGTCAGCAGGCCCGTCTCGCCGGGCGCGGCGGGGAATTCGCCCTCGGAGAGGCCCAGCACAAAGACATAGTCCGGTGCGTCAAGGCGCATCTTGCCTGCGCTGGCCAGCACCACGGCGTCCAGCGTCTGGGGGATGTGGCCGAGGTCGGACGAGCGCAGCAGCAGCCCGAACAGCTCTTCGTACTCGGGGATGGTGACGCTCTGGCCGCCCAGCAGGCCTGCCATCTCGTCCAGCAGTCCCATGACCACGTTCCACTCCCGGGCGGCTTCCTCGGCGGCGGGGATGCCCCGCTCGGCCCGGATGGCCTCCACCTGCGCGGCCTGAGCGTCCTCCGCACCCAGCTCCTTCAGGCAGAAGTAGAGGGCGCGGCTCATCTGCTCGGCGTTGGCAGAGCGGAGTTTCGCGCGCAGGCCGTCGGCGGCGGTGATGAGAAGGGCGCGGGCCTTTTCGGCCCGCGCAAGGTTTTCTCTGTCCTCGTCGGTAGGCTCCACATCGCCGAAGCCCCGGGGGTTCTTCTCGAAGGGCGCGCGCCACGCCGCCGCGTTGGGCGACCAGGTGTAGGCGTAGTTCTCAAGGGCGCAGACCTCTTCCTCGGTGAGGGCGCAGAGGCCGGTCTTGGCCAGGGTGGTGAGCTGTTCCGTCAGCTCCGCACCCCGGGCAATGGCCAGCAGACACCGCACCGCCGTGGCCGGGGCGCTGAACTCGGGAGTCGTCGGCTCGTCGCAGTAGAGGGGGATGTCCGCCATCCGGAACTCGTACTTCACGGCGGCGCGGTATTTCGAGATGTCGCGGCAGACCACCGCCACCTTCCCGCAGCGGACGCCTTGCCGCATGAGGCGGCGGATGGCAGCAGCGGCGGCGCGGGCTTCTTCCTCCCGGCTGGGAGCGGCAAATAATTTTATTTCCGGACAGGCCGGAGGCGGGTCACACCGGCCCGCGGCCAGCAGCTGGGCCGCTGCGGCGAGGCCGGGGGCGTCGGCGTGGCGCACGTCCCGGCGCAGCAGTTCCGGCACGGCCACTTCAGTGCCGTTCCGGCGGGCCAGCTGGCGCAGCTGGGCCGCCACCTGCTTCGCGCCGGAGAAAAGGCTCATGTCCCCCGGCACGAGCGGGGTGCCGTCGTCGCAGAGGGCCACCGTCACGGTGGGCAGCGAGGCCAGCAGGGCGCCCATCAGCCGCTTTTTCGGGGCGTTGAAGGTGTCGAACTCGTCGATAAAGACGGCCCTGTCCCGCAGGAACTCCGGCAGTTCGCCCCGGGCCAGTGCAGCCTCGAGGCGGGATGCGGCCAGCTCCAGCCGGTCGGAGGGGTCCATGCCTGTCCCGGCCAGCAGGGTCTCGTAGCCCTGAAAGATGAGGGCCAGTTCGCTGAGTTTGGCGCTGTCGGTGCCGCAGTCCTGCGCCAGCTCATAGAGCTGCCGGCCCGAGAGGCCCGCGCTCTTGAGCTCGTCGATGGTCTCGGCGGCCATCTGGCAGAAGGCGGCCGAGCGGCGGTGGCGGTAATAGTAATGGACGTTGTCCTGCAGTTCCTCGAGGGCGCGGCGCACCAGCACGGCACGGCCCGCGTCGCTGAGGGTCTGGACGGCAGAGCCACCCTCCGCTGACAAGATATGCTCGGCGAGGCTGGTGAAGGAAAAGCTCTCCACCAGTCCGCTCAGCGCGTCGCCCATCTCCCGGTGGATGCGGCCCTCGGTGGACGAGGTGAACTGCTCCGGCACCAGCAGGATGCTCTTCTCCCCCGCCTCGGCCCGCGCCCGGATGCGCTGGTACAGCAGGGTGGTCTTTCCGCTGCCGGAGCCGCCTAAAAGTAGTTTTAACATGGTGAATCTCTCCGTTGGGTCAGTTTTCTATCGTGGGCGGCTTGCCCTCATTTTTCTATCATTGTACCACAAAATTGCAGCGACATCTATTCTGTGGTACAATGAAGAAAAAATCATCTCAGAAAGAGGACACCTGCATGAAAATTTTAGCAGTAGATTACGGCGACAGCCGCACCGGCCTCGCCACCTGCGACCGCACCGAGTTCCTGACTTCCCCCATCACGCCTCAGATCACCGTCAAGGCCCGGGACAAAGTCGCCGCCAGGGTCTGCGAGGTGGCAAAGGAGATCGAAGCCGAGCTCATCGTCATCGGCCTGCCGCTGAACATGGACGGCACCGAGGGCGAGCGCGCCCGCAAGAGCCGCAAGCTGGCCAAAACCGTTGAGATCTGGAGCGGCCTGCCCGTCCGGATGTGGGACGAGCGCCAGACCACCTGCGCTGCTGCTGACCTCCTCGACGAGAGCGGCACCTTCGGCGCAAAGCGGAAAAGCATCCTCGACTCGGTGAGTGCGACGGTCATTCTGGACGACTACCTCGCATGGCGGAAGGAGCATCCGGGGGAGGTCTGAACGCCCCCGCCGCCCCTGTGGCAAAGTTTCTTTGCGAAGTCCGGACAGTTTGTTGCAAAGTCCGCAGAAAAATGTCGTTTTCCGGTTTGTTTTCACAATTTTCCTGAGCCGAATTTGTATAGTTTTCCGGCTTGACAGCACCGGCTCTTCTCCGATAAAATGAGGGTAGAAGAACCCCCTGACCAGATGGCCGGGGATGACGCTTCTTCATGAGAAAAAACAACTGGACTCACCAAAACAAAAACGATTGGAGGCGACCCACATGACAAAACTGAGAAAGCTGACTGCCCTGCTTCTGGCCGGTGCACTGACCCTTCTGCTCCTGACCGCCTGCAGCGGTGGCGGCGGTTCTTCCGGCCCGAAGGCCCAAGCCGAAGCCGAGGTGATGCGGGCCATCAACAACGGCCGCGCCGTGGCCCTGAGCAATGACCCTGATATGCGGGAAGTTGCCGCAGCCCATCTGGACGCCAAACTGAAGGGCAACTTTAGAGGATACACAGGCTACCACGAAGTAAAGTACGATGAAAAAACTTCGACCCTGACCCTCATCGCCCAATACGATTATAAGGACACTACCTTGGAAAAACTCATTGGTTACATCACCGAGAACAATGAGGCTTCTAACCTGAAGTTCAATCTTTCCAGCAACTGGGCCAAGGTAGGCGTAGCAGCCGAAACCTATCAGGGGAAGACCTACATCGCCATCACTCTACAGGTAAAGAAGACCTAACCTATCCCTTTTCCCCCATAAACGCAGATCACCCGCCAGTTGGCGGGTGATTTTTTTGCAGCCGTCCACCGCCCGGAGGGCGGAAAACAGCCTCTTATTCGTATTTCGTGATGCTCACGCTGTTGATGGTGATGGGTTCGGTGGGGCGCTGGGCCTCGTCCACGCCGGTCTGGGCGATGGTGTCTACTACTTCCATTCCTTCGTACACCTGCCCGAAGACGGTGTCGGTGTAGTCGAGGTAGGGTGCGCCGCCCGCCGTCTGATAGGCGTTCACCACGTCGGCCCGCCAGCCGGCGGCGTTCATCTGGTCGATGAGCTCCTGCGTCACCGAGCTGCTGCCCGGCAGGGTCTCCATGACATAGAAGACGCTGGCGCAGTCGCCGGAGGCGTCCGCTGCGGCACAGAGTGCGCCGGAATAGTGATGGAGCTTATCGGTGGTCTCGGCGGAGAAACGGTTCCCGTTCCAGATGGTGGTGCCTCTGCCGTCCGCGCCCTGCCCGGCCTCCACCACGAAGTCCTTCTCCACCCGGGTGACGGTCAGTCCGTTGTAAAAGCCCTGCTGGGCCAATGTCGTGAAGTTTTGCACGGCCTGCGGGGCCTCGGTGGGAAAAAGCACTGCTTTGAACACGCCTGCCGAGGTATCGAACACCGCGATGGTGTCCCCCGCCGCCGGGTGGGTGAACTGCAGCTCTGCCGACTCCACGGCCGGGCGGCTGACCGTCTGCACCGTGCCGGCCTTCCCGCCCTGGATGCTGGAGAGGATATTATGTGCACTGCATCCGGCCAGAACTGCCGTCAGGGCCAGTGCCGCCATTATTTTTTTCAAGGCTCTCATGATCGGGCCTCCCTGTCCATATATTATAGCAAAGATGGCTTTTCAAAAGCTATCGCTATAGTATATCACATTCCGGCCCGGGAAGCGAGAGGGAAAAGCGTGAAAATTTGTTATTGGATTTCTATGCGAAAAACATCTTGACGAGCGGGCAAAAAAACGCTACACTATAGGCGTACCCGGAACCCACAGCTCAGAGGGAGCAGAGCGGGCAGGGTGTGACAGTTATCCCATTTTTTAGATATTTGACAGGAGAACGCGACTTATGGCAGAAGATATGAACAAGTCCGCCGCTGAGACCGAAGAGGAGTATCAGCCCGACCTGATGACCCTCGAGGACGAGGACGGCAATGAGGTCACGTTTGAAGTGATCGACGCTCTGGACCATAAGGGCGTGCATTACCTGGCCGTTGTCGAATACGCCGAGAATGAGGAAGACCTGGACGAGGACGCCCAGCTGGTCATCCTGAGCGTCGGCGAGGACGACGAGGGCGAGTATCTCGACGTCGTCGAGGACGATGAGACTCTGCTGGAAGTCAGCAAGCTGTTCGAGAAGCGTCTGAGCGACCAGTTCGAGATCGAGTGATCTTTCAGCAAAGACTTCCTGCCCGGCGCGATTTGTTGCGGTTTATATGATCCTACTAATCATTCAACGGGAGCTTGGAGTTCGTCGGTGGATTGCAGACCTCCCCGTCATGGGTCGACCATGAAGGCTCGATGAGGAAGCGCGAAACCGGAGACAGAGCACCCACCTGTCCGCAAGGGTAGGTTTGATTGCCGCAGACGACCGGGCGGGATTCTTTATAGGTATTCAAAAAGGCTCTCGTGCCGTATTTCCTGCCGGCATGAGAGCCTTTTTCTTTTGTCTCTACTCCCCGGTCTCGTCTGTAAAAAGGCCCGGGATACCGCAGATAGCGGCCACGCCCACCAGCGTGAACACGATGCGTGACCAGATGGACGCGCTGCCGCCCAGCAGCCAGCCGACGAAGTCGAACTGGAACAGGCCCACAAGGCCCCAGTTGATGCCGCCGACGATCATGAGGATGAGACAGATTTTATAAAAGGTCTGCACAAAAAGACCCTCCTTCCTTTGGGCAGTATGCCCGACGGGAAGGAGGGTTATGCATTTTATAGGAATAACCTCTCCGTCAGCGCTAACGCGCTGCCACTGCCCGGGTTGCGGCACCCA
>OGLS01001969.1_pt1 | contig 10582 bp, 9 predicted proteins | sample 1572881 | NCBI WGS metagenome assembly OGLS01 (sample SAMEA2582013, study PRJEB24529) | metagenome | biome: Human gut stool | place: China | collected 2011
TGATCATGTTCTTTACATAGTCAGCATGGCCTGGGCAGTCAACGTGTGCATAGTGTCTCTTCTCTGTCTCGTACTCAACGTGAGCTGTAGAGATTGTGATACCTCTTTCTCTTTCTTCTGGAGCCTTATCAATATTTTCAAATGCAACAGCTTCACCTGTACCAAGTCTCTCATGAAGAGTCTTTGTGATAGCAGCTGTAAGAGTTGTCTTACCGTGATCTACGTGTCCAATTGTACCAATGTTGCAATGTGGTTTTGTTCTTTCAAATTTAGCCTTTGCCATTGTTTAAAATCCTCCTAATTAATTAAATAGAATATTTGTCTGCAAGCAGACTTCTCATAGCTGAAATCTATTATATTATCTTTTAAAGAATATTTCAACTATATTTTGAGTAAAAGCATAGTAAACCAATACTTTTATCTGAATTATACGGCAAATTTACATATTTATTATATACACAAATCTGCCTGATATATACCACTGCGAAATACAGTAACCCGTATTCCGCAGTACATTATATAATCAAGATAATTATTAAGTCATCTGACATCAGCCAGACACTTCTAACTATCATCTATCACTTAATAACTAATTATTTAGCTCTTGAAGCGATAACCTTGTCCTGAACAGACTTTGGAGCCTGCTCATACTTATCGAAGAACATAGAGTAGTTACCACGACCCTGTGTCTTAGAACGAAGGTCAGTAGCATATCCGAACATCTCAGCAAGTGGAACGAACGCTTTAATCATCTTACCACCTGAGATATCTTCCATACCCTCAATACGTCCTCTACGTGAGTTGATATCACCGATTACATCACCCATGTATTCTTCTGGCATAGTAACCTCAACCTTCATGATAGGCTCAAGAAGGGCAGGTGCTGCCTTAGCCATAGCATCCTTGAATGCCATAGAACCAGCAATGTGGAATGCCATTTCTGAAGAATCGACTTCATGGTATGAACCATCGTAAATATCTGCTCTAAGTCCGAGAACTGGGAATCCAGCTAAGATACCTGAATTAGCAGCTTCTCTGATACCGTCAGCAACTGAAGGGATATATTCCTTAGGAATAGCACCACCAACTACTGAAGACTCACAGAAGAGTACTGGAGGTTCGTTAATTAATACTGTGTTCTTTGTCTCAACATCAAACTTATCAACGTTAGCTTCAAGTGGTGAGAAACGTACTTTACAGTGACCATACTGACCACGTCCACCTGACTGCTTAGCATACTTACTATCAACATCAACTGCCTTAGTAAAGCACTCTCTGTAAGCAACCTGAGGTGCACCAACGTTAGCCTCTACCTTGAACTCACGAAGAAGTCTGTCAACGATGATATCAAGGTGAAGCTCACCCATACCAGCGATGATTGTCTGACCTGTTTCCTGATCTGTATGAGCACGGAATGTAGGATCTTCTTCAGCAAGCTTTGCTAAAGCTTCACCCATCTTACCCTGGTCATTCTTAGTCTTTGGCTCGATAGCAAGCTCGATAACTGGCTCTGGGAATTCCATAGACTCTAAGATAACTGGATGTGCTTCATCACAGATAGTATCACCTGTTACTGTAACCTTAAGACCTACTGCAGCAGCGATATCTCCTGAGTAAACCTTATCAATTTCTTTTCTCTGGTTAGCGTGCATCTGAAGGATACGGCCAACTCTTTCTTTCTTATTCTTATTAGAGTTAAGTACATATGAACCACCGTTTAATGTACCTGAGTAAACTCTGAAGAATGCTAACTTACCAACGAATGGATCAGTCATAATCTTGAATGCAAGAGCTGCAAATGGCTCTTCATCAGATGACTTTCTTGTTACTTCGTTACCGTCTTCGTCAACACCTGTGATATCTGGGATATCTGTAGGAGCTGGCATGTACTCGATAACAGCATCAAGAAGCTTCTGAACGCCCTTGTTCTTATAAGCTGTACCGCAAAGACAAGGAATAGCTGTACCTTCAATAGTACCCTTTCTTAAAGCAGCCTTTAACTCTGGAACTGAAATTTCCTCATCGTTAAAGAACTTCTCCATAAGGTCTTCATCAAGTTCAGCACACTGCTCGATAAGCTTATCGTGGTATTCTTCTGCCTGATCCTTTAAATCAGCTGGAATTTCACCAACTTCAATATCATCACCCTTATCGCCATTGAAGATATAAGCCTTCATTTCAAATAAGTCGATGATACCCTTGAACTCGTCTTCCTTACCGATAGGAATCTGTACAAGTACAGGGTTCTTTCCAAGCTTAGTAATAAGCTGGTTGCATGATCCGAAGAAATCTGCACCCATCTTATCCATCTTGTTCATAAATGCCATACGTGGTACGTTGTACTTATCAGCCTGACGCCATACGTTCTCTGACTGTGGTTCAACACCGTTCTGTGCATCGAATACACCTACAGCACCATCAAGTACTCTAAGTGAACGCTCAACCTCTACTGTGAAGTCAACGTGTCCTGGAGTATCGATAATGTTAATACGGTATTCTGGCTGTGTCTTATCTGGCTTACCCTCTTTCTCAGGTGTCCAGTGACATGTTGTAGCAGCTGAAGTGATTGTGATACCTCTTTCCTGCTCCTGGGCCATCCAGTCCATAGTAGCAGTACCTTCATGAGTATCACCAATCTTGTGATTAACACCAGTATAATAAAGGATACGCTCTGTTAATGTTGTCTTACCAGCATCAATATGAGCCATAATTCCGATATTTCTGGTTCTCTCCAATGGATATTCTCTTCCAGCCATGGATAAAACCTCCTATAATTATAATTAGAATCTGTAATGAGCAAAAGCCTTGTTTGCTTCTGCCATCTTGTGCATATCTTCTTTTCTCTTTACTGATGCACCTGTGTTGTTAGCTGCATCAAGAATCTCGTTAGCGAGTCTTTCTTCCATAGTCTTCTCGCCTCTTGCTCTAGAGAATGTAGTCATCCAACGAAGAGCTAAAGCCTGTCTTCTGTCTGGCTTAACTTCGATAGGTACCTGATAAGTAGCTCCACCGATACGTCTAGCCTTAACTTCAAGAACTGGCATAATATTGTTCATAGCTTCTTCAAATACTTCGATAGCTGGTCTCTCAGTCTTAGCTGCAACTCTATCAAAAGCACCGTAAACAATCTTCTGAGCTACTCCTCTCTTACCATCAAGCATAATGTTGTTGATAAGCTTAGTAACTACCTTATTGTTGTAAATAGGATCTGCTAATACATCTCTTTTCTGTGTATGTCCTTTACGTGGCACGGTTCTTCCCTCCTTAATAAATTTATTAAATCATAGGTACTCACAAATAAAAAATGTGTTCGCGCCGTATATATTAACCTGCAACCTCTTGATTAATCTAATTCCGGCACAATTCAAAATTTAATTTGTTCGTAAAAATCAGATTCTTACGAATCCGACTCTTGCAAATTGTAAAACTTGCATGCATTCATATAAATGCGTGTCTTAATTCAGGCTTAATTACTTAGCGTCCTTAGGTCTCTTAGCACCGTACTTAGAACGAGCCTGTCTTCTCTTTGCAACACCTGCTGTATCAAGTGTTCCTCTGATGATGTGGTATCTTGTACCTGGTAAATCCTTTACTCTTCCACCTCTTATAAGAACAACACTGTGTTCCTGAAGATTGTGTCCCTCACCTGGGATGTAAGATGTTACCTCGATACCATTAGAAAGACGTACTCTGGCGATCTTTCTAAGAGCTGAGTTAGGCTTCTTAGGTGTTGCAGTCTTAACAGCTGTACAAACACCTCTCTTCTGTGGTGCAGATACGTCTGTAGCCTTCTTCTGAAGTGAGTTGTAACCCTTCTGAAGAGCTGGTGCTGTAGACTTCTTTACTGCAGTCTTTCTTCCCTGTTTTACTAACTGGTTAAATGTTGGCATTCCGTTTTCACCTCCCGAAATTAGAATAATGAATGGTTGCATCTTAGTATCAACTAAGAAAATGTTTTGTCACCAAAACAGCGCAAAAATAGTACTTGCCTATTCGCACGCTTTATTAGTATATATATTTGCAAATTCAGTGTCAAGCATTTTTTCAAAAAAAGACAAAAGCGTGCCAGATTTTATCAATCTGACACGCCATAAGTTTCTATAAAGAATTAATCTTCCTGTGTGAAAACAAGTTCGTCTTCACCAGACTCATCTTCATCTTCTTCAATGTAGTTATCTGTAGAACTGATCTTGATATCCTGATAACGCTTCATACCTGTACCGGCAGGGATAAGCTTACCAATAATAACATTCTCTTTAAGACCAATAAGTGGATCAATCTTTCCGTTAATAGCTGCATCTGTAAGAACCTTAGTTGTCTCCTGGAATGAGGCAGCTGACATAAATGATGTAGAAGCAAGTGAAGCCTTAGTAATACCAAGGATAATCGGAGTACCTGTAGCAGGTGTCTTTCCTTCTTCCTCAAGTCTCTCATTAACTTCCTGGAACTCAATTGTATCAACCTGTGATCCTGGAAGGAACTTAGAATCTCCAGCTTCATCAACAACTATCTTCTTAAGCATCTGACGAACGATAAGCTCAATATGCTTATCATTGATATCAACACCCTGGATACGGTAAACCTTCTGAACTTCACGAAGGAGATAATCCTGAACAGCTCTTACACCAAGAATTCTTACGATATCATGTGGATTCTCAGAACCCTCTGTGATTTCCTCACCCTTAGCAACAACCTGTCCTTCAACAACCTTTTCTCTTGTATCCTTAGATAATGGATAAGCCTTTGAATTACCTTCATCATCAGTTATAACGATTTCAGTCTTCTTCTCAGTCTTAACAATACTTACAGTTCCGCCAAACTCAGCAAGTACAGCAAGCATCTTAGGCTTTCTTGCCTCGAAAAGCTCTTCTACTCTAGGAAGACCCTGAGTAATGTTATCACCGGCAACACCACCTGTATGGAATGTTCTCATTGTAAGCTGTGTACCAGGCTCACCGATTGACTGGGCTGCGATAATACCAACAGCTTCACCAACCTGAACAGTCTGACCAGTTGCCATGTTAGTTCCATAACATTTAGCACATACACCAATGTGTGAACGGCAAGTAAGGATTGTTCTAATCTTAACCTTATCAACACCAGTCTTAATAATAGCTTCTGCTCTCTTAGGAGTTACAAGATGGTTAGCTTCAACAATAACCTCACCTGTAGCTGGGTCTACAATATCCTCAGCTAAATATCTTCCTGTAATACGCTCCTGTAATGGCTCAAGGATATCTTCCTTGGCATCACTTGAGTTAGTAGCTCTGTTATTAACAAATGAGTAAACATACATACCAGGTATCTGCTTACCTGCGCTACAATCTGTCTCTCTGATAATAAGATCCTGAGAAACATCAACAAGTCTTCTTGTAAGGTATCCTGAATCGGCTGTACGAAGGGCTGTATCTGAAAGTCCTTTACGGGCACCGTGAGCTGAAATAAAGTATTCCAGAACATCAAGACCTTCACGGAAGTTTGACTTGATAGGAAGTTCGATAGTGTTACCTGATGTATCAGCCATCAAACCACGCATACCTGCTAACTGCTTAATCTGCTGGTTAGAACCACGGGCACCTGAGTCAGCCATCATGAAGATGTTGTTATATTTATCAAGACCCTGAAGAAGGGCATCCTTAATCTTATCATCAGTCTCCTGCCATACGCGGATAACATTCTTATGTCTTTCCTCGTCAGTAGCCTGACCTCTGTTATATTTAACAGTAATCTGTTCAACTTTCTTTTCTGCCTCAGCAAGAAGCTGCTTCTTAACTGGTGGCACTGTCATCTCAGAAATAGAAACAGTCATGGCAGCTCTGGTAGAGTACTTATAACCCATAGCCTTGATATCATCAAGAACCTCTGCAGTTGTTGTAGTACCATGAGTATTGATAACATGCTGTAAGATATCCTTAAGCTGCTTCTTTCCTACATGGAAATCAACTTCTGGAAGTAATAAATTCTCTTCCTTGCTTCTATCAACATATCCTAAATCCTGAGGGAGAATCTCATTAAATATAAGTCTTCCAAGTGTAGACTCAATATTACCTGAAAGCTCTTCTCCGTTAACATTCTTAGTTACATGAACCATAATCTTGGCATGTAATGTAATTATACCATTCTCATAAGCAAGAACTGCTTCATTAATGCTCTTGAAAATCTTGCCCTCACCCTTTGCACCTGGTCTTTCCTGTGTAAGGTAGTAAATACCAAGTACCATATCCTGTGAAGGAACGGCAACAGGACCACCATCAGATGGCTTAAGAAGGTTGTTAGGTGAAAGAAGCATAAATCTACACTCAGCCTGAGCCTCAACAGAAAGCGGAAGATGGACAGCCATCTGGTCACCATCGAAATCGGCATTGAACGCTGTACATACAAGTGGATGAAGCTTAATAGCCTTTCCTTCTACAAGGATTGGCTCGAAAGCCTGAATACCAAGTCTGTGAAGTGTAGGAGCACGGTTAAGCATAACTGGATGCTCTTTGATAACATCTTCAAGTACATCCCATACTTCTGTCTCAAGATGCTCTACGCTCTTCTTGGCTTTCTTTATGTTCTCAGCAAGACCACGCCTTACTAATTCTCTCATAACAAATGGCTTGAATAACTCAATAGCCATCTCTTTAGGAAGACCGCACTGGTAAATCTTAAGCTCTGGTCCTACTACGATAACTGAACGTCCTGAGTAGTCAACTCGCTTACCAAGAAGGTTCTGTCTGAAACGTCCCTGCTTACCCTTTAATAAATCTGATAAAGACTTAAGTGCTCTGTTACCAGGACCTGTTACTGGACGACCATTTCTACGTCCGTTATCGATAAGAGCATCAACAGCTTCCTGAAGCATTCTCTTCTCGTTACGTACAATAATTTCAGGAGCTCCAAGCTCAAGAAGTCTTGCAAGTCTGTTATTTCTGTTAATAATTCTTCTGTAAAGATCATTAAGATCTGAAGTTGCAAAACGTCCACCATCCAGCTGGACCATAGGTCTTAAATCTGGTGGAATTACAGGGATTTCTGTAAGAATCATCCACTCAGGCTTAGTTCCTGCATTCTTAAATGCTTCACCAACTTCAATTCTCTTTATAAGTCTGGCAGCCTTCTGAGAAGTAGTGTTAGCAAGCTCTTCCTTAAGTCTTACTTCTTCTTCTTCAAGGTTAACCATCTGGAGGAGCTCGAGGATTGCCTCAGCTCCCATACCAACACGGAAAGCCTTGCTTCCGTACTGCTCACAGAGTTCTCTGTATTCAGTCTCTGAAAGAATCTTCTTGAAAGGAATATCTGTTTCACCTGGATCAATTACGATATATGAAGCAAAATATAATACCTTTTCAAGGTTCTTAGGACCAATATCAAGAATGAGATCCATGCGGCTAGGAATACCCTTGAAGTACCAGATGTGAGATACTGGTGCAGCAAGATGGATATGACCCATACGGTCTCTTCTTACGCTGGCCTTAGTAACCTCAACACCACATTTATCGCAGACAATACCCTTGTCCTTAATCTTCTTATACTTACCGCAGTGGCACTCCCAGTCCTTGCTAGGACCAAATATTCTTTCGCAGAAAAGTCCGTCCTTTTCTGGCTTAAGTGTTCTATAGTTAATTGTTTCAGGTTTGGTAACCTCACCATGAGACCACTCCAAAATATTCTCAGGAGAAGCAAGCTTAATCTGAATCTTATCAAATTTCATTGACTTATTTGATTTAATTTCTTCTGCCATTATAGTGCTCCCTTCTAATTAATATTCATCTGAATTGCCATCGCCGTAATCGTCATCAAAATCATCATCGTCATGCATCTTAAACATATTAGTTAAACCGTCTAACATTCCCATTATAAACACTCTCCTATATCTAATAATCTGACTTTCTTTAGTATCCCCAAAACATATTAATGTGAATAGTCCCTGGCTCCAAATATCGCTGTTCCAACCCTTACATGAGTTGCCCCTTCTTCTACAGCAACAGTATAATCGTTAGTCATCCCCATGGACAAAACATTCATGTATACATTATCTATGTTTTTGTTATTGATGTCAACCAGTAATTGCTTTAATTCTCTAAAATACTTCCTGTTATCTTCAGGATTTTCAACAAATGGTGCACTTGTCATAAATACTCTTAATTCCCGGAAGCACTCCTATTTTCTTCACAAATTCTTCCGCTTCTTCACATGTTACACCGAACTTGTTCTCTTCTCCTGCAACATTAACCTCAATAAGAATATCCTGTATAAGACCTTTCTTTACTGCTTCATCACTTATTGCAACTGCAAGTCTTTCCGAATCTACTGAATGAATCAATACAGCTCGTCCTACAACATATTTTACCTTGTTTCTCTGCAGATGTCCTATCATATGCCATGTTATATCATTAGGAAGTGTATCTGCCTTGTCCACCATCTCCTGAACATAATTCTCTCCAAACTGTCTTATTCCACAGTCATATACTTCCATAAGCATATCCTTGGGCTTGGTCTTGCTTACTGCAACAAGACACACATCTTCTGGATTTCTTCCTGATTTCTCACATGCTTTCTTAATATGCTCTTCTACTTCAATAAGATTATCCTTTAACATAATGCCTCCTGAATGTCATTAATCTGATATGCATAAACATTTAATATATCATCTCATTCTCCGAATACTTGTCTGCATCCAGAATTATTCTGTCATATATTGACACACCATGACTAAGTGACTGTTTTAATATGTAATATTCATTATTGCCATCTATTACTTCTACAAGCTTAAATACTGTATATCCTGTATTAACACAATACACACCTCTAAGCTTTTCAACCGGTCCTACAACGAACCTGTCACTTGAATCCATCCTTATTATTCCAGTGCCGGCTGCCAGTTCTGTCTTCTTAATATACACAGCCTCATCATTTGACTTATATATATCAACAGCCCTAAATACCTGATTCAGCTTACCATCTGAATCGCTCTGTTCTACAAGGAATCCATAATCACCCTTTTCACCATTAGTTATGAGATATTCTTTAGGTATCTTATAGAATTCATTCTCAGTTACAGCTGATACCGGAACCTTGATTCCTGATTTTCCTGACACAATTATCTCAATATCAAGAAATCTCTCTGTAGCATATCTTATCATATATTTTGATAATGTTATCTTGCCATATGAGTTCTTACCATCATTAACTATCTTGAATGGAAATGTGCCTGTAATATTATCCTTGGTAAACTTAATCGATAATGTATCCTTAGATGAAAGAGAATACTTATCTATATCTGACTGTGTAATTGGAAACATAAGTGTCCAGTTCTCACTTGTAATAAGCTTATATGCAGGATCTGAGGCTGTAATAAGCTTTTCTGACTTAAGACTCTGCTTATCATATGATTTTTTCTTAAAGTCAACACTGCCAATTGTTTCCTCTGTTACTCCTTCATAACCATCAACCGAATAAACAACTATCCCCGGTTTATCTGACTTTGCAGTCTTAAAAAGGTCCTGACTTCCTGTGCTTGCTACAATTGAATCAAGATTGGCCATAATATTCTCATTAATAGACTGTAGTACAGTTGCATTAAGATCTGACTTGAGATCATAAACTGCACTGAATCCACTGTCTGCATACTCAGTCTTGTAATTAGTAAGTGTATTCTTAATGACTGTAAGATTCTCATCTGAAAGTGCATTGCCATCTCCTGATGTATACTGTGCAAGTATATCTGAAACTCTTCCTGTCTCATCAACCGTATACACTGTATCACCGGTCATAACTCTTGTTCCCTCTCGCTGATAATAGTTAATATCACCAGAATATGAAGAATTATAGACTTCTTCCTGTCTTAAGGCAACCGCTGTAAATGAAGCATTATTCATTAATGATCCCACTTCAACTTCATATGTCTGTACCTTTGCTTTTGAAACATATATAACTATAAAGCACACAATATATACCAGCACTATTCCAAATATAATTGCTGCTGCTTTCGGCTTTCTTCTGTATCTGACTACTTTCTTTCCCGCCATGATAAACCTCATAATTTCCGCACTTTATCTGTGCTGATTCACAAACACTGTAATTGTAGCATTTTAGACAGTATGATACAAGGTTTAAAGTCGTCAAGTTTACACTTTTTCTCAACAAAATCCATATTTTACCAGTATGATTTATCTTACATTTTCCATACTAATTTCAAAACCAAATCCGCTATTTTAAGGAGGCATTTTATGAATTCTAAACCTATAGACTACATTGCTCTTACAATTGCCATTGTAGGAACTCTTAACTGGGGACTTATCGGTTTTCTCAACTTTAATCTTGTGCATTTTATCTTCAGATCAGTTATGGTTGACCGTATAATCTACGCACTTGTAGGTCTTTCAGGCTTATATCTTTTAAGTACTTACGGAAGAATCAAGGCACTTGGCGAAGATATGTAGCAAAACAGGCTGCCAGTTATCACAACCGGCAGCCTGTTTTTATTTTTTATTATTGTCTTGCTTTCATTATTCTGTCAAGAAGTGCGTCAGCAACCTCTTCCTTACTCATCATAGGAAACTCCTCGACTGCGTCTTTAGTAATAACAGTAACCACA
>OGLS01001975.1_pt1 | contig 10573 bp, 11 predicted proteins | sample 1572881 | NCBI WGS metagenome assembly OGLS01 (sample SAMEA2582013, study PRJEB24529) | metagenome | biome: Human gut stool | place: China | collected 2011
GAACATTATCTATCCACCTGACTCACAGAAAAAATCCCGGCTGTCTTTTAAGGAATTTCTCTGTCAAACGATTACACCGCTTCTTGAAACGGGTGTGATTACAAAATGGCCCGGTATTATTAATATATATGCGCATTTCATTCGTGCGGATATCGCCTCCTTTGCCAATTTCTGGTCAGACTACAAAATTCTTCTGAAAGGAATACGCGGTACTGTCAGCAGCTTCAAAAATCGTTACGGTATCGATTTTGATGAACAGCAGGAACGTCGCGTAAAGACTGAACAGATAATGTTTGACAAACGAACTTCCCCTCCGCGTTGCAGTAACGTAGCTTTCATCGATACACTGCTTATCACTCCCGGGGGTATGGGTCTGGCTGAATGTGGTGAATTACTGGGTCTTCCCAAACTCACCATTCCTGCACCTTATTCCATAACCAATATGCGTGAATATCTTCTGGGCGACAGAGCAGGGTTTGAAGCCTATGCTCTGCGGGATGCCGAGATTGCGGTTCGTTATGCTTTACAGGTTCGCAATTTTTGCGCCCGGGAGCTGATGATTGATCGTGTCCCCGCCACCATCGGGGCGATGGCAGTTTCACGGTTCACCAAAACACTTAAAGAAAACAATATGTCTCCTGAAGTCTGCCTTGGGACACACATTAAAACCCGTGAACTCTGGCTCACGGAGAAACAGGCATTCCGGACGATTAAAAACCCCGCCAGTGTTCCTTCAAGAGAGTTGTTTGAAACGTTCCCGATCAACTGTTACCACGGCGGACGCAATGAGTGTTTTATGATGGGGGTTACACCGTCTGATCACTGGTATGACTACGATCTGGCTGGAGCGTATACCACCGGGCTATTAGATATCCTCACACCCGATTACGGGAACATCCGCCTCAGTAAAAATCCGGACGATTACTGTGGGCATGTAATGGGATTTGCGCTTGTCACATTTCGGTTCCCGGAATCAGTTCCCTATCCCAGCCTGCCGGTTCGGACCGATCAATATGGGTTATTCTTTCCATTAAGTGGCGAATCATGGGCAACGGCACCTGAAATCGAACTTGCTCTGTCGCTCGGGGCAGAGATGACGATCCATAATGGGATCATCGTCCCCTGGATCTGTGACACCTCCCCACATAACAGCGAATCAACATCGGTGTTTCTTCCCTTTGTTCAACAGGTCCGTGAGAACCGTAATCGCCATATTAAAGGTTCTCTGGAGGAGAAATTCTGGAAAGAAATTGGCAACTCGCTTTATGGTAAACTTGCTCAGGGCCTTCGCGCCAAAACCGCCTTTGATACAGCCCGTGGATTAAACAGATCCCTCCCACCATCATCGGTTACTCAGCCATTCTTTGCTGCGCATGTGACGGGATTTATCCGGGCCGTTGTCGGGGAACTCATGAATGCTTTGCCTTCTGATTCATCGGTTGTCAGCGTCACAACCGATGGCTTTTTGACAAATTGCCCACTTGACAAGATAAACATGAGCGGTCCACTGTCTTCCCGCTTCCAGTCGCTGTGCGATATTGTTGATCCGGGTTCATCAATGTTGACATGTAAGCATGAGGTCAGCCAGCTTATCGCCATGAAAACCCGGGGGCAGTTAACCTATAGAGCTATTCAGGGAAAACCGGTTGTTCATGCCAGGGCTGGCGTCAAACCTCCTGCCGATATTCCACGCAGTGACTATAACGACTATATGGTAGATCTTTACCTTAATCGTTTACCCGGTCAGACGTTATCCCGAAGTACGTTGATATCAACGCGTGAGATGTGGTATCCCGGGAACAGGATATCCGTCTTAATCTGGAATTCGATTTCAAACGCCAGCCCGTACGGCCCGCCATGAATGAAGGGCATCTACTGATGTTTTCCCGCCCGTGGGATAATATGGAAGAGGCTCTGCAGCAGCGCTCTCTTTTCGACGACTGGCGGCAAACGCATACACTGAAGACCCTGGCTGACTGGGATGACTGGTGTGATTTTCTCTATTGCCGGACGGTGTTTTCTGATATGAAACTAAAAGTCGGAAGCAAACGTAGTGATGATATTTTAGTCAGACTATTTCTCCGGGCGCTGACTCAGTGCCAATGGGGGCTGATGCTGAAAGATAAAAAAAGTTATTCCTGTAAAGAGGTTGCTGAATGGCTGACGTCAGAAGGCTATTCAGTAACGGTGACTGATGTAAAAAATGCGGTAAGAGCAAAAATACCCCAAATGAAATTTAGTTCTGTAACACCGCGAATGAAGTCACTGATGGATACCATAGCCCGTAAATATCCGACATTCTGTCTTCCAGTCTGATAACCGTTAAATCTCCCCCAACTCCTTTAACAGAAGTTGGGGGCTTAATCACAGGCAATCGGCATCAAAACAGTGAAATAACTGCCGCGCGTCAGGATGGCCATTTACATGATAGATCCGCATGGCATGACAGGTGATACTCTGGAGATTAGCCGCCAGCCTTTTCCCCATATTCACCAGTATGCCGTGTGGTATTTTACTGCTTGTACTGTTTACTGTCAGAGTAAAACAATTTGTTTCAACGCTGACCTCAATAAAATCATTTCCAAATAATGTACCGACAACCTGCCTGATTGTTTCTTCATAATCTGTCAGATCAATGACATCACGCCATCTCGCATTTACGAGTTGATACTTTCTGATATGTAAATACATAGAACCACCTTTATGTTATTTCAACTAATATGATGTTCTCCGACATTATGAAAATATTAATCATCATTGTAATTGCTGATAACCTCTCTAACCTTCGGATCTTACGTTCCCCCCTGCCTCTCCGACTTGATGGCAAAAGTGCATGGTCAAATATGCAGCAAAAACATGTCATGTACAGGTCAGGATAATAATTATCACCCTGAACGTAAAAATACACATGGACAGGATGAGTCCACATGTTATTCGATGATTCCAGCAATGTTTTAATATATTGATAATTAATGAGTTAATTTTTTTCTCCGTCACAGTAAAAGTGGACTCATCCTGTCCGTTACTTTGCTGAAAATATCCTCTTCGCTGGCATTAATCGGATAAATGAATGGGTAAGCACGATAAACTTGGATATCGACTCGGATTGATATTAACTCGCCTGAACAATGGTGAGTCACTAGCCGTCCGGGAGTTATCTGAGGAATTTAACGTTTGCGAAAAAACTATCCGTCGTGATCTTACTCAGCGCCTGTCCTATCTTAATCTGATTCGACAAAATGGTCGCTATCGCCTGTCTGACGGTGTTCTCGGTCAACGCAGCAATGCTGATTTACGTCATTTCACGCGCATCCTGGGTATTGAAGGGCTGTTCCCTCGCTGGGATGACAGACTACTGAGTATTTTGTTAGGTAACACGAAAAACAACCCGTTTCTGATAAAACAACGTCCATACGAAAACTGCGGATCATTCATGTCAATTCTGAATGTATTATCCGATGCCATCCTGTCACAGAAGAAAGTAAATTTTAATTACAAAGATAAAGAGTTTCGGGCTGTTGAGCCATACAGACTGGTTAATGACAACGGATTGTGGTATCTCGCTGCCGCCCATGACAGTACATTAAAAAGCTTTGTTATCTCATCTGTCAAAGACGTTTGCATGAGTAATATCTCTTTCAGGATAATCCCCGAAATTAATGAAAAAATAGAAAAGACAGATGGTATCTGGTATAGCGAAGACCTTATCGAAGCTCTTATTTCAGTTTCCGCACATGTTGCTCCGTGGTTTACCCACCGTCATCTATTGCCAGGACAGGAAATAATTCATACTTCCCGGTCTGGCGATTTACTGGTGATATCACGTGTAACACACACAGATCAGATAATGCCTTTAATGAAATACTGGATACCGGATGTCGAAGTAATACAACCGGCCTCAATCCGTCAACAACTTGCTGAAGATATACAATCCGCACTGAAACGTTACACCCAGCCAAGTAACGCCCCGTAATGACACGGATAATATAATTTTCATTGAGTGCTATTTTTGTAAGCTAAAAAATGGAGTTACCATGAAAAAATGCCCGGTTCTTCTTGTTGTATCAGGGTTTCTGACCGAAAATGATATATCATGGTTTAACCGAATTAAAGCAGGGTGTGGCCTTGATGTCAGATACTATAAATGGGAATCGGCAAATCTACTATCCATATTAAGTTCTGACATAGCGAACAAGTGGGGGTTATATACTCTCTTCCCCCTGAGAACATCTCCTTTATTGTCATCAATCTCCATTCCATTTAAAGCGCGTCAGGCCTGGTATAATGCAACGAAAGCAGCAGTTAATAACAGAGAAAAATTAGCACACGTAATAAACGAGATATACGTTAAAGAAAAGCGTAATGTGATCATAATGGGTCATTCTTTAGGGACTCGATTAATAAATGATAATATTCTCTTAACAATCTCTATGGCCGGAGCCACCCCAATAACAAGTTATACAGAGAACATAATGAAAATGGCTTACGGTTCAAAAATGGGGCATTTAAATATCTACAGTGAACATGATAAAGTACTTAACACGATATACCCTCTCGTAGAGTCAGTAACGCCAATTGGGGTTCGGGAGGTGAGATTCAGACCTGCTCGGATAATCAACTGGAAGTGGAATATTGGTCACACTGAATATATTACTTCAAACAGGATTGATTCATTAACACACTGGTTAAATGTTAGCTGATCCAGCCCTAGAAATCACTGACGACGACATGAAATCATTTCATGATATTATTAATCTTGCAAATTCAACACATCATAAAAACACTGTCGCACCTAAATTAATATCATTTGAGTAGTTAAAAAAAGGTTGCATTATAACGGGAGTATATATTTACTCCCGTTAATTTTCATATTTTATAGTATTGATATGGATTCGATTAAAAATTTCGTCTAACTCGTTCCCTTATCAAACTTGCCAGCCTTACCCTTCCAGGTGAAATAGTTTCCGTTACAGTTTCAACTCTCAACAAATCACGCTGTCCGGTTCGGCGACTGACCGCGAAACGCTGACATATATCATTAACCGATACCGTATTACCGGTATACAGTTGAAGTAATATCCAGCACAGCCTTTCTGCGATCCTTTCACCGCGAGTTTTATACATCTGTAAAACCTTCAGTTATCGTCAACGATGACATAGCCCACCTCAAAACCCACATAACTAACTGTATTCATGAACATTTATTACCGGTGTAATACTGTAGTTGGGGTAATGGATTAACCGTTATCACCCTGCTACAGGAGAATGCTCCATAGGGGGCAAAAACCACGAGGGATCTGAGATCCCCCGTGTCTGCACTTGTTTATGCGAACAGCTAGGAAAAAGAGACATCATCTCCATGCTGTGATGCACGCCACATGCAGTAGATTACAAAGCCGCCCGCTTTCTTCCTGTTCATAACGGGTCAACAACTTTCCACAGTTACCGTTACCCGGTAAATCCCCATAGAGAGATACTCCATAAAATTACGCTCCCACAGGGACCAGAGTTCATTCCTCTCTGCTGCCAGTGAAATATCCCCAATCAGATAATGGAAGACATAATTCCCCGACCAGCAAAAATCAATTTCTTTTTCCAGCTCAGGGTAGACACGCCCCATATAACTAAAATCTGTGACATAATCAAAATACCATTCATTATTCTTACGGATAAACCGTATTTCAACGGGATGAAAGCCCCCGGATTCTGCACTGTAGTCCGGATCACGGAAATTAATAACCACTGCCTCAGTTATTTTTTGTAAAACCTGATTTGCCAGAAGAGTAGTAATATGCTGCTGAAATTCTTTAGTAACAGGCAGAGTTAATCCTGCCTGTTTTAAGGCATATTGGGTTTGCATAATAAATTTTCCTTTAGAAAGTAAATAGTGGTGTGTGGTGATTTCTGGTTGTATAACAGTGCAGGAAATAAATTAATCCTCTGTAATCTTTTCCTGGCTACTGATCGTATTAAGTTTATTCAACCGCTCCCTCCAGTCCGGGTATAATACATGAGTAAATAACTTCTCTGGATGTGCCTCCAGCAGACATATATCCGGGGAGCGTAAAACAGCAGCCAGAAAACCTGCATTGTTGGCGCTTGCCCCTTTGAATAGCGGCCTGAATACTCCGGATGAGAAGCCGGTAGCAGGTTGTGTTTCCAGAACAGTTGCAATCTTTGAAAGTGAGATCCAGTCCTTAGAGAACAACCCTCCACAGCCATTTGCCACCAGACGAAGATAAAGTTCATTATCCACCTCTGATATCGCCAGTTGCCATGTCAGCATACCACTTGCCTTAGGACTGATTTTTTCTGCCTGGCCTGTTTCAATGAGCAACTGATAGTCTTTTACATCAGATAATGTTTGTTCATCTGCACTGAGATTTTCATGAATAACCTCTGCCTCATTTTTAATCTCCTTCGAAACTGACTCAACATTATTTTTAACTAATTTTGATTTACTCATTTTGCGTTCCTGGTTTTGCTTGTGTTTAATAGCGTGATTCGGCCATAGAAATTAATAAATCAATACCCTTCAGAGGGCAATCGGGGTGAAATAACAGATAAATACCGTTCCCGTTATCTTCCGTAACAGAAAGCATCAGGTAATAGTCATCTGTCAGACGGACTACAAATTCTGGATTTGCAATTAACTGATGAATCACATTTAATACCTGCGCTTTAATATCTTCAGGTACATCATCGGGCTCGACATATATTAATGTCACCCCGACTTCATCCCAGAAACTCATTGCAGAGTATTCATCTTCAAATGGGAGTACCAGCTCTGTTTTCAACAGACTCATTACTGACTCCGGAAGAAGGAGCGACGGCAGGTCTTGCCAGTTCGAGACAAATTTCATTGAATAATCCTCATAAACAAAAAACCCGATACGATTAACGTATCGAGGTTTTTATACATCCGCATAACTATTATTTACAGTTATTGGTTTTCTATTTAAATTCTTTCATAATATCCACAGTCCATACAGATAAGCACTGGAGCATTATTCCTTTCACACTGTTCAAGGAATCCAAATAGTTTTTTAATAGCCTTAATAATTTCTTTCAGTATTTCAGGTAAAAACTCCAGGCTAATATACCCAGAGTGTTTATTATCGGTTATCGATGGCAGTTTTCCTGCTGAACTTATCAATGTATTACAACTGCCACACTGTGGGCATTTTAAATGCATCCTCATTCTCCATATTTATAGTTTGCTAAAAAGTAGTCACATCTGCTTCGTAGCCGCAGTATTCAGAAGCAGGTCAGTCACTCCCTGCCCTGTCTGACGCATACGTTCCGGTGTTAATTTCGCGTAACGTTCTGTACTCTGAATACTGGCATGCGCCAGTTGGGCTTTAACGTCATACAGGCTGAATTGACCACTCGAAACCAGTAAAGAGGCAACAGAATGACGTGTGGTGTGAAAACAGACTTCATTCTTGTCTATACCGCACTGTGCCAGTATTTTTTCATATGCCCATCGGGGTTCCGATATCGGTTTGCCATTATCCTTAATGGCGAACAGATACGGATTACTGCCAACTCGTGGGATAGCATCAATAATCGATAATGCGGCATCGCTTAGATATACCGTCCGACTGCGACCATTTTTTGTATAAGGAATGAACAGAGTACGATTGGCCCGGTCGATATGTTCATGCCTGACATTAAGCATTTCTGTTTTGCGTGTACCGGTTAACAACAACATGGCTATCAATCCCCCGGCAGCTTTGTTGGGATATTGGGTAGCAGCGTCAAGAATGCGCCTGATCTCATCAGCATCAAAAAAGCGCGTCCGCTGATTATTCTCTTTCAGTAAAGGGATCTTATCGGCTTCATTCTTTTCCAGCACATCCTGTCGCAACGCATAACGCCCCATCGTTTTCAGAATAGCAAGGGCTCTGTTACAGGTAGACGGCGCATATTGCTGCCCGTGAATACGACCCTCAAGCATGTCGAAAAGCACCTGCTGGATTTCCCGGGCCCGAAGGTCACAGTAACGTATCTTCCCCAGACAAGGTTCAATGTATTGCGTGAAACGCTGAACATCCTTATCCCAGGACTTTTTATGGCGTTTGATGAACGGAACATAGGTCTGGTGAAAAAACTCACTAAGCGTTGGCATAGCACGATAATTATCGCGTTCTGCCTTAGGGTCATTTCCCAGTGCAATCGCCTCCTTGTGACGACGAGCTATCTGACGGGCTGTCCCCACATCAATTTCAGGGAATCTGCCAATACTGATACTTTTTTTGGTACCGTGGAATGTGTAGCGCAGGAGGAAACGTTTGTTACCCGTTCGACCTGAGAGGCATTTGAGGCCAATGACCTCAGTATCGGATACCTCAAGCTCTGTAGATCGGGTATCTGTGTTTGCCGGAAGGGCTTTGATGGATGAATTGGTGAATCGGAAGGATTTTTGCATATTTATCCTCATATATCTGATTGATATCATGAAAATAATATATATCTGAAGGTGTTTTTATTACGGGGCAGGATTGAAGAATGGAAAGGCTATTAGACGCGTACAAACGGATATTACAGGAAGTTGACGCCCAGTCATTTAACCTGAATGAAGATAAATACTCAGGCGTCTTTTTACCCGTGCCGTTTGAAGAATACTGGCATTCACCGGTAAAAATCATGCTGGTTAGACGTGAAACCGCAGGCTGGAATACGCTGAATGGTAAGAATACGATATCACGGGTGTTGGGACTTATGCCTGACGTCACCATCGGGCAGGTGGTTGAAGAAGCTGTAGATCGTTACAGGAAACATCTTCCGGTACAAAATGATGGCACCACCAACCTCAAATCACGTAGCCGCTTCACGCAATATCATTTCAGGCTGGCCCGGGAGCTTAATATTCCTCCTCAGGCTATCGTGTATGCCAATCTACTGGCGTGGGATTACGACGGACTGACCCCTCTCAATCGCCCTCAAAATGAAGTGCAGGAAGTCATATTAGCCTCGCTGAAGCTGCTGGCGGTACAAATTAAACACCTTGAGCCTGATTTCATGATCTTTGCATCCGGAGCCCGGAGAACAGACTACATCATTAAACAGGTGCTTACTGAGCTGGGCGGTTATGAGACTTCTTCAGTCATTCCGGGGAAGCTGTGGGAGTTCAAAACAGGTAATACAATCTGTTTCAGAATTGCCCATCCAAGGGCTATGCGCGGACACCAGAAGTACAGAGATGAGGTGATTGCACGAATTAAGCAACTTTGTACTAAGGGCGGCCAGAGCATTACAACTTGCTCAGCAGGCCACCCTTCCCGGAAGAGTACCGGAAAACAGGCAAAGCGGCCTGGTTCTCTATGCTGGAGGCGACACGTTCGATTCGGCATTGCCAGGCTGGAGATTGCGGCTCATTGCACCCCGTGAGCACAGGATATGCACAGGGCGTGAATTTCAGGCACAAAAAAACCACCCGTAGGTGGTTTCACGACACTGCTTATTGCTTTGATTATTCTTGTCTTTCCCATGGTACCCGGAGCGGGACTTGAACCCGCACAGCGCGAACGCCGAGGGATTTTAAATTCTACGTAGGATCAATGAGTTACATAGCAGTGCATTGCGAAACTTTGCTGACGTTGAATGGTCGTCTTTGCAACCACTGGCAGAAAATGGATAGCCGTAGATTGCGTTGAGCACAGAAACAGCACAGGGTAATCGTCTACCTAGTCCTGTAAAGGAGGTTGTTGCCACACAAGCTAAAGCGCTTGACCTGCCCCCAGTATTCGGTACAACTGTCAGTTAGTAATGGACTGACCCCACCCTGGTAGACGATCCTGCCCTATAGTTTGAGTATAGGGGGAGCATATGGGCACACCACGATTTACACCTGAATTTAAGGAAGAAGCCGTCCGACAGATAACGGAACGCGGTTATTCCGTTGCCGAAGTATCTGACCGTCTGGGCGTTTCTGCCCACAGCCTCTACAAGTGGCTACGGGCTATCAAACCGGATAACAGCGAGCAGCATGCCCGGGATTTACTGGAAGCCAAAAGCGAGATCCTGAAACTACGGGCGCAGCTAAAACGTACCGAAGAAGAACGGGATATCCTGAAAAAGGCCGCGCGGTACTTTGCAAGGGAGCCCGACTGCAGTACCGCTTTATCAATGAGCACCGCACTGTATGGGGTGTGATGACAATGTGTCGGGTACTGGATGTCGCCCGGGCCGGGTTCTACGCGTGGCTGCATAACCCGGTCTCGGCACGTGATAAAGATAATCAGCGTCTGCTGACGCTTATCCGTGACTCCTATTCACTGAGCGGAGGCGTATACGGTTACCGGCGGGTTCATGGCGACCTGAACGAAATCGGGGAAACCTGCGGTAAAAACCGGGTGGGCCGTATTATGCAACTGAACCGGATTAAAGCCGTGCGCGGCTATAAAGCGCCGCGTCGTATCGCTGGCAGACCTTCAGTGGTTGCCACTAATCGCGTGCAGCGGCAGTTTACTGTTGTCCGGGCCAATCAGGTCTGGGTCGCCGACATTACTTATAGTGTGCCCGGAGTTCAGGGCGGGCATGGATGCTTAAATGAACCGCGAGTCTGTCT
>OGLS01001985.1_pt1 | contig 10522 bp, 6 predicted proteins | sample 1572881 | NCBI WGS metagenome assembly OGLS01 (sample SAMEA2582013, study PRJEB24529) | metagenome | biome: Human gut stool | place: China | collected 2011
TGCTAAACAGTGTGGCACAACCTAAATGAGATCCTGGTCAAAGTGGGCGACAAAGTTGAAGCCGAACAGTCGCTGATCACCGTAGAAGGCGACAAAGCCTCGATGGAAGTTCCGTCTCCGCAGGCGGGTATCGTTAAAGAGATCAAAGTCTCTGTTGGCGATAAAACCCAGACCGGCGCACTGATTATGATTTTCGATTCCGCCGACGGTGCAGCAGACGCTGCACCTGCTCAGGCAGAAGAGAAGAAAGAAGCAGCTCCGGCAGCAGCACCAGCGGCTGCAGCGGCTGCAGCGGCAAAAGACGTTAACGTTCCGGATATCGGCAGCGACGAAGTTGAAGTGACCGAAATCCTGGTGAAAGTTGGCGATAAAGTTGAAGCTGAACAGTCGCTGATCACCGTAGAAGGCGATAAAGCTTCTATGGAAGTTCCGGCTCCGTTTGCTGGCACCGTGAAAGAGATCAAAGTGAACGTGGGTGACAAAGTGTCTACCGGCTCGCTGATTATGGTCTTCGAAGTCGCGGGTGAAGCAGGCGCGGCAGCTCCGGCGGCTAAACAGGAAGCAGCTCCGGCAGCGGCCCCTGCACCAGCGGCTGGCGTGAAAGAAGTTAACGTTCCGGATATCGGCGGTGACGAAGTTGAAGTGACCGAAGTGATGGTGAAAGTGGGCGACAAAGTTGCCGCTGAACAGTCACTGATCACCGTAGAAGGCGATAAAGCTTCTATGGAAGTCCCGGCTCCGTTTGCAGGCGTCGTGAAGGAACTGAAAGTCAACGTTGGCGATAAAGTGAAAACTGGCTCGCTGATTATGATCTTCGAAGTTGAAGGCGCAGCGCCTGCGGCAGCTCCTGCGAAACAGGAAGCGGCAGCGCCGGCTCCGGCAGCAAAAGCTGAAGCTCCGGCAGCAGCACCGGCTGCGAAAGCGGAAGGCAAATCTGAATTTGCAGAAAACGACGCTTACGTTCACGCGACTCCGCTGATCCGCCGTCTGGCACGCGAGTTTGGCGTTAACCTGGCGAAAGTGAAGGGCACTGGCCGTAAAGGTCGTATCCTGCGCGAAGACGTTCAGGCTTACGTGAAAGAAGCTATCAAACGTGCAGAAGCAGCTCCGGCGGCGACTGGCGGCGGTATCCCAGGCATGCTGCCGTGGCCGAAGGTGGACTTCAGCAAGTTTGGTGAAATCGAAGAAGTGGAACTGGGCCGTATCCAGAAAATTTCTGGTGCGAACCTGAGCCGTAACTGGGTGATGATCCCGCATGTTACTCACTTCGACAAAACCGATATCACCGAGCTGGAAGCGTTCCGTAAACAGCAGAACGAAGAAGCGGCGAAACGTAAGCTGGATGTGAAGATCACCCCGGTTGTCTTCATCATGAAAGCCGTTGCTGCAGCTCTTGAGCAGATGCCTCGCTTCAACAGTTCGTTGTCGGAAGACGGTCAGCGTCTGACCCTGAAGAAATACATCAACATCGGTGTGGCGGTGGATACCCCGAACGGTCTGGTTGTTCCGGTATTCAAAGACGTCAACAAGAAAGGCATCATCGAGCTGTCTCGCGAGCTGATGACTATTTCTAAGAAAGCGCGTGACGGTAAGCTGACTGCGGGCGAAATGCAGGGCGGTTGCTTCACCATCTCCAGCATCGGCGGCCTGGGTACTACCCACTTCGCGCCGATTGTGAACGCGCCGGAAGTGGCTATCCTCGGCGTTTCCAAGTCCGCGATGGAGCCGGTGTGGAATGGTAAAGAGTTCGTGCCGCGTCTGATGCTGCCGATTTCTCTCTCCTTCGACCACCGCGTGATCGACGGTGCTGATGGTGCCCGTTTCATTACCATCATTAACAACACGCTGTCTGACATTCGCCGTCTGGTGATGTAAGTAAAAGAGCCGGCCCAACGGCCGGCTTTTTTCTGGTAATCTCATGAATGTATTGAGGTTATTAGCGAATAGACAAATCGGTTGCCGTTTGTTGTTTAAAAATTGTTAACAATTTTGTAAAATACCGACGGATAGAACGACCCGGTGGTGGTTAGGGTATTACTTCACATACCCTATGGATTTCTGGGTGCAGCAAGGTAGCAAGCGCCAGAATCCCCAGGAGCTTACATAAGTAAGTGACTGGGGTGAGGGCGTGAAGCTAACGCCGCTGCGGCCTGAAAGACGACGGGTATGACCGCCGGAGATAAATATATAGAGGTCATGATGAGTACTGAAATCAAAACTCAGGTCGTGGTACTTGGGGCAGGCCCCGCAGGTTACTCCGCTGCCTTCCGTTGCGCTGATTTAGGTCTGGAAACCGTAATCGTAGAACGTTACAACACCCTTGGCGGTGTTTGCCTGAACGTCGGCTGTATCCCTTCTAAAGCACTGCTGCACGTAGCAAAAGTTATCGAAGAAGCCAAAGCGCTGGCTGAACACGGTATCGTCTTCGGCGAACCGAAAACCGATATTGACAAGATTCGTACCTGGAAAGAGAAAGTGATCAATCAGCTGACCGGTGGTCTGGCTGGTATGGCGAAAGGCCGCAAAGTCAAAGTGGTCAACGGTCTGGGTAAATTCACCGGGGCTAACACCCTGGAAGTTGAAGGTGAGAACGGCAAAACCGTGATCAACTTCGACAATGCGATCATTGCAGCGGGTTCTCGCCCGATCCAACTGCCGTTTATTCCGCATGAAGATCCGCGTATCTGGGACTCCACTGACGCGCTGGAACTGAAAGAAGTACCAGAACGCCTGCTGGTAATGGGTGGCGGTATCATCGGTCTGGAAATGGGCACCGTATACCACGCGCTGGGTTCACAGATTGACGTGGTTGAAATGTTCGACCAGGTTATCCCGGCAGCTGACAAAGACATCGTTAAAGTCTTCACCAAGCGTATCAGCAAGAAATTCAACCTGATGCTGGAAACCAAAGTTACCGCCGTTGAAGCGAAAGAAGACGGTATTTATGTGACGATGGAAGGCAAAAAAGCACCAGCTGAACCGCAGCGTTACGACGCCGTGCTGGTAGCGATTGGTCGTGTGCCGAACGGTAAAAACCTCGACGCAGGCAAAGCTGGCGTGGAAGTTGACGACCGTGGTTTCATCCGCGTTGACAAACAGCTGCGTACCAACGTACCGCACATCTTTGCTATCGGCGATATCGTCGGTCAGCCGATGCTGGCACATAAAGGTGTTCACGAAGGTCACGTTGCCGCTGAAGTTATCGCCGGTAAGAAACACTACTTCGATCCGAAAGTTATCCCGTCCATCGCCTATACCGAACCAGAAGTTGCATGGGTAGGTCTGACTGAGAAAGAAGCGAAAGAGAAAGGCATCAGCTATGAAACCGCCACCTTCCCGTGGGCTGCTTCTGGTCGTGCTATCGCTTCCGACTGCGCAGACGGTATGACCAAGCTGATTTTCGACAAAGAATCTCACCGTGTGATCGGTGGTGCGATTGTTGGTACCAACGGCGGCGAGCTTCTGGGTGAAATCGGCCTGGCAATCGAAATGGGTTGTGATGCTGAAGACATCGCACTGACCATCCACGCGCACCCGACTCTGCACGAGTCTGTGGGCCTGGCGGCAGAAGTGTTCGAAGGTAGCATCACTGACCTGCCGAACCCGAAAGCGAAGAAGAAGTAATTCTTCGTTTGCCGGGACATCTGGCAATTAAAAAAGCGGCTAACCACGCCGCTTTTTTTACGTCTGTAATTTACCTTTCCAGTCGCCTTGCTCCGCGCTCAGAGAGACGTTCGCGTACTGCTGACCGTTGCTCGTTATTCAGCCTGACAGTATGGTTACTGTCGTTTAGACGTTGTGGGCGGCTCTCCTGAAATTTCTCCCGAAAAACCTGACGTTGTTCAGGTGATGCCGATTGTATACGCTGGCGAGCGTTATCACGTTGCTGTTGGTTCAGTGGGCGCTGCTGTACTTTTTCCTTAAACACCTGGCGCTGTTCGGGAGTTGCAGACTGAATACGCTCACGCGCTGCCTCTCTTCGCTGCTGGTTCTGCGGGTTAGTCTGCATTTTCTCGCGAACCGCCTGGCGCTGCTCAGGCGAGGCGGACTGAATACGCTGGCGCGCCGCCTCCCTTCGCTGCTGGATCTGCGGGTTAGTCTGCATTTTCTCGCGGACTGCCTGGCGCTGCTCAGGAGAGGCCGACTGATAACGCTGACGAGCGGCGTCCTTTTGTTGCTGGGTCAGTGGTTGGCGACGGCTGAAGTCGCGGAAGTCGTCATAGCTCCCATAGTGTTCAGCTTCATTAAACCGCTGTGCCGCTGCCTGACGTTGGGTATCTTGTGTAATGACGGGGGCGGCGTGTGTTCGTTGCTGAAACTGACTTGCTGCCGCCTGACGCTGGCTGTCGCGTGTTGGAGCAGGTAGCTGCGTGGCACTCATTCCGCCGTTGACATCGGTTTGATGAAACCGCTTTGCCATATCCTGATCATGATAGGGCACACCATTACGGTAGTTTGGATTGTGCCGCCATGCCATATTCTTATCAGTAAGATGCTCACCGGTGATACGGTTGAAATTGTTGACGTCGATATTGATGTTGTCGCCGTTGTGTTGCCAGCCATTACTGTCACGATGACCGCCATCGTGGTGATGATAATCATCATCGTCATGATGATGATGGTCATGATCGTCGTCATCCCAGTCGATGCTGCTGAATAGTGCGTACGTGGTAGCAATGCCCATGCTATAGCCGAATCCGCGCACAAAGCTGTCAACAAACGATTCTCCGGCTGGTGGAGGCAGATAAACCGGCGGGTACGCAGTATTGGCCCAGTTCCCGTAAACCACGGTTGGGTTGTAGTTGGGAATATAGACCACCTCAGGATTGGCGGGCTCAATGGAAATGACGGTTGTTGCAGGCTCTGTAATGACGGGGCTGGCAGTTGAAACGGTATTGGATGGTATGACGGGAGCCGTGACTGTCTGTGTTACCGGTACAGCTTTCTTCGTTGTGGTAATAACTTTCTGTTCGGTTGATGACTTCAGCGAGCCGGTTTGTTGCGCCAGTTGCCGCAATCGCTGTACCGAGTCCATCACGTCCTGCGGCTGCGCCAGAAAAGCATCGCCCAGGTTTTGCACCCATTGCGGGTTTTCGCCCATCAATGCCATCAATTGTGGAAAGGCCACCAGTGATTTAACGCTGGCGTCCCACGGCTGGTCAGATACTGCCTGAATAGCAGCATCGCCTTGTTTAAGTGGATTATCGTGCGACCATTGCACTGCTTGAGCAACGTTTGTCGGATAGGTTGATGCCATCAGCACCTGCGAAAGTAGGGCGTCGGGATACAGCGCGACGGGCGCGACCCATTGATCTATTTGTGCAGTGCTGAATGCGGATTTGACGACGGCGGGTGTTACGGGAGGTGCGGAAACCGTTGCAGGAAGCGTAACCGCGGCAGCGGCAGACACAGCCAGTTGTGTCGATTGCGGTTCCACAGGCACTTCCACTGTGCGGCTTTTTATATATAGCCCGGTAGAGGCGGCACAAAGCCCGGCACTGCAAATTAGCGCCAGCACATGGGGTTTAAACGGCAAAGTCATTTTCATAATTCGGATCTCAAGGAAATCGCAATGGTCGGCGAACTGCCACCCGCAGGTGCTGTGAATCCGAGTATAAAGAGGCGGTAGTTTAAATTTTGACTAATCTTGGGATTCGTTGAGAAAGGTGATTATCACCATGCGAATTAACGAAGTTTTTACGGAGGGAAACAATCTCTAGACCATCCTTAACGATTCAGCCACTTTTTTATGTTGCTTTTTTGTAAACAGATTAACACATCGTCAAAATCCTGCTATTCTGCCCGTTGCGGTACTGGGCATTTACCCTACAAACTGCTGTCTCACAGGAGCGTGAAGAGAATCGCCTGCCGCACTATGACAATGAGAGCGAGGAGAACCGTCGTGCTAGAAGAATACCGTAAGCACGTAGCTGAGCGTGCCGCTGAGGGGATTGCGCCCAAACCCCTGGATGCAAACCAAATGGCCGCACTTGTAGAGCTGCTGAAAAACCCGCCCGCGGGCGAAGAAGAATTCCTGTTAGATCTGTTAACCAACCGTGTTCCCCCAGGCGTCGATGAAGCCGCCTATGTCAAAGCAGGCTTCCTGGCTGCTATCGCGAAAGGCGAAGCCAAATCCCCTCTGCTGACTCCGGAAAAAGCCATCGAACTGCTGGGCACCATGCAGGGTGGTTACAACATTCATCCGCTGATCGACGCGCTGGATGATGCCAAACTGGCACCTATTGCTGCCAAAGCACTTTCTCACACGCTGCTGATGTTCGATAACTTCTATGACGTAGAAGAGAAAGCGAAAGCAGGCAACGAATATGCGAAGCAGGTTATGCAGTCCTGGGCGGATGCCGAATGGTTCCTGAATCGCCCGGCGCTGGCTGAAAAACTGACCGTTACCGTCTTCAAAGTCACTGGCGAAACTAACACCGATGACCTTTCTCCGGCACCGGATGCGTGGTCACGCCCGGATATCCCACTGCACGCGCTGGCGATGCTGAAAAACGCCCGTGAAGGTATTGAGCCAGACCAGCCTGGTGTTGTTGGTCCGATCAAGCAAATCGAAGCTCTGCAACAGAAAGGTTTCCCGCTGGCGTACGTCGGTGACGTTGTGGGTACGGGTTCTTCGCGTAAATCCGCCACTAACTCCGTTCTGTGGTTTATGGGCGATGATATTCCACATGTGCCGAACAAACGCGGCGGTGGTTTGTGCCTCGGCGGTAAAATTGCACCCATCTTCTTTAACACGATGGAAGACGCGGGTGCACTGCCAATCGAAGTCGACGTCTCTAACCTGAACATGGGCGACGTGATTGACGTTTACCCGTACAAAGGTGAAGTGCGTAACCACGAAACCGGCGAACTGCTGGCGACCTTCGAACTGAAAACCGACGTGCTGATTGATGAAGTGCGTGCTGGCGGCCGTATTCCGCTGATTATCGGGCGTGGCCTGACCACCAAAGCGCGTGAAGCACTTGGTCTGCCGCACAGTGATGTGTTCCGTCAGGCGAAAGATGTCGCTGAGAGCGATCGCGGCTTCTCGCTGGCGCAGAAAATGGTAGGCCGTGCCTGTGGCGTGAAAGGCATTCGTCCGGGCGCGTACTGCGAACCGAAAATGACTTCTGTAGGCTCTCAGGACACCACCGGCCCGATGACCCGTGATGAACTGAAAGACCTGGCGTGCCTGGGCTTCTCGGCTGACCTGGTGATGCAGTCTTTCTGCCACACCGCGGCGTATCCGAAGCCAGTTGACGTGAACACGCACCACACGCTGCCGGACTTCATTATGAACCGTGGCGGTGTGTCGCTGCGTCCGGGTGACGGCGTAATCCACTCCTGGCTGAACCGTATGCTGCTGCCGGATACCGTCGGTACCGGAGGTGACTCCCATACCCGTTTCCCGATCGGTATCTCTTTCCCGGCGGGTTCTGGTCTGGTGGCATTTGCAGCCGCAACAGGCGTAATGCCGCTGGATATGCCGGAATCCGTTCTGGTGCGCTTCAAAGGCAAAATGCAGCCGGGCATCACCCTGCGCGATCTGGTACACGCGATCCCGCTGTATGCGATCAAACAAGGTCTGCTGACCGTTGAGAAGAAAGGCAAGAAAAACATCTTCTCTGGTCGCATTCTGGAAATCGAAGGTCTGCCGGATCTGAAAGTTGAGCAGGCATTTGAGCTGACCGATGCGTCTGCCGAGCGTTCTGCTGCCGGTTGTACCATCAAGCTGAACAAAGAACCGATCATCGAATACCTGAACTCCAACATCGTCCTGCTGAAGTGGATGATTGCGGAAGGTTACGGCGATCGTCGTACCCTGGAACGCCGTATTCAGGGCATGGAAAAATGGCTGGCGAATCCTGAGCTGCTGGAAGCCGATGCAGATGCGGAATACGCGGCAGTGATCGACATCGATCTGGCGGATATTAAAGAGCCAATCCTCTGTGCACCGAACGACCCGGATGACGCGCGTCCGCTGTCTGCGGTACAGGGTGAGAAGATCGACGAAGTGTTTATCGGTTCCTGCATGACCAACATCGGTCACTTCCGTGCTGCGGGTAAACTGCTGGATGCGCATAAAGGCCAGTTGCCGACCCGCCTGTGGGTGGCACCGCCAACCCGCATGGACGCCGCGCAGTTGACCGAAGAAGGCTACTATAGCGTCTTCGGTAAGAGTGGTGCGCGTATCGAGATCCCTGGCTGTTCCCTGTGTATGGGTAACCAGGCGCGTGTAGCGGACGGTGCGACGGTGGTTTCCACCTCTACCCGTAACTTCCCGAACCGTCTGGGGACTGGCGCGAATGTCTTCCTGGCTTCTGCTGAACTGGCTGCTGTTGCGGCGCTGATTGGCAAACTGCCGACGCCGGAAGAGTACCAGACCTACGTGGCGCAGGTGGATAAAACCGCCGTTGATACTTACCGTTATCTGAACTTCAACCAGCTTTCTCAGTACACCGAAAAAGCGGACGGGGTGATTTTCCAGACTGCGGTGTAATAAGTAAGCGCACGCGCTGCGCATAAACGACACAATGCCCGGTGAATGAGATTCCCGGGCATTTTTTATTTCTAAACCATCGCCGTTCCGCTGTTTTTCTCCGTTAAGGCTGCGATAATTACATCAATGGCGCAATGCGATTTCGGCGCATTGCCGGGAGCAGAGGAACACACTATGGATTACGAATTTCTGCGCGATATTACCGGAGTGGTAAAGGTGCGTATGTCCATGGGGCATGAAGTGGTCGGGCACTGGTTTAACGAAGAGGTGAAAGAAAACCTGGCCTTGCTTGATGAAGTGGAAGACGCCGCGCGCACGCTCAAAGGTAGCGAACGTTCCTGGCAGCGGGCAGGGCATGAGTACACGCTATGGATGGACGGCGAAGAGGTGATGGTTCGCGCCAATCAACTGGAATTCGCTGGCGATGAAATGGAAGAGGGGATGAACTACTACGACGAAGAAAGCCTGTCGCTATGCGGCGTTGAGGATTTTCTGCAAGTGGTGGCGGCTTACCGTAATTTCGTGCAGCAGAAGTAAATAAATCTGGCGGAGCCTGGGAGCTCCGCCAGAGCCGTTAAACAGCCGGCATATTGCGCCCGTAATAAATCTCGCGCATTTCTTTCCACAGCGCAGCGGTAATTTCCTGGCGCTCGCTGTCGGTTAAATCTTCCGGTTTGGTGTGGAACATGTAGTGCTTAAGGTCGAACTCTTTAAGCAACATCTTGGTATGGAAGATATTTTCCTGATAGACGTTCACATCCACCATGTCATACAGCGCCTTCATATCGTCAGACATAAAGTTCTGAATCGAATTAATCTCATGGTCGATAAAGTGCTTCATACCGTTAATGTCGCGAGTAAAACCGCGCACGCGATAATCAATGGTTACGATATCGGACTCAAGCTGGTGGATCAGGTAATTCAGCGCCTTCAGCGGGGAAATCACGCCGCAGGTGGAGACTTCAATATCGGCGCGGAAGGTACATAAACCGCCTTCAGGATGACTTTCCGGGTAGGTATGTACGCAAATATGACTTTTATCGAGATGGGCAACGACCGTTTCTGGCAGTGGACCGGGGTGTTCTGTTTTGTCGATGAGTTTCGGGTCAACCGGTTCTTCACTCACCAGAATAGTGACGCTGGCACCCTGTGGTTCGTAATCCTGACGGGCGATGTTAAGAATATTGGCCCCGATAATGGAACAGGTTTCTGACAGGATTTCGGTCAGACGGTTGGCATTATAGAGTTCATCGATATAAGCAATATAACCGTCGCGCTCTTCGGCCGTTTTGGCGTAGCAGATATCGTAAATACAAAAACTCAGACTTTTGGTCAGATTATTAAAGCCATGCAGTTTCAGTTTTTTCAATTTCTTATCTTCTCCTTAGGACGGCTGTGAAGCCAGTGCGTCTTGCAGATACTGGGGTAAGGCAAAAGCTGCCGTATGGACTGCCGGATTGTAATAACGGCATTTCAGGCCAGAAGCGAGAAAACGCGCCTGAATAATTTCGGTTGAGAGATGGCGTAAGGCGTCGTTATCTGTCGCCCATGCAAAGGTCATGATGCCGCCGTAATAGGTCGGGATCGCCGCCTGATAAAAGCCAACGTCGCTGAAGTAATGGCTGAGTTTGCGATGGCTGTCGATGGCCTCTTCCTGCTGTAAAAAGCAGACGCCGTTTTGTGCGACGAAGATACCGCCAGGATTCAGGCAACGTTTGCAACCTTCATAAAATGCTGAGGTGAACAGACTTTCGCCGGGACCGATAGGATCGGTGCAGTCGGAAATAATGACATCAAAGGTCTGGCTGGTTTGATTAACGAAATTGACGCCATCGTCGATCACCAGTTTAAAGCGCGGATCGTCGTAACTACCGGCGTTATGGTTGGGCAGATACTGACGGCAGAACGACACGACACCCGCATCGATTTCCACCATCGTGATTGACTCAACGTTTTTATGTCGGGTTACTTCACGCAGCATGGCACCGTCGCCGCCGCCGATAATCAGCACGGTCATCTCTC
>OGLS01001990.1_pt1 | contig 10498 bp, 7 predicted proteins | sample 1572881 | NCBI WGS metagenome assembly OGLS01 (sample SAMEA2582013, study PRJEB24529) | metagenome | biome: Human gut stool | place: China | collected 2011
CGTCGGGAATGACGAAGGTGGCGTAGCCCTCGTTGTCGGCCAACGTCTTCAAGGCACCGCGCGCACGGTCGGTAATGGCCACGATACGCTCGGCGGCCCCGGCCTTGCCGTAACGCCGTTCGATCTCCGCCTTGACGATGCGGAAGGCCACGGCCGGTTCGGTCGTCGTCCCCGACTTGGAGATGACGATCGCCGCGAACTAATGATCCTTGACGGCATCGAGCAGTTCGTAGGTATACTCTTCCGAGAGATTCTGACCGGCGAAGACGACCACCGGCTCCTTGCGCGGACGCAGCGCGGCGAACGAATCGCCCATCGCCTCCGCAACAGCTTTGGCACCCAGATAGGAACCGCCGATACCGATGCAGATAATCACGTCGGCACACTCGCGCAGCTTCTTGGCTTCGGCCCCGATGCGCAACAACTCCTGCGGCGCGATCGACGAGGGAAGGGTCACCCATCCCAGGAAATCGTTGCCGGCGCCCTGCTTCGAATAGAGCAGCGAGAGCGCCTCGCGGGTGCGCTCCTCCATGCGGGGAGTGATCTCCACGCCGGCCTTCGAAATATCAAGTTTCAGTGTTTTCATAACGAAATCAGAAATTAAATTCGACACTTTGCAATGACACGGCAAATGTAGTTAAAATTCTTAAAAATTGTTGCAGCGATATTCCGTTCTTTTTCCTATCTTTGCAAGTGAGATCCCCAGACGCCGGCCGTACCGGCGCGAAACCCGCTTAAAATACTGATAATAAATAGAAAAAACATATGGGACTTTTTTCGTTGACACAGGAGTTGGCCATCGACCTCGGTACGGCCAATACCCTGATCATCCACAACGGCCGCGTGGTGGTGGACGAGCCTTCGATCGTCGCCATCGACTCCCACTCCGGCAAGCTGGTTGCCATCGGCGAACGGGCGCGCGCCATGCATGAGAAGACCAACCCCAACATCAAAACGATCCGCCCCCTGAAAGACGGCGTGATCGCCGATTTCACGGCCACCGAACTGATGCTGCGCGGCATGATAAAGAAGGTCAAGAGTTCGGGGCATCTCTTCTCGCCCTCGATCAAAATGGTGATCTGCATCCCGTCGGGATCGACTAACGTCGAGATCCGCGCCGTGCGCGACTCGGCCGAACACGCAGGCGGGCGCGAGGTCTACATGATCTACGAACCGATGGCCGCCGCGCTGGGCGCGGGGCTCGACGTCGAAGCGCCCGAAGGCAACATGGTCATCGACATCGGCGGCGGCACCTCCGAGATCGCCTGCATCTCGCTGGGCGGCATCGTCTGCTCGGAGTCGGTCACCGTGGCGGGCGACGTCTTCACTTCCGACATCCAGAACTACGTCCGCCAGCAGCACAACGTCCGCATCGGCGAACGCACGGCCGAAGCGATCAAATGCGCCATCGGTGCCGCCATACCCAAGTTGGAGGAAGAGCCGGAGGATTTCACCGTTACCGGCCCCAACATGCTGACGGCACTGCCGCAGAGCGTCACGCTCAACTACAACGAAATCGCTTATGCACTCGAAAAATCGCTCATCAAACTCGACGCCGCGCTGATGAAGGTGCTCGAAACGATGCCGCCCGAACTCTATGCCGACATCGTCAAGAACGGCATCTACCTGGCCGGCGGCGGCGCCCTTATCAAGGGCCTCGACCGACGTCTTACGGAGAAGACGGGACTGCCGTTCCATATCGCCGAAGATCCGCTGCGTGCCATCGCGCGCGGAACGGGCATCGCACTGAAAAACATCGACCGCTTCTCGTTCCTGATGAAATAAGCGGTCCGCGGCGACCTCCGGAACAGTTCCCGTTTGCGGGCGGAGGCTGAGGCCACTGCCGGAAACGGGAATCTTCGTCCGCCGGAGCTCCCGCCGATAAACCCTGACCGGAGAGGTGTACAAACTACTCGAATTCCTGCGGAGCACTTATGTAGCGCTTCTGTTCGTCATCATCGAAGTGGTGGCGATCAATTATTATGCGCACTCCTCCCACTTCACGCAGGCACGTATCCTCACGCAGTCGAACCGGCTGGCGGGCGGAATCCACAGCGCTTTCCGCGGCGTGAAACGCTTCTTCGCCCTGCCCGACGAAAACCGACGCCTGCTCGAACGGGTCGCGGCGCTCGAAAACGAACTGTCGTTCTATCGCGAGCAGGCGCTCTTCGCCGCCCTCGACACGGTGGGATCGCCCTTGGCGGGTCCCTACCGCTACACGACCGCCCGCGTCGTGGCCAACTCGATCAACAAGCAGGAGAACCTGCTGACGCTCAACAAGGGACGCGATTTCGAGGTATCGCCCGAAACGGCCGTCGTCACCCCTTCGGGCGCCATGGTGGGCTACATCGTCAGCTGTTCGGATCGTTATTCGGTGGCCGTGTCGATTCTCAATACCTCGTTCCGCGCCAGCGGCGAGGTGGCGGGCGACGGCCATTTCGGCTCGATCTACTGGGACGGTTTCGACGCGGAGCACGTCCGTATGCGCGACCTGTCGAAATATGCCGCCGTGGAGCGGGGCGACACGATCGTATCGACGAGTTTCTCGCGCTACTTCCCGGCCGGCATCCTGATCGGCACGGTCGAGGAGTTCGAACTCAACGAGACCCGCACGGCCTACGACGTGCGCATCCGCCTGGCCGCCGACATGACGGCGCTGCACGACGTGGTGCTCGTCAAGAATCAGGACTACAACGAACAACGGCAATTGGAAGAGGGAATTTAACACAAACCGGAGGGGCACGCCCCGACTTTTCGACCGAGCTATGTACCGAACCTTACAATACGCACTTCTGTTTCTGGTGGCGGCGCTGTTGCAGATCTTTCTGTTCAACAACCTGTCGCTGAGCGTCTACCTCAACCCGCTGGTCTACGTGGTTTTCATCGCGCTGCTGCCGATGGAGACCACACCGATCCGGATGCTTCTGGCGGGGCTCGCAATGGGGCTCGCGATGGACTGGACGATGGGTGCCGCCGGCGTGAACACGATCGCCACGGTCTTCGTCGCCTTCGTGCGTATCCACCTTCTCAACTTCGTCTGCGGCAAGGAGAACGTCCACGACGGCGGCGTGCCCTCGGCACGGCGGCTGGGCGAAAAGTCCTTCACGGTCTACCTCGCCCTGACGGTCATCCTCCACAACGCGATCTTCTTCTACATGGAGGCGCTCTCGTGGTCGCACGCGCTGCTGACGCTGCTGCGGCTCGGCGTGAGCGCCGCGGTCGGCGTCTTCTTCTGCTGGCTGATCGCACAGGTATTCACCTCCCGACTCTCGCCGCGCATATGACCGACTCCCGCAAAGGATACGTGCGGATGCGCACGCTGCAAGCGGTGGTGCTGCTGATCTTCGGCGTCATCATCCTGCGGCTGGCCTACATCCAGCTCATCGACCCGAAATACGAAAAACTGGCGCGCGGCAACGCGCTGCGGCACGTCGTCCAATACCCGCCGCGCGGAGAAATCTTCGACCGCAACGGCGAGTACCTGGCGCAGAACCGCGTCTGCTACGACCTGATGGTCATCTACCGCGAGCTGCCGCGCGAAGGATTCGACACGCTGCAAATGCTCGACCTGCTGGGAATCTCCCGCACCAAACTCGAACGCGCGCTGCGCAACGCCCGCATGAGCCCCCGCATCCCCTACATGGTGACCAATTTCATTTCCAGCGAAGTGAAACTGCGCTTCGACGAAAACGACTTCCCGGGGTTCTACACCGTCTACCGCACCATACGCAGCTATCCGCGCAAGATCGGCGGCAACCTGCTGGGCGACGTAGGCGAGATCAACGAGAGGCAGTTGAAGATGAAGCGCTATGCCGACTATCGTTCGGGCGACTACGTCGGCCAGAGCGGCGTCGAAAAGGCCTACGAGGAGGAGCTGCGCGGCAAGAAAGGGGTGAAGATCATGGAGAAGGATACGCACGGCGTGGTCAAGGGCTCCTACATGGACGGCATGTTCGATTCACTGCCCGAACCGGGCAACTACATCGTCACGACGATCGACGCCCGCCTGCAAGCCTTCACCGAAGAGCTGATGCGGGGCAAGGTGGGTGCCGCCGTGGCGATCGAGCCTTCGACGGGCGAGATCCTGATGATGGTCTCCTCGCCCACGTTCGACCCCGATGAAATGGTAGGCCGCCACAGGGGCAACAACTACATGAAAATGCTCTACAACAAACGTCAGCCGATGTTCAACCGCGCCGTGAAGGCGAAATATCCTCCGGGGTCGACCTTCAAGCTGGTGCAGGGGCTCATCGGACTGCAAGAGGGCGTGCTCACGCCGGCGGACCGCTACTCCTGCAACGGCGGATTCCGCTACGGCCACCGCATGATGAAATGCCATGCCCACGCCTCGCCGCTCGACCTGCGCGGGGCGGTGGCCAACTCGTGCAACGCCTATTTCTGCTACGTGCTGCGCAACATCCTCGAAAACCGCCGTTACGAAGACGTCGAACACGGCTTCGACATGTGGAAAACCTACGTCAACAGCCTCGGCTTCGGCCGCAAGCTGGAATCCGACTTTCTGGACGAAGGGGCGGGCTACGTCCCGTCGAGCGAATACTACGACCGGGTCTATCACGGTTCGTGGAACGCACTGACGGTCATCTCGCTCTCGATCGGGCAGGGCGAACTGGGCTGCACGCCGCTGCAAATGGCCAATTTCGCGGCCATCCTGGCCAACCGAGGCTACTACTACATCCCCCACATCGTCAAGCGCATCGAAGGACGCGATTCGATCGACCGCCGTTTCTACGAAAAGCAGTATACGATGATCGACCCCAAGCACTTCGAACCGATCGTCGAGGGAATGTGGCGCGGCGTGAACGTCGGCGGCACCTCGACCGTGGCGCGGCTCGACGGCTGGGACGTCTGCGGCAAGACGGGCACGGCCCAGAATCCGCAGGGACGCGACCATTCGACCTTCCTGTCGTTCGCTCCGAAGGACAATCCCCGCATCGCGATCTCGGTCTACGTCGAAAACGGCGGATTCGGCGCCACGATCGCCCTGCCGATCGCCTCGCTCGTCGAAGAGTACTACCTCACCGACACGATCACCCGCCCGTGGCTCGTCGATAGGGTGAAGAACATGCAAATCTATTATCCCTCCTATGCAAAGTAGAATCAAAGGCGGTCTGTTCCAGGGGGTCGATTTTCTGGCCGTCCTCTACTACCTGCTGCTGGTCGCGGCGGGCTGCATCTGCATCACCGCCGCTTCATTCGACGAGGAGACGGCCGATTTCTTCGCTTTCTCGCACTTCTACATCAAGCAGTACATGTGGGTGACGGCCGTACTCGTCGTAGCGCTCGTCGTCCTGCTACTCGACGTGCGCTACTACCACATGTGGGCCTATCCGCTATATATAATAGGTATCGTGGTGATGATCGGCGTATTGATCGCCGGCAAGGAGGTCAACGGCGCCAAGTCATGGATCGAACTGGGGTCGCTGCGCATCCAGCCCGTCGAATTCGTCAAGATCGCCACGGCGCTGGCACTGGCGCGCGTGATGAGCAACTACTCCTTCTCGATCAACCGCTTCGGCGATCTGCTGCGCGTGGGTGTGATCGTCGGCATCCCGATGCTGCTCACCATTCTGCAAAACGACACCGGTTCGGGCATCGTGCTGGGTGCATTCCTCTTCGTCCTCTACCGCGAAGGACTCAACAAGTGGCTCTGCATCCCGATTCTGCTCATCGCTGCGCTCTTCATCGTTTCGTTCCTGCTGACGCCCATGACGCTGCTGGTGCTGCTGATCCTGATCTGCGTGGCGTCGGAGGCGATGATGAACGGCCGATGGCGTTCGCGCATCGTCTACCTCGCCTCGCTGGCGCTCTCGGCCATCGTCCTCTCGTCGTTCATGGGACTCATCGCCCCCGGCACGATGGACATCTACCGCAGCCTGCTGACCGTGACGCTCGCTTCGCTGCCGATCGTGGCGGTCTACGCCTACCGCACGCGGCTGATGAACATCCTGCTCATGGCGGGACTCTTCGTCGTTTCGATGGCCTTCGTCCCGGCGACCGACTATATCTTCGAATCGGTGCTCAAACCGCACCAGCAGGAGCGCATCCTGAGCTACCTGGGCATCGTCGACAAACCGCAGGGGATCGACTACAACGTCAACCAGTCGAAAATCGCCATCGGCTCGGGCGGCCTCTTCGGCAAGGGGTTCCTGCAAGGAACGCAGATCAAATACAACTTCGTGCCCGAAAAACACACCGACTTCATCTTCTGCACCGTCGGCGAGGAGTGGGGGTTTCTGGGCGCCGTCGCGGTGCTCGGCGTCATGTGCCTGCTGCTGTTGCGGCTGATGAAAATGGGCGAACGGCAGGAGGAGCCTTTCGGGCGGGTCTACTGTTACAGCGTGGCGGCGATCCTGCTCTTCCACGTGCTGGTCAACGTGGGCATGACGATCGGGCTGATGCCCGTCATGGGGATTCCGCTCGCCTTCATGAGCTACGGGGGATCGTCGCTGCTGGCCTTCACCATCCTGCTCTTCATCGCCATCCGCCTCGATGCTTCGACGCGGCAGTTCCCGTCGACTTAACGATTCGTTAACATACGGCGGATATTAACGAACCGTTAAATCTCGCCCCATGCCGCGCGAATGCACGACGGATCGATTATTTTTGCAAGTCAGAAAACAACCGGATATGATCCCCTACAACCCGCAAGGTCTCACCCCCGAAGAGGTGGCCGCAAGCCGCGCCGCCCACGGCGAAAACATCATCACGCCGCAACGCGACGATTCGGCGTGGCGGCTGCTCGCGGAGAAGTTCCGCGACCCGATCATCATCGTGCTGCTCGTCGCCGCAGCCCTGTCGCTGGCCATGGCCTTCATGGAAGGCAACTTCACCGAAACCATCGGCATCCTCTGCGCCATCCTGCTGGCCACCTGCGTGGGATTTCTCTTCGAGTGGGACGCCATGCGGCGGTTCCGCCGGCTCAACCGTGTAAACGACGAGCAGCCCGTCAAGGTACGCCGAGGAGGCGTGATGCGCGAGATTCCGCGCCGCGAAGTCGTCGTCGGCGACCTCGTAAGCCTCGAAGCGGGCGAGACGGTGCCGGCCGACGGCGAACTGGTCGAAGCGGTATCGCTGCAAATGGACGAGTCGACGCTCACGGGCGAACCCGAAACGGCGAAGTACGTCGACGAGGAGCTCTTCGACCCCGAAGCGACCTACCCCTCCAACCGGCTGCTGCGCGGCACGACCGTGCGCGACGGATACGGCCGCATGGTCGTCACGGCCGTCGGCGACGCCACCGAAGCGGGCCGCGTCACCGAACAGGCGACCGTCCAGAGCGGCGAACAGACGCCGCTGCACCGCCAGCTGACACGCCTTTCGCGGCAGATCGGCAAGGTGGGCATCGCGCTGTCGGTGCTGATCTTCGTCATTCTGATCGGCAAGGCCTTCCTCGTCGAAGGGCTGGCCGATGCGCCGTGGCCTCACGTGGTGCGCATCGTGCTCAACTGCTTCATGGTCTCGGTGGCGATGATCGTCATGGCCGTTCCCGAAGGATTGCCGATGAGCATCACCCTCTCACTGGCGCTCTCGATGCGGCGGATGCTCAAAACCAACAATCTCGTGCGCAAGATGCACGCCTGCGAAACGATGGGTGCCGTGACGGTCATCTGCACCGACAAGACGGGCACGCTCACCCAGAACCGGATGCGCGTGCAGGAGATCATCCGCTACGGGCTTCCCGACGAGCGGCTGCTCGGCGAGTCGGTGGCGGCCAACTCGACCGCCTTCCTCGACGCCGACGGCCGTCCGCTGGGCAACCCCACCGAAGGCGCGCTGCTCGAATGGCTCCGGCGCGAAAACGGCGACTACGCCGCACTGCGCGAAGGGGTGCGGATTCTCGACCGGCTGACCTTCTCGACCGAACGCAAATACATGGCTACGCTCATTGAGCGATGCGATACACGGGAGCGGTTTCTGCTCATAAAGGGTGCGCCCGAAGTGGTGCTCGCCCGCTGCGACGCCGCGACGGTCCCCGCCGAAATTCAGGAACAGCTGCTGGGTATGCAGCGCCGCGCCATGCGCACGCTGGCGCTGGCCTACGTCCCGACGAACGCCTCGCGGATCGAAGAGGCGGAGGAGCCGTACCGCCTGGCGGCCGTCGCGGCGATCGCCGATCCCGTGCGCGAAGAGGTTCCCGCCGCCGTAGCGGAGTGCATGTCGGCCGGCATCGCCGTCAAGATCGTGACGGGCGACACGGCCGCCACCGCCACCGAAATCGCCCGCCAGATCGGACTGTGGAACGATGCCGAAGATACGGATCGCAACCGCATGACGGGCGTCGAGTTCGAAGCCGCGAGCGACGAAGAGCTGCTCGCCCGCATCGGTTCGCTGAAAATCCTCTCGCGGGCGCGGCCGCTCGACAAACAGCGGCTCGTGCGGCTGTTGCAGCAGCAGGGCGAGGTGGTCGCCGTGACGGGCGACGGCACGAACGACGCGCCGGCGCTCAACTTCGCCAACGTGGGCCTTTCGATGGGTTCGGGCACGTCGGTGGCCAAGGACGCCAGCGACATCACGCTGCTCGACGATTCGTTCCGCTCGATCGCAACGGCCGTCATGTGGGGGCGCTCGCTCTACCGCAACATCCAGCGGTTCATCCTCTTCCAGCTCACGATCAACTTCGCGGCGATCGTCGTCTTCCTCGCCGGATCAGTCATGGAGACCGAAATGCCGCTCACGGTGACGCAGATCCTGTGGGTCAACATCATCATGGACACGCTGGCGGCCATGGCCATGGCATCGTTGCCGCCGCAGCACGAAGTGATGCGCGAACGCCCCCGCCGGCGCGATGCGAGCATCGTCTCGCGGGCGATGGTGCGCACGATCGCCACCTGCGGCTCGATCTTCGTGGTCGTCCTGCTCGGAATGCTCGGCTGGTGGCTCTACACGACGGGCGAGCCCACCGTGCGCCAGCTCACGGTATTCTTCACGACCTTCGTCTTCCTGCAATTCTGGAACCTGTTCAACGCCAAAGGATTCGAAGCCGGATGCGCGGCGAGCCACGGCATCGCGCACAGCCGGACGTTCCTCACCGTGCTGGCGCTCATCGCGCTGGGGCAATGGCTCATCGTCGAACTAGGCGGCGAGGTCTTCCGCACCGTCCCGCTCTCGTGGCAGGAGTGGGCCTGGATCGTGGGGTTCACCTCGCTCATCGCACTGGGCGGCGAGGCGATCCGCGCCCTGCGGCGACGGCAGACGTGTTCGTGCCGTGACGCACGATAACCTCTGCGGGCGGTTCTGAAAGGCCGCCCGCCGTTTTTCGGACGAAATCGCCGGCCGAACGTACCACTTTCGCATCCGTTTGCGTATCTTTGCTGCGGTTTAGGCGAGAGGTTTTTTCACTATGACGACATCCCGGGAGATGACCACGGGGCCGGCGCTGCCCCTGATTCTCAATTTCACGCTGCCCCTGCTGCTGGGCAACTTGCTGCAACAGACCTATTCGCTGGTCGACGCGGCCATCGTGGGCCAGTTTCTGGGGATCGACGCCCTGGCGGGCGTAGGCGCCAGCAGTTCGGTGATCTTCCTCATCCTGGGATTCTGCAACGGCTGCTGCTGCGGATTCGGCATTCCGGTGGCGCAGCGCTTCGGCGCGCGCGACTACGCCGACATGCGCCGCTACGTGGCCAACGCCCTGCGGCTGGCCGTCGGCATCTCGGTGACCGTGGCGATCGTCACAAGCATCTGGTGCGCCGACATCCTGCATGCGATGCGCACCCCCGACAACATCTTCCGCGACGCCTACCTCTACCTGCTGGTCACCTTCATCGGCATCCCCTGCACCTTCTTCTACAACCTGCTGTCGAACATCATCCGCGCATTGGGCGACAGCCGCACGCCCTTCTGGTTCCTGCTCTTCTCGACGGTGCTGAACATCGCGCTCGACCTCTTCTGCATCCTCACGCTCGGCTGGGGCGTGCTGGGAGCGGCCGTGGCGACAGTCGTTTCGCAGGGCGTTTCAGCCGCGCTCTGCTTCGCCTACATGCACCGCCATTTCGAGATTCTGCGCAGCACGCGCGACGAACGGCGGTTCCGCTCGCGGCACGCCCGCACGCTGCTGGCGATCGGACTGCCGATGGGATTGCAGTTCTCGATCACGGCCATCGGCAGCATCATGCTCCAAAGCGCCAACAACGCCCTCGGCTCGGCCTGCGTGGCGGCCTTCACGGCCGGCGTGCGCATCAAGATGTTCGTCATCTCGCCTTTCGAGAGCCTCGGCATGGCGATGGCCACCTACACGGGCCACAACTACGGCGCCGTGAAGCCCGAACGCATCTGGCAGGGCATCAAGGTCGCCGCGGGACTGATGCTCGGCTACGCACTCTTCGCCTTCGTCGTGCTGATGGCCGGTTCCGACCTGCTGGCGCGGCTCTTCATCGATCCGTCGCAGAGCGAGATTCTCGCCGCCACGCGGCTGTTCCTCCACGTGGCGAGCTATTTCCTGCCGGTGCTCGGCCTGCTCTGCATCCTGCGCTATACG
>OGLS01001999.1_pt1 | contig 10464 bp, 9 predicted proteins | sample 1572881 | NCBI WGS metagenome assembly OGLS01 (sample SAMEA2582013, study PRJEB24529) | metagenome | biome: Human gut stool | place: China | collected 2011
CATGTCGTGCCAAGTACGCCACAATCGTGGGCAGAGTATTCAGATCCCAAGTCACGCTGGACAGCACGTAAAGGGCTGTTTTGGGGCGCGGCTGAAGGTGGTCCGATTGAAACGGGTGAAATTCCGCCAGGCAATCAGAATACGGTCGGCTTTCGTACCTATAAATCCGTTTTTGACTTAGGACCGGCGGCAGAGAAATACACAGTAAAAATGAGCGGCTGCCACTCTTGCCCGATCCGTTGTATGACCCAAATGAATATTCCTCGGGTGAAAGAGTTTGGCGTGCCCAGCACAGGTGGTAACACTTGTGTAGCAAACTTTGTCCATACCACCATCTTCCCGAACGGGCCGAAAGATTTTGAAGATAAAGACGATGGTCGTGTGATTGGTAACCTGGTGGGTCTGAATTTGTTCGATGACTACGGCCTATGGTGTAACTACGGGCAGTTGCATCGCGACTTTACTTATTGTTACAGCAAAGGTGTGTTCAAGCGTGTTCTGCCAGCTGAAGAGTATGCAGAAATTCGCTGGGATCAACTGGAAGCGGGTGACGTTAACTTCATTAAAGATTTTTACTACCGTCTGGCGCATCGTGTGGGTGAGCTGAGTCACCTGGCTGATGGTTCATATGCCATCGCAGAACGCTGGAATTTGGGTGAAGAGTACTGGGGCTACGCGAAAAATAAACTCTGGTCGCCGTTTGGCTATCCGGTTCACCATGCCAATGAAGCGTCAGCGCAGGTCGGTTCCATTGTTAACTGTATGTTCAACCGTGACTGCATGACGCATACCCATATCAACTTTATTGGTTCCGGCTTGCCATTGAAACTGCAACGTGAAGTGGCGAAAGAACTTTTTGGTTCTGAAGATGCTTACGATGAAAGCAAAAACTACACGCCAATCAATGACGCAAAAATTAAATATGCAAAGTGGTCGCTGTTGCGGGTCTGTTTGCATAACGCCGTCACCCTGTGCAACTGGGTCTGGCCAATGACCGTTTCGCCGCTGAAAAGCCGTAATTACCGGGGCGATCTGGCGCTTGAAGCCAAATTCTTCAAAGCGATCACCGGCGAAGAGATGACTCAGGAAAAATTAGATTTAGCTGCAGAGCGTATTTTTACGTTGCATCGTGCCTACACGGTAAAACTGATGCAAACCAAAGATATGCGTAATGAACACGATCTTATCTGTTCCTGGGTATTCGACAAGGATCCGCAGATCCCGGTCTTTACTGAAGGTACTGACAAAATGGATCGTGACGATATGCATGCTTCGCTCACGATGTTCTACAAAGAAATGGGCTGGGACCCACAGCTTGGTTGTCCAACCCGCGAAACATTGCAGCGTCTGGGGCTGGAAGATATTGCCGCCGATCTGGCAGCACACAATCTACTGCCTGCGTAAGGAATGGGTAAGATGAACCATCAGGATGAATTGCCGTTAGCGAAAGTCAGCGAAGTTGACGAGGCGAAGCGGCAATGGTTGCAGGGGATGCGTCACCCCGTTGATACGGTAACCGAACCAGAACCTGCTGAAATCCTGGCTGAGTTCATTCGCCAGCATTCTGCGGCTGGGCAGCTGGTGGCGCGCGCCGTGTTTCTCTCGCCACCCTATTTGGTTGCAGAAGAGGAACTGTCAGTTTTGCTGGAAAGCATTAAGCAGAACGGAGACTACGCGGATATCGCTTGTTTGACGGGAAGCAAGGATGATTACTATTACTCAACGCAGGCCATGAGTGAAAACTACGCGGCGATGTCTTTGCAAGTTGTGGAGCAGGACATTTGTCGCGCCATTGCACACGCCGTTCGTTTTGAGTGCCAGACGTATCCTCGTCCTTACAAAGTCGCCATGCTGATGCAAGCGCCATATTACTTCCAGGAAGCGCAGATTGAAGCCGCGATCGCCGCGATGGATGTTGCACCTGAATATGCCGATATACGGCAGGTGGAGTCATCGACGGCGGTGTTGTACTTGTTTAGCGAGCGATTTATGACCTATGGCAAGGCTTATGGCTTATGCGAATGGTTCGAGGTAGAGCAGTTTCAGAACCCCTGAAATTTCAGGGAGATGTCATGGATAGGGTGGACAGTTGCAGCCACTGCATTAGGGGATAATCAGATGTCCTTCACTCGACGCAAATTTGTTCTGGGGATGGGAACAGTAATCTTTTTTACTGGTTCTGCGTCTTCTCTGTTAGCGAACACGAGGCAAGAAAAGGAAGTTCGGTATGCCATGATTCATGACGAGTCACGGTGCAATGGCTGTAATATTTGCGCCCGCGCATGCCGTAAAACTAACCACGTCCCCGCTCAGGGAAGCCGTTTATCGATAGCACACATTCCAGTCACCGATAACGACAACGAAACGCAGTATCACTTTTTTCGCCAGTCATGTCAGCACTGCGAAGATGCTCCGTGCATCGACGTTTGCCCGACGGGGGCGTCGTGGCGTGATGAGCAGGGGATCGTGCGGGTAGAAAAATCGCAGTGCATCGGCTGCAGTTATTGCATTGGCGCTTGTCCGTACCAGGTTCGCTACCTTAACCCTGTCACTAAAGTGGCAGATAAATGTGATTTCTGCGCTGAGTCCCGACTGGCAAAAGGCTTTCCGCCCATTTGCGTCAGCGCCTGCCCGGAACACGCATTGATCTTTGGTCGCGAAGATAGCCCAGAAATTCAGGCGTGGTTGCAGCAAAATAAATACTATCAATATCAGCTACCTGGTGCCGGGAAACCGCATCTGTATCGCCGGTTCGGTCAACATTTGATTAAAAAGGAAAATGTATGAACCCGTCGCAACATGCTGAACAGTTTCAGAGCCAGTTAGCGAACTATGTGCCACAGTTCACTCCCGAATTTTGGCCGGTGTGGTTGATCATTGCCGGAGTATTGCTGGTTGGGATGTGGTTGGTGCTGGGGCTGCATGCCTTGCTTCGTGCTCGTGGCGTGAAGAAATCAGCCACCGATCATGGTGAGAAGATTTATCTTTACAGCAAAGCGGTCAGATTATGGCACTGGTCGAATGCGTTACTCTTTGTATTGTTGCTGGCCAGTGGGCTGATAAATCACTTTGCGATGGTGGGCGCAACTGCGGTTAAAAGTCTGGTTGCGGTGCATGAAGTTTGCGGATTTTTGTTACTGGCATGCTGGCTCGGCTTTGTGCTGATCAATGCCGTTGGGGATAATGGTCACCACTATCGCATTCGTCGTCAGGGGTGGCTGGAACGAGCGGCAAAACAAACGCGATTTTATTTGTTTGGCATTATGCAGGGGGAAGAACATCCTTTCCCGGCAACAACCCAGTCTAAATTTAATCCCTTACAGCAGGTCGCCTATGTTGGTGTCATGTATGGATTGCTGCCGTTGTTACTATTGACGGGGCTGCTGTGTCTCTATCCGCAAGCCGTGGGAGATGTGTTTCCTGGCGTAAGATACTGGTTATTGCAGACACATTTTGCTCTGGCATTTATAAGCCTCTTTTTTATCTTCGGTCATCTTTATCTTTGCACCACGGGGCGTACGCCACACGAAACCTTTAAAAGCATGGTCGATGGCTATCACCGGCACTAACGAATGATCATTACACAAGCAGACCTGCGAGAATGGCGTATCGGAGCGGTGATGTATCGCTGGTTCCTGCGCCATTTCCCACGCGGCGGTAGTTATGCCGATATTCATCATGCACTGATTGAGGAAGGATATACGGACTGGGCGGAGAGTCTGGTTGAGTATGCGTGGAAAAAATGGCTGGCGGATGAAAACTTCGCGCATCAGGAAGTTTCCTCTATGCAAAAACTGGCCACAGACCCCGGAGAGAGACCATTTTGCAGTCAGTTTGCCCGCAGCGACGATCATGCTCGCATCGGCTGTTGTGAGGATAACGCCAGAATCGCAACCGCTGGGTATGCCGCGCAAATTGCCAGTATGGGTTATAGCGTGCGGATTGGAAGTGTCGGCTTTAACAGTCACATTGGCAGCCCCGGTGAACGCGCACGGGTTGCTGTAACCGGTAATTCTTCGCGGATAAGCAGCGCTGGAGATAGCAGTCGGATTGCGAATACCGGAATGCGAGTACGCGTTTGTACATTGGGTGAACGGTGTCATGTCGCCAGTAATGGTGACCTGGTGCAAATCGCCAGCTTTGGCGCAAACGCCAGAATTGCCAACAGCGGCGACAATGTACACATCATTGCCAGCGGTGAAAATTCAACGGTAGTGAGCACGGGCGTGGTCGACTCAATTATTCTCGGGCCAGGAGGAAGCGCCGCACTGGCATATCATGACGGCGAAAGAGTTCGCTTCGCCGTCGCCATTGAAGGTGAAAACAATATTCGAGCCGGAGTCCGCTATCGTCTTAATGAACAGCATCAGTTTGTTGAGTGCTGATAGCTTTACCTTTAATCAAACGAAAGACGCCGACGAGCACGGGATGCAGGCTTTACGACCGCCCGAGCCATCGCCTCACCAATTTCTGCACATGCCGTAAGTCCCTGAACGAAAGGCTGGTCGTGCATCAACCAGGGCAACGCGCCGAACGCTCCGCGCCCACGAATATCTTCGGGTTGCTGTAACGTATAATCTTCGCCAACATCAGGGATTTCATCCCCTGTTTTCTGTAATTGCTCGCGTAGCCCAGGGAAAGGGATATCTTTCACTTTAAGCGGACGTTGTCCGCGGGCATCAATAAAAACGTCAAACGAGTAGCTGTTGTCTTCCGTTTTCAGGACGGTGCGCGACTCATTAATTTCCATTTTGTAGTCTTCACCGAGGGCGAGAATATGAATGATTCCCGCTTCACGTAAGGCAAGTAGGCGACGAATAGACTCTGAAGGGATTGCCGCATAATTATCGATGAAAACCCGGGCAAGGCCTTTACTGAACCGTTTATGGTCGTGTTCATTCAGATGTGGAACAATTTCCTGTACGGCTTCATGCAGGCGCAGAATGACATAACGCCAGGGAACAGTATGTTTTTCTCGTTTATTGCGTTCGACTTCCTGGAGATTTTTTTCTGCCCAGTCAAATGGGTCGCGTTGTTTGCGCTCGGCAAACCAGGCTTGAGCAAAGGAATCGACATTCAGGCTCTCTAAGGCTATGCGTTGACTCCAGTCTGGATCAGCAAACTTGATTTCCTCTACTATCAATCTAAATACCCGATCCAAAAGGCCCTCTTCGCCTTTTTGAATCTCAGCATTTAATGCCTGATCGGTGACGATGTGTAAGGGCTCGTAGGGAATAGGGCAATAGAAATCGGCTTCGGGTAAAATACCCGTGCGCGACAACAACGTGATATTTAGCTTTTCACTTGCGTTATCGCGGTGAAAAACGACGTGTTGTTTATCATCTTCAATGAACGAACCATGCTGAATAGCCACTGCCATTGCCGCATCCAGTCCGCTCAAGGATGTTCCCATAATACCCACGTTACACGCATCGACCTTTGCTTCCATCAGGCCTGACCACGGGCTGGGAAAATACGTTCGGGTTGCTTCTTCTTCATCAGGCCAGACGTGACCCGTGGCGATCACCGCTAAATCAAACGTCTCGCTGGGTAAATCCTGATTTGTAGCGAGCATGACGCCAGCATTTGTAATTTGCAGATCGGTAACCTGGCATGATTCATAAACAGCCACTGCAAATTTTTGCTGTCGTGCCTGGTCTACTAGTCGTAAAAATTGATCGCGGAAATATTCGCCCAGCAGAATTCGCGGTAAAAACTGACGATCGTGCAAGGTTTCTTTTTTAACGCCATAACGCTGGAGATGGCTGTCTTCTTGCTTTTGTAGCCATTCGAGATACGTACAATAAATCGGCGGTATTTCAATACTGGCAATATTTGCCAGCATCATTTTTGAGTTTTCCTCATCACTGTATGGCATCCCGACACCGGCCTCGTCAGCCTGCTCGAAGATAGAAATAGAAAGTGGAGTTTGTTGCTGTAGAAGCGAGAATAAGGTGTAGATCCCCGTAGGCCCGGCACCCACAATAGCAATTTTTTTCATTGTTACTTACCTGTACGCATTCTTTCGAATTTAGTGTTATCAGATAAGTTTGGTTGAGATTTTTAGAATTTGAGAAATTTCAGACAGGGATGAAAAGGGCGCTAACCGCCCTTGATTAAATTCTGTCAGGCGAGTTTTGCCTGATTGATTTGACTAAGTGGCTCATTGACATCGAAAACTTTGGCGACAACTTCCTCAACGCCGAGATTTTTCAGTCGGGCAGTATGTTTTTCCAGATAGGCAAGGGCGCTTTTTTCATCAGTGAAAAGGTAGATCCCACCGGCTTCGTGGTTCTTTTCACTTTCTGTCCATACCTTCCACAGAAAACCAGGTTCCTGATTAATCGACTCAGCAAGTGGTTTAAGCTGCTCAGCCATTGCGTCGCCAAATGGGCCATTAAAAGCAAAATGAAGTTGTAACAAAGTTGCCATAGCGATTCTCCTTCTGATAACGCATACGAAGACAGTGTAAATCTTTTAACGTATTGGATACAGAGAAGAAACAGAGGGAAAAAGGAGAAGACCAGATTAAGAAAATCTGGTGCGTCCGAGTGGACTCGAACCACCGACCCCCACCATGTCAAGGTGGTGCTCTAACCAACTGAGCTATGAACGCAACGTTGTAGGTGACAACGGGGACGAATATTAGCGGCAGAGTGGGAAGGTGGCAAGAGGCAAAACGTAATTTTCTGCGCTATTTCGACCGTTTGCAGAGCTTTTAAGCAAATTGGCTATATTTTGTTGATTTGCAAGGGTGATTTTTATTCAGGATCGCATTTACATCTGATACAACCCAATAATTCGTGTATCAGAGTTTAAACAGAGTTGTTTGCCACCATCTCAAATCTGTCGTGGATAAATCCTCCGTAGCCTTTACACTTAGGTAGCAATAAAGGCACACAGATGCAGCAAAGGAATAAATCATGGGATCTGATGCGAAAAACTTGATGAGCGACGGGAACGTGCAAATTGTTAAGACCGGCGAGGTCATTGGCGCGACGCAACTTACTGAAGGCGAGTTGATTGTTGAAGCTGGCGGAAGAGCCGAAAATACCGTGGTCACGGGGGCTGGCTGGTTGAAAGTGGCAACCGGTGGGATCGCCAAATGCACACAGTACGGTAACAATGGCACGCTATCGGTCAGCGATGGTGCCATTGCCACAGATATTGTTCAGTCCGAGGGAGGCGCAATTAGTCTCTCTACGCTCGCTACGGTTAATGGCCGCCATCCCGAAGGTGAATTCAGCGTTGATAAAGGTTATGCCTGCGGTTTGTTGCTGGAAAATGGCGGTAACCTGCGTGTACTGGAAGGACATCGCGCGGAAAAAATCATTCTCGATCAAGAGGGCGGCCTGTTGGTTAATGGGACAACCTCAGCGGTCGTGGTAGATGAAGGTGGTGAATTGTTGGTGTATCCAGGTGGGGAAGCCAGCAATTGTGAGATTAATCAGGGCGGCGTTTTTATGCTGGCCGGGAAAGCCAGTGATACGTTGCTTGCTGGTGGCACCATGAATAATCTCGGTGGTGAAGACTCTGACACTATTGTTGAGAATGGATCCATTTATCGTCTGGGGACGGATGGCCTTCAGCTCTACAGTTCCGGTAAGACGCAAAACCTGTCCGTGAATGTGGGTGGTCGGGCTGAAGTGCATGCCGGTACGCTGGAAAACGCGGTAATACAAGGTGGGACAGTGATCCTGTTGTCACCCACCAGCGCGGACGAAAATTTTGTCGTAGAGGAAGATCGCGCACCGGTTGAACTGACCGGGAGTGTTGCATTACTGGACGGCGCTTCAATGATTATTGGTTATGGCGCAGAGCTGCAACAATCAACGATTACTGTACAGCAGGGCGGTGTGTTGATTCTAGACGGCAGTACGGTAAAAGGTGACAGTGTCACTTTCATTGTTGGTAACATCAATCTGAATGGTGGAAAACTGTGGCTGATCACTGATGCGGCAACGCATGTGCAACTGAAAGTGAAACGCCTGCGCGGAGAGGGAGCGATTTGCCTGCAAACCAGTGCAAAAGAAATTTCACCTGACTTCATCAATGTGAAAGGGGAAGTTACCGGGGATATACACGTTGAGATAACAGATGCCAGTCGGCAAACTCTGTGTAACGCTCTGAAATTACAGCCAGACGAAGACGGGATTGGCGCAACGCTCCAGCCTGCGTAAAAATACAGGCGCAACCCGTGAAGGTTGCGCCTTGTCTTTATTAGCGGGATGCTCGTTGCAGAATGATGGCTGACGGCAGACGTTGCAGGAACCGCATACGCAACATCATCATAATGGCTGCCGACGTCAGGCCAATAATAAAGCCTATCCAGAAGCCTGCTGGCCCCATAGGTTCAACGACCAGATCGGTCAGTGCCAGAATATAGCCGCTTGGCAAGCCCAGCACCCAGTAAGCCGTAAAGGTAATATAGAAAATGGAACGCGTATCTTTATAACCACGCAAAATCCCACTGCCAATCACCTGGATTGAGTCAGAAATCTGATATACCGCCGCCAGCAACATCAAATGCGCAGCCAGCGTTACAACCTCGGGATTGTCGTTGTACAACAGGGCGATTTGCTCCCGCAGTGAAACCGTGAAAATGGCCGTCAGGGTTGCCATACAGACACCCACCATAAGCCCGGTCCGCGCAGCGGTTTGCGCATCCAGCGTTGAGCCCTGACCCAGACGATAACCTACGCGGATAGTTACCGCTGCCGCCAGCGACATTGGAAGCACGAACATTAGTGAACTAAAGTTCAGGGCAATCTGGTGTCCTGCGACATCAACAATACCGAGCGGAGACACTAACAGAGCCACGACGGCAAACAGTGTCACTTCAAAGAACAGTGCCAGCGCAATCGGCAAACCGAGTTGAATCAGTCGTTTCATAACCGCAGGATCGGGTTTTGCGGTGCCTTTTTCGTTACGAATATCGCGCATGGAGCGGGCGCGTTTAATGTAAGAAACCATGGCAAGGAACATGACCCAATACACCGCCGCAGTAGCCACGCCACAACCAACGCCACCGAGCTCAGGCATACCGAAATGACCATAAATAAAGATATAGTTCACCGGGATGTTCACCAGCAGGCCGATAAAGCCCATTACCATACCCGGCTTGGTTTTTGCCAGACCTTCACACTGGTTACGGGCAACCTGGAAGAACAGATATCCCGGCGCGCCCCACAACAACGCACGCAGATAACCCACGGCTTTGTCCGCCAGAGCCGGATCGATGTTTTCCATGGAGCGGATAATGTAACCTGCATTCCACAGCACCAGCATAATGAGAACGGAAACAAAACCTGCCAGCCAGAAACCTTGTCGCACCTGATGCGCAATGCGCTCACGTCGACCGGAACCATTTAATTGCGCGATAACCGGCGTTAATGCCAGCAGCAGTCCGTGACCAAAGAGGATCGCCGGAAGAAGTACCGATAGCGACCGCCGCCATGTCGGTGGCACTATAGCCGCCCGCCATCACGGTATCGACAAAACCCATCGCAGTTTGGGCGATTTGCGCGAGAATCACCGGGATTGCTAATGCTAATAACAGACGCGCTTCACTGATATACTTCTGCACGTGAACACCTTTTATTTGTAGTTATATGAGAGACTAAAAAGCCGCCTGAATGGGCAGCAAAAAGAAGAAGCAGGGGAAATTCAGTCTATTGTAGCGAGGATTTATTAATTCTCCAGTGAAAAAATAGCCATTCTTACCCCTTCACTGGTAAGGGCGTTTTCCACCTGCTATTGTGCTGAACAGAATGTCTTAACTGATTTCAGGAGTTGTAAGTATGTTTACGGGGATTGTACAGGGCACCGCAAAACTGGTGTCGATTGACGAGAAACCAAATTTTCGTACGCATGTGGTGGAGTTACCCGACCACATGCTGGACGGCCTGGAAACCGGTGCTTCCGTGGCGCATAACGGTTGCTGCCTGACCGTGACGGAAATTAACGGCAACCATGTCAGTTTTGACCTGATGAAAGAAACGTTACGCATTACCAATCTTGGCGATTTAAAAGTGGGGGATTGGGTAAACGTTGAGCGTGCGGCGAAATTCAGTGATGAAATTGGCGGACACTTAATGTCAGGTCATATTATGACCACTGCTGAAGTGGCGAAAATATTAACCTCAGAAAATAATCGCCAGATCTGGTTTAAAGTCCAGGATAGTCAGTTGATGAAATATATTCTGTACAAAGGATTTATTGGCATCGACGGTATTAGCCTGACCGTCGGCGAAGTCACGCCAACGCGTTTTTGCGTCCATTTAATTCCGGAAACACTGGAACGCACGACTCTTGGGAAGAAAAAACTTGGCGCACGCGTCAACATTGAAATCGATCCACAAACTCAGGCAGTGGTAGATACGGTAGAACGTGTGCTGGCGGCACGAGAAAATGCCATGAATCAACCAGGCACAGAAGCCTGATCTGAAATCGCCCCCGGAGAGG
>OGLS01002001.1_pt1 | contig 10449 bp, 8 predicted proteins | sample 1572881 | NCBI WGS metagenome assembly OGLS01 (sample SAMEA2582013, study PRJEB24529) | metagenome | biome: Human gut stool | place: China | collected 2011
AACAATACCACCAGAACTGTCGCCAGAACAACGCCTGTAATTGTCTGCGAAGTCAGCCCCGGTACACTGCCGATGGCATACGCCCAATCGAACAGGAAAACCTTAAACACGGTATACAGGGTAATCTGTACGATACCGCCCACGATAGAGCCGATCAGCCAGTTTCCTTTTCTGTTTGGCATGATTTTATCAATAAACAATCCCATGACTGTTGCCATGATGTACTTAATGATAAATGTTGGGATGACCCAGTGCATGTAGCCGCCCAGAAGGTCGGACAGTGCTGCACCGATGCCCCCTGCCAACGCGCCCTTTCTGGTACCCAGAATCAGAACGCTCAGGAAAATCATACAGTCCCCCATGTGGGAATAGCCATGCAAAGAAGGAATCTTTACGGTATAAATCCCGATGAAGGTAATCGCTGCCATCATTGCTGTTTTTGTAATGTCTTTGACTGAATAGGTACTGCTGTTCATTTTACTTCCTCTCTTTCTTAACCCTTTCACCTTTTCTTTTGTGAAATCTCTCTGAATTGCTTACAATTCTATCATGGAAAAATACGGTATCCAATCCCTCAGGCATAACATTCCAGAATTGTATGGGTATAATTATACAGAATGTATCGGTGCAATTTTGAATTCACTACACAATCGACTATCTTTTTTCTGTTCGTTATGTTATACAATCTGTAAAATAATTGCATATACTTAGAACCGAAAAATGCCCTCCGCATCACTCTATTGTGACACGGAGGGCACCCTCTTCACGAAACAATCATGGTTTCTATTCTTATTTTCTTTTACAGAACAACGTAGTTCCCATTTTCATCCACATCCACGGTCAGCGTTGTGCCGGGCTCTACCTCATCGGCAATAATCTTTCTTGCCAGCAGGGTTTCCACATGACGCTGTACCAGACGCTTCAGCGGTCTTGCACCAAAGGCAGGGTCATAGCCCGTTTCAATGATGTAGTTCTTTGCACGCTCTGTCAGCTCGCATTTCAGCTGCTTATCTGCCAGTCTGCCATTCAGATCCTTCATAATCAGATCAATGATATGGGTGATGTTATCCTTTGTCAGCGGTTTATAGAATACAATTTCATCCAGACGGTTCAAAAATTCGGGACGGAAGGACTGCTTCAGTAATGCTTCTACTGCCGCTCTTGCGTCCGCTGTAATCTCGCCGTTGGCATCAATGCCATCCAACAGATAAGAGGACCCAAGGTTGGAGGTCAGGATGATAACGGTATTCTTGAAGTCCACCGTTCTGCCCTGCGAATCTGTGATTCTGCCGTCATCCAATACCTGCAGCAGGATATTGAATACATCGGGATGGGCTTTTTCCACCTCATCGAACAGGATAACGGAATAAGGTTTCCGACGAACAGCCTCGGTCAGCTGACCGCCTTCCTCATAGCCGACATACCCGGGAGGCGCACCAATCAGACGAGACACGCTGAATTTTTCCATGTATTCGGTCATATCGATACGAACCATGTTCTTTTCATCGTCAAACAGGGCCTGCGCCAGCGCCTTGGCCAGCTCGGTCTTGCCGACGCCCGTCGGGCCGAGGAAGAGGAAGCTGCCGTACGGACGATTCGGATCCGAAAGCCCTGCACGGCTTCTCAGAATCGTCTCGGCCACGCGCTTGACGGCTTCGTCCTGCCCCACGACGCGCTCCTCGAGCGCATCCTTCATGTGCAGGAGCTTCTGGCGCTCGCCCTCCATCATCTTCGCGACGGGAATGCCCGTTGCGCGACTGACGACTTCGGCGATTTCCTCGGCACCCACGGTGGTTCTGAGAAGCTTCGGCTTGGGCGCATCGCCCGCTTCGGCCTTCTCGGCCTTCTTCAGGCGTTCCTCAAGCTTGGGCAGAACGGCGTACTGAAGCTCGGCGAGCTTTTCGTACTGGGCCGTGCGGCGGTACTCCTCCATCTGGTGACGCGTGCGGTCGATCTCGTCGCGGACGCTCTTGGCGCCGAGCGCCTCGCTCTTCTCCTTCTTCCAGACCTCCTCAAGGTCGGCATACTCGCGGGAGAGCTTGTCGATCTCGTCCTCAATCGCCTGCAGACGCTTCTTCGAGGCGTCGTCGGTCTCCTTCTTCATGGCCTCGCGCTCGATCTTGAGCTGGATCAGGCGGCGGTCAAGCTTGTCGAGAGCCTCGGGCTTGGAATCGATCTCCATCTTCACGCGGGCCGCGGCCTCGTCGATCAGATCGATGGCCTTGTCGGGCAGGAAGCGGTCGGTGATGTAGCGGTGCGAAAGTTCGGCCGCGGCCACGATGGCTGGGTCGGTGATCTCGACGCCATGATGCGCCTCATAGCGTTCCTGCAGGCCGCGCAGAATGGCGATCGTGTCCTCGACGCTCGGTTCGTCGACCAACACCTTCTGGAAGCGGCGCTCGAGGGCGGCATCCTTCTCGACGTACTTGCGGTACTCGTCAAGAGTGGTCGCGCCGATCACGTGCAGCTCGCCGCGCGAGAGCGCGGGCTTGAGCATGTTGCCCGCATCCATCGAGCCTTCCGTCTTGCCGGCGCCCACCACGGTGTGCAGCTCGTCGATGAAGAGGATGATCCTGCCCGACTCGGCCGTCACTTCCTTCAGAAGCTTCTTGAGACGCTCCTCGAACTCGCCGCGGTACTTCGCACCCGCAATCAGGCCCGCCATGTCGAGCGAGAGAATGCGCTTGCCGCGAAGGCTGTCGGGCACCTCGTTGTTGACGATGCGCTGCGCCAGACCCTCGACCACGGCCGTCTTGCCCACGCCGGGCTCGCCGATCAGGACGGGGTTGTTCTTGCTCCTGCGCTGCAGGATCTGCATCGTGCGGCGGATCTCGTCGTCACGACCGATCACGGGATCAAGCTTGCCCTGACGGGCGCGCTCGGTCAGGTCGACCGTGTATTTCTTGAGCGCCTCGCGCTGGCTTTCCGCATCGGGGTTGTCGGCCTTGTCGCCGCCGCGGACGGTTTCGACCGCCGCTTCAATGGCAGCGCGAGTCAGCCCTGCATTCTTCGCAAGACGTCCCGCCTCGCTCCTGTCCTCCGTGAGGGCGAGAAGCAGCATTTCCGTCGAGATGAACTCGTCGCCGCGCTTCATCGCCTCCTTCTCCGTGAGGTTGAGGAGGTTCATGAGGTCGCGCGAGATCTGCACGTCGCCGCCCGTGCCCGAAACCTTCGGCAGGCGCTCGACGGCCGCGTTCACTTCGCGCGTCAGGCTCTGGACGTTCACGCCCGCACGTTCAAGAAGGCTCCTGCTCGAACCTTCACCGTCGGCGAGCACAGCCGCCAGAATGTGCACAGGCTCGATGACCTGGTTGTCATGAGCGAGCGCGAGCGACTGGGCCTCGCCCAACGCTTCCTGGAATTTAGTCGTTAACTTGTCTTGACGCATGTTCTTGTTCCTTCGAAAACCCCTGCATGGGACCGCATTGACTCTGCCTGCGATCACGGGATTCTCATCTGATGTCCCTACCTATATGGGGATAGAGCAGGACATTTCAAGATGCCTGGACATTGAAGTTGCTACAGAGTTTGTCCGGCGTCAAGACTCTCGGAGAGCCGAAATGAAACGACCCCGTCTGGTGCAAGACCGGCGGGGCCGTGAGCGTTCAGGCTGCCTTCCCGTGCTCAGAGCGAGCGGACGGCCGTCCAGCCCGCCCAAGTGCCCGTCAGGCTCAGCAGCAAATGCGAGGCCATGTGCACGCCGGCCCTGATGAAGGCGCCCGACGTGATGAGCGAGAAGGCTTCAGCCGAAAAGGTCGAGAAGGTCGTCAGGCCTCCGAGAAAGCCCGTGATGACGAAAAGCCGTACGGCGGGCGGCAGCTCGGGATTCGCGCTCGTCCAGGCGAGTGCGGCGCCGATCAGAAGGCCGCCCGCGGCATTGGAGGCGAGCGTTCCCCAGGGCATCCATCCTGAGAGCGGATTGAGGAAATAGGAGAGCATCCATCGGCAGACGGCGCCGAGTCCGGCGCCCGTACCGACGGCGAGGATCACGAGCCAGAGCGGCCCGTCCCTGGTCATCGTGCGGCCTCACCCCAGCGACGCCTGGCCTCTTCGTCGCTCTCGCGCGCGTCGACCCAGCGCTCGCCCTCGGGCGTCCTCTCCTTCTTCCAGAAGGGGGCCTCGGTCTTGAGCCAGTCCATGATGAATTCGCAGGCCTCGAAGGCCTCGCGGCGGTGCGCGCTCGTGACGACGACGAGCACGATGTGCTCGCCCACGGCCATCTCGCCCACGCGGTGGATGACCGTCACGCCGCAGACGTCCCAGCGTGCCCTTGCGCGCTCGACGATGCCCGCGAGCGCCCTTTCGGTCATCGCGGGATAGTGCTCGAGCGTGAGATGCGTGACGTCGTTGCCGTCATTGCGGTTTCTCACCACGCCCACGAAGCTCGCCACGCCGCCCGCTTCGGGAGAGGACTCGATGAGCCTCTCGATCTCCTCGCCGGGATTGAAGTCCGCCTCGCTCACGCGAATGGTCGTCAGGGACATGATCAGCCTCCGGTCACCGGCGGAAAGAAGGCGACCTCGTCGCCCGCCTTCACGGCGTCGTCGGGCTCGGCCATCTCCTGATTGACGGCCGCGCGCACGCGGCGCGCATTGCCGAGCGCAGTCGCATACGGCTCGCCGCAGCCGCGAAGCCACTCGCGAAGCCCTGCGACCGTCGTCACGTCCTCAGGCACCTCAAGCTCCTCCTGCGCACGACCGAGGGCGTCGCGCAGAAGCGCAAAGTAAAGGATGCGGATCTTCATTTTGTTATGTCCTCTCTTTCTTGTGTTTCAGGTTTGCGCATTTCGAGCCACTCTCAGGCGAAGAACTGGCAGAACGGGTAGTAGCTGACCATGTCGCCCTTGCGGACGGTGCCGCCCACGGGAATGTCGACGAGACCGTCGGCCCAGGCGCAGGAGGAAAGCACCTGCGAATTCTGCGTGTGATAGAGGTCGAGCCCGCCCTCGTCGTTGCGGCGCACGCGCACAAACTCCTGACGGTCGCCCGGCTTGAGCCAGTCGAAGTCGGCTCTCACGGCCATGGGCTTTACGTCGATGTCGGTGAGGCCCATCGTCCTCAGGAGGTAGGGTCTGGCCATCATCAGGAAGACCACGAAGCCCGCAACGGGATTGCCCGGACAGCCTATGAAGGGCACGCCGCGCACCTCGCCGAACGCGAGGGGCTTGCCGGGCTTGAGACGGACGCGCCAGACGTTGAGCGAACCGACTGCTTCGACCGCCGGCTTGATGTGGTCCTCTTCGCCCACGCTCATGCCGCCCGTCGTCAGGATGACGTCGGCCGAGGCGGCCGCGCTCTCGAAAGCCTCGATCGTGGCCTCAAGCGTGTCGGGCACGCTGCCCAGGTCGAGCGCCTCGCAGCCGAGCTCCTGAAGGAGGCTGCGGATCATGAAGCGGTTCGAGTTGTAGATGCCACCCGGCGGCAGGGGTTCGCCCGGTTGCACGAGCTCGTCGCCCGAAAAAAAGATGCCGACTCGAAGACGGCGATAAACCTTGACGTAGGCGCGGCCGATGGACGCGACCATGCCGATCGCGGCGGGCGTCAGGCGGGCGCCCTTCTTGAGCACGACGCCGCCCTGAGGCACGTCGGAGCCGCGGCGGCGGACCCATGCGCCCTCGCGCACGGGGGACTTGAAGCAGACGCCCTCGGGCGTCACCTCGACGTTTTCCTGGGGCACGACCGTGTCGGCACCCTCGGGCATCGGCGCGCCCGTGAAGATGCGCGCGACGCTGCCCTGCGCAAGCCTTGAGCCAACCTGACCGGCGGGAATGCGGTCGGAAACGGGCAACACGACGGGATGATCTTCGGACGCCTCAGCCAGCTCGGCCGCTCTGACCGCGTAGCCGTCCATCTGGGAGTTGTCCCATCCGGGAACGGCGATAGGGCTCACGATGTCTTCGGCGAGCACGCGGTGGGTTGAATAGAGGAGCGGAACGGTTTCCATTCCCTCGACGGGCACCGCCTTCTCCATGAGGCGGCGCAGGGCTTCGGCGTAGGTGATCATAGGCTTACAACAAAATCTGCAACGGCTGCAGGGTCGTTGATGTCGAGCCGCGGCACCCTTTCGTCCGGCTCCTCGAAGTCGGAGGCGACGGCCACCACGTCGTCATGCATGAGCGAGAGTCTCGGATTGGCCTCGCACGCCCTGCGTCGGACTTCAATTTTAGGGAATGCGCCCTCGTTTTTAAACCCCTCCACAAGGATGACGTCGACATCCGAAAATCTGGCAAGCAGCTCTTCAACCGACGGCTGTTCAGGCGTTTCAACGAGCATGGCCCATCTTCGGTCGCTGCGCACGATCACCTGCGAGGCACCCGCCTCCCTGTAGCGCCAGCTGTCCTTGCCGGGCTTGTCCATGTCGAACCCGTGGTGCGCGTCCTTAAGCGCCGCGACCCGGAAACCGCGGCGGGTGAGTTCCGCCGCAACCCGGGTCGCAAGGGTCGTCTTGCCGCTTTCGGAAAAGCCGACGAACCCGACCGTTTTAGGCATCAGGGCGCTCCGTCAGCCTCTCGATCTCCTCTCGGACCGCCGCTTCACACGCAGGCGTCTGGACCTTGCGCAGCGGACGGCTGAAGAGGTCGGCCATGTCCTCGGGCGGCTCGACGGCAACGCCCGTGGCCTGCCTGACCATCCTCGGGAACTTGACGGCCTGAACCGTCTCGACGCAGAGCGTCTTGACGCCGACGGGATGGAGGTAGATGCCCGAGAAGAGCGCGTCGGCCGTGTGCGGGTCGACGTACGTGTCGTACTCGAGGTGCATCTGCTCGATGATCTCGAGGCGATTCGGATGGTTCGAGGAACCCGACACGACGCCCGACAGGCGGACCTTGCGGAATTCCTCGGCCGTGAGCGTGAATTCGCCCTTCGTCTTCAGATCCTCGGCAAGCTCCCTGACACGAGTGCCGTTGCGGCCGAGCACGTCGAAGAGGAAGCGCTCGAAGCTCGCGGCGCGCGAGATGTCAGTGGAGGGCGAGGACGTTGCGATCGTCTCGCTCGAGGGCTTCGGCGCATAGCGACCCGTGCGAAGGAACTCGTCCATCGCGTCGTTTTCGTTCGTGCAGACGATGAGGCGCATGATCGGAAGCCCCATCTTCTTGGCGACCCAGCACGCGTACGCATTGCCGAAGTTGCCGCCCGGCACCGCGAAGACGACCTCCTCGCCCACGCGTTCGACGGCCCTCAGATAGCCGTAGAAGTAGTAGACGATCTGCGGCACGATGCGGGCCCAGAGGACGGAGTTGATCGCGCCGAGGCCGTGGGCCTTCGCGTACTCGCGATCCTCGAGGATCGTGCGCACGATGTCCTGGCATTCGTCGAACGTGCCGTTGACCTCGATGTTGACGACGTTCGGATCTTGATTGGAATAAAGCTGCGCCGCCTGGAACTGGCTCATGCGGTCCTTCGGGGAAAGCATGACGACCTTGATGTTCTTGTGCCCGCCGAACGCGGCCTCGGCCGCAGCCCCCATGTCGCCCGTCGTGGCGCCGAGCAGCGTGCGCGGGCGCCCCTGGGCGAACGACGTGTCGAAGAGCCTCGACATGAACTGCAGGGCAATGTCGTCGAAGGCAAGCGTCGGACCGTTCGAAAGCTCGAGCAGGCCGACCTGGTCGTGGAGCCACTTCACGGGCGTGATCTCCTCGGCCGTGAACATACCGCGGGTGTGGCCGAAGTTGCCGGCCTGATAGGCTTCGGAGCAGATCTGCCAGAGATCCTCCTTCGGGAGCTCCTCGGCGAAGAGGCGGATGACCTCGAAGGCGAGCGAGGCATAGGAGAGGCCGCGCCACGTCATCAGGGTGTGGGCGTCGACCTTCGGGAACACCGCAGGCACGTAGAGGCCGCCATCCTCGGCATAGCCCTCGAAGAGAATGTCGCTGAACGAGAAGCTCGATTCGAGGCCTCGGGTGGAAATGTACTGCATTAAACCTCCTTGAAAAGGGGGAAATAGTCGCTGTCACTCATCAGGCAAATGACGATAAAGCCATACTACCTGAAAATCATTCTCCGAAAACTTAAAGAGACGGTTTTTTACGGAACCCAGGCATTTGACCTACAGCGAAATAGGTGCTTTCGAGCAGATGCTCACGCGAAACACCCGTCCACTCGATCGTAATTGTAAGTCTTGTCGACCTTCAGACAGAAGGGGGACGCCCGCCGGCCACCGAACCTCTACAATGACTTCATTGACAATAGATTAGAGAGAAACGCCATGCCGCTTCCGAAAAGACCCGCCAAGCGAGGGGACGTGCTGACCGACTACGGTCCCGAAGCCGATCTGACCAAGCCCGCCGGAAAGGCTGCGCCCAAGGCCGCAGCCAAACCGTCGCAGGCTCCCGAGACGGCTTCGAAGCCCCGCCGCACGACGAGGAAGACCGTGAAGGCCGCGCCCGCCGAAGACTGTCGAAAAGACCGTCACCGCGCAGGAGACTGCCGCCCCCAAATCGACGGCGAAGACGCCCGCGAAGCCCGCCGTGAAGAAGCCCCCCGTCAAAAAAGCCGCAACCGCAGTGAAGCCCCAGACGGCCCCCGCAGTCGCCGAGTCCGACGTGCGCGAATCCAGGCACTCCAACCGCCGCGGACGCGCCGCAACGCCCGCCGACAAGCGCAAGCTCTTCGTGCTCGACACCAACGTGCTGATCCACGATCCCATGAGCATCTTCAGCTTCGCCGAGCACGACGTCTTCCTGCCCATGACCGTGCTCGAAGAGCTCGACAACCACAAGAAGGGCACGAGCGACGTCGCACGCAACGCGCGTTCGGTGAGTCGCAGCCTCGATCAGCTGATGGAGCTCAACGGACACGATCTGACACAGGGCGTGCCGCTCTCGCTTCTGGGCAACAAGGAAGCGACGGGCAGGCTCTTCTTTGAAACCCACGCCGTCGACGTGCCGATTCCCGCCGCACTGCCGACCTTCAAGGGCGACAACCGCATCCTCGCGGTCGTCAAAGGCGTTGAAGGCGCCTTCCCCGATCTGGCCGTCGTGCTGGTGAGCAAGGACATCAACATGCGCATCAAGGCGACGACGTTGGGCATTCCCGCGGAGGACTATCTCTCCGACAAGGTGCTCGACGACACCGACATGCTCTACTCGGGCCGCATGGCGCTGCCCTCCGACTTCTGGACGACCGTCGGCAAATCCCTCAAGTCCTGGCAGGACGACGGCACGACGCACTACCGCTTCGAGACGAAGGAGGCCGGCCGCTACGTCGTCAACATGTGTCTGACGATCGAGGGCGACCCCGACTTCATGGCCATCGTCACGAGCGTCGAGCCCGACGCGGTCACGATCCGCCTGCTGCGCGACTACCGCACTCGCCTCAAGGTCTGGGGCATTCATGCGCGCAACGCCGAACAGAACATGGCGCTCAACCTGCTCACCGATCCCGAGATCGACTTCGTCACGCTGCTCGGTCAGGCGGGCACGGGCAAGACCCTGATGACCCTTGCCGCCGCCCTCACCCAGACGATCGACGAGCGCCGATTCTCCGAAATCATCGTGACGCGCGCGACCGTCAGCGTCGGCGAGGACATCGGCTTCCTGCCCGGCACCGAGGAGGAGAAGATGGCGCCGTGGATGGGCGCGCTCGAGGACAACCTCGAGGTGCTTCACCGCTCGGAAAACAGCACGGGCGGCGACTGGGGTCGACAGGCGACGCTCGACCTCATCAAGGCCCGCATCCGCATCAAGTCGATGAGCTTCATGCGCGGACGCACCTTCCTCAAGAAGTTCGTCATCATCGACGAGGCGCAGAACCTGAGCCCGAAGCAGATGAAGACCCTCATCACGCGCGCGGGCCCCGGCACGAAGATCGTCTGTCTGGGCAACATCGCCCAGATCGATACGCCCTACCTGACGGAAGGCAGCTCCGGCCTCACCTACGTCGTCGAACGCTTCCAGGGCTGGCCGCACGCAGCCACGATCACGCTCACGCGCGGCGAGCGCTCGCGTCTGGCGGACTTCGCGACTGAAGCCCTATAAAAAACTTGCAAGGCTGTGAATTAGGAGTTATCATTCAAGTACATCTTAACTCAAGCCAACATCAGGAAAACGTCTCCGGACGTACTGAAATCACCAAAAGTTAAGCTTGATTCCGGCCACTGTCTGATGCAAGATCCGACATCCGGGAAGAAAAAGGCGTCGAAAGGCGCCTTTTTTGTTGCCTTTTTCCATGCTCACAAGGGAAATCCCTGAAAAATTGACAGCAGTCCAAAGCCTAGCCTATCATGCTATAAAACAATCACTACCCTATACAAATTCCATATATGAGGAATCATCATGAAGGCATGCGACTTAGAGGAAAAAACCAACCACCTTCAAGCTTGCGTTGCGATTGACCTTGGCGCGCGTTACACAGGCACCTTCTCCATCCTGCATAAGTCGAGTCGTCTGCCTTCCAAAGACGACTGTCGCGCCGCAACCTACGTGCTGCCGGAGGACGGCGGCAAGATGAC
>OGLS01002003.1_pt1 | contig 10430 bp, 6 predicted proteins | sample 1572881 | NCBI WGS metagenome assembly OGLS01 (sample SAMEA2582013, study PRJEB24529) | metagenome | biome: Human gut stool | place: China | collected 2011
GCCACAGTTTGAGAAGACAGAAGAGATCTGCGAAGCAAAAGTTATCATTACAGAGGACGAGGCACTGATGACACGCTTCTCCTATATGGTGCATGATACCTTGGATGGCGAAATGAATATCCATAAGGCGTATATGTCCCGTCTGGGGATTACGGAGCAGGAGGTAGCAACCACGAAATCCACACTGACGAATCAGTCCTACACCTCCTATATGCTGGATGAGGCATATAAGGGCGGCCCTCTGGAAATTCTGGTGGCGGTGCTTTCCTGTGCATGGAGCTATCAGATGATTGGGGAGCACCATCAGCATGTACCGGGGGCATTGGAGCATCCTTTGTACGGCGAATGGGTGCGCGGCTATTGCAGCAAGGAATACTGCGAAACCACACAGGAAATCATTGATCTGGTAAACGAACTGGGGAAGGATATTTCTGCGGAAAGAGAAGCGCCGTGAACTCCCCCACCTGCTCTCCGGCGTGCGGCGTAATCCAGACCTCGTCCGTCTCGGGGTCTTGCGGAGTGCCCGTGAAAAGCGAGAACGAACCTTCGTTGCGGTTGCGCACCTCGACCGAGAGGTCTTCGGGAAGTTCCCCGTCGGCACTCGTCAGACGGATTTTCAGACGGTGCATCCCGTGTGCAAACGGCAGTTCGATGCGATTCGACACCGTCGACAAGTCGATTTCCCGGTGCGCCCAAAGCATGTCCGACTCCGCGTAGCCCTCGCCGCTCTGGTCGGCCGCGACCGCATGGAAGTGCCGGTTCTCCTCCGGACGGACGTCCTCGCGGGCCGGATAGTAGGCCGAAATTTTGCCGTCGCCCAAGTCGCTCTTTTTCAATTTCGGCCGCCACGAACCATTTTCGCGCGTAAGAACGAAATGCTGCGAGGGCGAGCCGAATACATAGAGACCGATCCGGTCGCCGTCTTCGAACTCCCCGCTTCCGTCCTCGCCGATCGCGGCCCGCGCGGCGGACAGATCGAACACGAATTCCACCTCTCCGTCGGGGACGGCGCCGAGACCCTCGGTCGCAGGATCGCTCTCGCTGCATCCGGCCATAAGAAGAGCCGCCCCCCAAAGGAGCAGGACGGTCTTTCGTAGGATGTCCTCAAACAATCTGCTCATGATATTATCCATAGAACTCTGCGACAAAGATAGTGTAAAATCCCTCTCCCTTCCAAACGGATTGCTTCCGCAGCGAAGGGTCGATCTACACCATTTCTCAGATGTATTGCGTCTTCGTACCCCTAAAAGCACGTAATATCGTCATGCAAAGCGCACTGCAATTTACCGAGGCTCTCGACGAGGAACCGGTTCAAAAACAGAACTGCGACCTGAAAGGAATCCATCCGTTCCGGAATATGCCCGACCGCAGGGAACGCACGGTATTTACCAACGTCGTTCCTAAATCAGACAGAACGACAGTAAAACGCTCTCGCACCGAGCCCATATAAGATTACAGCAAGTCCGAAACTTTATGCCGGGGCCGGAGTTTACCCTCTTATTTCCGTCCGGGATTTTCAATCAAAAAACACTTCCGAAGCTCGCATTACCAATTGAATAGTACGGAGAGTATCCACGTATTGCGCAAGGGGGATGAACTTCCGGCCAACAGATAAGCGGCGTCCGCCGCGACATATTTCCATCGAAAGCCGGCGCCGGCCGAGCCGTAGCGGTATTCTCCCGTACTGCGATCCCCCATGCGGTAACCTCCTCGCAGGGCGAGTATTCCGAAACAACGGTATTCGGCACCGAAACTTCCTGACCAGGCGCGGAGTTCCGAGGGCCGCAGGCGGTATTCGGTTTCGGCGGTCAGTGTCAGGCCGTGCGCTTCCGAAAGACCGAGTTCCGCGGCTGCGCCCGCCTTCAACACCCACGGCAGCTGACGGTTTCCTGCGCCGTAGTCGAGGGCGCCACCGACGTTGGCAGCCTGAAAACCGAACGTCACTCGGTGCGAAGCGGCCACTGCATGCCGGTAAAAGAGTCCGGCATCGACGGCGAACGTCTGTGCAACGTCGTCCGCTCCGGGCTCCGAACGGACGTAACGCGCCGTAAGGGCCACGGACAATCCTTCGGCAACCGTTCGGGAGTAGCCGACGTCGAAGGCCATGTCGTGCGGTTCCAACCGTCCGAGCACGTTGCCCTCTTCGTCGGTTCGTTCCGAACCGTATTGCGAGAAATAGCGGAAGGAGGCTGAAACGGCCTGTTTGCCGTCGGGTTTGAAATAGACCGCCGCCGTGTGCAGAGCCGTTCGGGGCGTCAAGTCGCGCATCCACGGCAGATAACTGTAACCGGCGCCGAAGCGCTCCTCCGAGAAAGGCAGCTGCGCCGCGTTGCGGAGGGCCGAAAAAACATCGGCTGAGAGTGCGACGCCCGCACCGCCCATCGCCGCGCTGCGGGCGTCTGGAACGACGGACAGGAAAGCGGCGGCGTTTTGAGCCGTACCGGCGAGCGGTACCGCAAGCAGAGCCGCTGCGATGAGTATGTTGCGAAAAAAGGACTGCATCTTTTCAGGTTTTAGAGTTTGACGATGGAGCGCGTGAGCGAACCGCCTTCGTATCGCAGTTCGATCGTATAGGTTCCGCCCCCGAGCGACGAGAGATCGACTACGGCGGGAGCGGTCGGAGCGATCCGTACTTCGGCGGCGAACGCCCTGCGTCCCGCAGCATCGTACAGTGTGACGCGCAACGCTCCTTCGACGTCGCGCCCCATGCGGATCGACAACCGGTCGCGGACGGGATTGGGATAAAGATCGACCTCGCGCGAATCGTCGCGGCACATCACGGCGAAGGTGTCGCGTCCCGCGAGACCGCCTTCGTCGGTCGCCACGACGGTCACCTCCGAACGGCCGTAACGCAGCGGCATGATCCGGTAGCCCGAAGCGACCGGTTGGAGATAGAGCATCTCCTCGTCGTATTCGAGCGCATAGGCAACCGTCCCGGGCACCTCGTCGTCGAAACCCTGCGACGGCGTGAACTCCGCCGTCTCCTGCATCGAACCGAGATAGACCGGCCGGAATCCGCCGGTGGCCACCGGCGGCTGGTCGGGCAGCAGCGTGAAATCGAAATCGGCCGTATCGGAAGCGCCGAAACTGTCGCTTACCGAAACATGCGCCGTATAGTTCCCCGGGGTGCGTTTGTAATTGAAGATGTCGAGACAGAGGCGGTCGCCCTCCTTGCGGATCGCAACGGCGCCGGAAGGATCCTGCAACTCGCAGGTGAAACCGTGGCTGTCGGGATCCGAAACATGGTACCGCACCGTTTCGGTGCGGTTGTAACCGACCCGCACCTCCTCCGTGCTCTCGAGGATCAGCGCAGGCGGCGTGTTGGCCGGCGTGCCGAAGGAAATGACCGTCGTCTCAGAACGATTGCCCCAAGGATCGACGGCGACGATGGCCACCGTGTAGCGCGTCTGTTCGGCGATATCGGTCAGCACGTAGGTGATCTCGTCGCCCGCCTGCTTGTCGCGCACGGGGATGACGACCGATTCCGCCCCCTCGGGCAGATCGTCGGGATCGGGATTTTCCAATGTTCCCACGCGCCACATCAAAATGAACGAATCGGCGCGTCCGTCATCGCCGTCGGCCGGAACGCTCCACGTCAGTTCGACCTCGCCCGCCGTGTCGCTGTGCCGCAGATCGACAACGGGATCGGGATCGATGCCCCTGTCCATCGACACGGCCAGATAGGCGTCCACGAGTCCCGAACCCAGCCGTCCTTCGTAGTCGGGATTGTAACTGTCCACCTCGTGCACGCCCCTTTCCAGATAGGAACGCAACTTGTCGGGCGTGAACCCTGGACCGCCGTATTTCGCCACGGCCAGCGCCGCGATGCCCGAAACGTGGGGACAGGCCATCGACGTCCCCTGCATGTAGCCGTAGGCGTTGCCCGGAAGGGTGCTGTACACGGCGTATTCGTCGCCGTAACGACCCTCGTACTTGTAGGAACCGCCCGGAGCGGCCACGTCGATCCACTCCGAAAAGTTCGAGTAATAGCTCTTGCGATAGTCGGGCGCCAATGCCGACACGGAAAGCACCCGCTCGTAACAGGCGGGATAGCTGCGGTAGTCGCACTCCTCGTTGCCGGCCGCGAAGATCACGATGCCGCCCTTCATCGGCCCGACCTGCACGCCGTTCTCGTCGAGACCGGCGTATTCGATGAAATAGTCGATGGCATCCTTGGTGATTTCGGGCATCTCGTAGACGTTGGTGTATCCCCAGCTGTTCTGACTGATGACGGCTCCCGCGTCGGCGCCGTATTTGAGCGCCACGATCTCGTCGCCGTTGTCGTTCCGGTTCTCGGTGAACATCTGGCAGCTGATTACCCGCACGCCGGAGTGCCCGCCGCGACCGCCGGCGACACCGCAAACGCCAATACCGTTGCCGTTCTCGGCAGCGATCGTTCCAGCGACGTGCGTGCCGTGTTCGACCGGCGTGATGCGGTTCGATCCCATCGGATAAGCAGAGGAATAGATGAAGTTCCAGCCGTAGATGTCGTCGACATAGCCGTTCCCGTCATCGTCCACGCCCTCTTCGCCGTAGAGCTCGGCCCAGTTGCCGACATTGCCGACGAGGTCTTCGTGCGCATAGTCGATGCCTCCGTCCACGACCGCCACGACCACGTCGTTCGATCCGGCGGTCACCTCCCACGCCCGAAACAGATTGATGTCGGCTCCGGCGACGGCATCGGGCATCGATCCGTCGTTGGAATAGTGCCATTGCTTCGCAAGCCCCGGATCGTCGAACGGCAGCGAGGCGGTTCTCGTCGCGGCAGGCAACGGAGCCGCGACGGCCCGCTCGGGCCCGATACTCCGGATCGCATAGACCGGCTCGACGCACTCGATCCCTTCGAGCCGCGACAGATCGAGCGTCGCCCGCGTCACGGAACGCAGCGAATCGAACCAGACGTCGTACCAGCGATCCAGTCCGGCACGGCGCGTGCGCGCCTCGAAGCGGCCCGCCGGCGGGAAGACGCGCTGCATCCGCGTGACGCCGAGCGCCGCGATGGCGCGATCCAACGGCTCGGAACCCGTTTGCAGCCCGCTGCGGGTCTCGATGATCCGCTCCGGAACCTCTCCCTGTTTGAACTTGACGCGAAGGCGCCCCGTCGCCGCAGTTTCCCGCGACGGTTCCCCGACCGGCTGCGGCGCCTCCTCTCCGATCGGATCGGAGGCGCAGGCGGCCAGCAGAGACAACGCACAAAGGGCGATATGCAACCGGCTTTTCTTTTCGAATGAATGCATTTTATTATTTATTACGGTATAAAGGTCTGTCGATCGAAATCCATTGCAAAAATAGGAATCCTGCCCGTCGTATGCAGTCCCCATTTGTCGGGATTTATGCAGATCAAAATCCCTACATTTGACGATGGCGCATTCGGAGAGGTTGCCTTACCTTTGTCACACCGAATCGCAGAGGAGGGCCACAGCCCCTCCGCGTACCGAAAAACGATATGTCGCTTCGACCTCACATAACTTTTCTAACCCGCCTCGCAACGTTTCTGCCGCTCTTCGCAACGATCGCCGCATTCGGGCAGCAATCCGCAGGAACGTTCCGCATAGCGGGCAGCGTGACGGACTACGCCACGGGAGAGCCCGTCGTCGGAGCCAACGTCGTGGCTTACGACGCAGGCGGCCGTCCCCACGGCGCTGCGGTCGGGGCGGACGGACGTTTCGCATTCAACTGCCCGACGAAAGCCGCGACGCTGCGCGTCTCGATGCTGGGATATCGCAACGAGACGGTCAAACTCGTTCCGGGACGCACCGACTACGACATCCGCCTGAGAGAGGCGCCGTCCGACGTCGGAGAGGTCGTGGTGACGGGATTCGTCGACAAGAAACGGGAGAGTTACACGGGCGCCACGCATGTCATCCAGCGGCAGGAGATCGAGAACATGGTACACACCAACGTGCTGAACATCATTCAACTCCAAACGCCCGGCTTCGAGATCTTCGACGATATCGCCAACGGTTCGGATCCCAACAAGATTCCCGACATGGTGCTCCGCGGACGAAGCAGTTTCATCGAAGGCGACCAGACCAACGTCCCGCTCTTCATCCTCGACGGCACGGAGGTGGACATCTCCTACGTCTTCGACATGCCCTCGGACGACATCGAGTCGATCTCGGTGCTCAAAGACGCTTCGGCCACCTCGTTCTACGGTTCGAAGGCGGCCAACGGCGTGGTGGTCATCACCACCCTACGCAAGCCGGCAGGCTCCAAGTCAACTATTCGGGCAATTTCCAGGTCAGCATCCCCGATTTGTCGGACTACCGGCTGCTCAACGCCCGCGAAAAGCTCGAATACGAACGTCAGGCCGGCGTCTACGGCGATTTCACGGGCAGCAACAACACCGACGTCACCAACCAGAAATCCTACTACGAAAAACTCGACCGGGTCAACGCCGGCGTCAACACCGACTGGAAGCGAATGGCGCTGCGCACGGGATTCAACCACATCCATAATCTGATGCTCTCGGGCGGCAGCCAAGATTTCCGTTACAACGTGTCGGGCAGCTACAACTCCACGACGGGCGTGATGGACGAGTCGGACAAGCAGACGGCGTCGCTGCGCATCAACCTCACCTACGGCGACATGAACAAGCTCTTCTTCCAAAACATCGCTTCGCTCACGCAGAGCGATTCGAACGACGTGCCCTACGGAAGCTTCTCGGACTACGTGTCGCTCAATCCCTACGATCGCCCCTACAACGACGACGGTTCGCTCAACAGCGTCCTCTCGTTCAATACGGCCAATCCGCTCTACGAAAAGTCGCTGAGCAGCTACATCCGCAACACGTCGGGCAGTTTCATCGACACGTTCCGCGTGCGCTGGAACATTCTCAAAGGGCTGCGCGTCGAAGCGTCGCTGTCGTACACCCAGACCAAGAGCGAAGGCGAGACCTTCTGCTCGCCCCTCTCGCAACAGTTCAACAACACGATCGACGCGAACAAGAAGGGCAGTTTCGACGTCTCCAACGGCACGACGCACAACCTGTCGGGAAACGCCTTCGCCGTCTACAACAAAGCGTGGAACCGGCGAGGAGGAGACGCCTCCGACCTGCTCAGCCTCACGGCTGGATTCAACATCGAATCGACCCGTTCAGAAAGCCACTCTTTCTCGGCGCTGGGCATCCTTTCGGACAAACTCGAACATCCCTCGATGGCCACGGGATACGCCGAAAGCCGCCCGGGCGGCAGCGAAGACCGTTCGCGTATGCTCGGATTCTACGTCAACGCCAACTACATCTGGCACAACCGCTATTTCATCGATCTCTCGTTCCGTTACGAGGGCTCCTCGAAATTCGGCGCCGACAACAAGTACGCCCCCTTCGGATCGCTGGGGCTCGGCTGGAACCTTCACAAGGAAAGGTTCCTCAAAGGGAGCGCCGTCTCGCTGCTCAAACTGCGCATGAGCATGGGTTACGTCGGCAACGCCGGATTCAGCCCTTATCAGGCGCAGCTGGCCTACCAATACAGCTCCTCGCTCCAATACAACGGCGGAATCGGCGCCGTGCCCGTCTCGATGGTCAACCCCCGTCTGAAATGGGAACGCAGTCTCAAACGCAATCTCGGCCTCGATTTCGGACTGTGGCGCGACCGCCTCAACGGCAGCGTCGACGTCTACTACGACACGACCAACGATCTGGTGATGGACATTTCCAAACCGGCGCATATCGGATTCACGAGCGCCAAGGAGAACCTCGGCAAGATCCGCAACAGCGGTATCGAACTGTCGCTGCGCGGGAACGTGCTGCAACGCAAACACACGAATCTGAACCTCTTCCTCAATCTGAGCCACAACCGCAACCGGATCGTCGAGATCAGCGACTACCTGAAAAACAAGAACGCCGAGAACGAAGCCAACGCCACCTCGTCGCTTCCGGCCGCCTTCTACGAAGAAGGCGAGTCGATGACGGCACTCAAAGTGATGCGCTCGGCGGGAATCAATCCGGCCAACGGCAAGGAGGTCTTCATCGACCGCGACGGCAATCCCACCTACGAATACGACTACCGCGACAAGTACGTCGCGGGCGACACGACCCCCGCCGTACAGGGATCGTTCGGACTCTCGATGAGCTGGCGCTCGTTCGACCTCTCGATGAATTTCGCCTACCGGCTCGGCGCGAGCATCTACAACCAGACCCTCGCCACGAAGGTCGAGGGCGCCTCCCCGACCTCCAACGCCGACCGGCGAGTATTCTACGACCGCTGGAAGGCTCCGGGCGACAAGGCGCGTTACAAGAACATCGCCAACCGCGAAACGACGCCTCCGACCGACCGTTTCGTGGCCACGGAGTATGCGCTCGAAGGCTCGTCGCTCAAACTCTCCTACACGCTGCCGGACGCCTTCTGCCGCCGGCTGCATCTGCGGCGCGTCCGCATCTCCGCCTCGACGGGCGACCTGTTCAACATCTCGACGATCCGCCGCGAACGCGGACTGGACTATCCGTTCGCCCGCGTCTTTCAGGCGTCGCTGACCGTAAATCTCTGATCCGATGGAACGCATCCCGATCCGCATAACCGCACTGCTGGTAATGACGACTCTCGCCGCCTGCGATTTTCTGGACATCGACACGCCGGGAATCGTCAACCGCGACAAGATGTTCGAGAACGAACAGGGATTCATCGACGCCATGAACGGCGTCTACGCCTCGATGGCCGACGCCGACCTCTACGGCGAACAGCTCTCGTTCGGATTCGTCGACGAAATCGCGCAACTCTACTACAACGACTACGAAGCCAACGAGACGACGCTGACCAAGACCTTCGACCTGCGCTACCGCGACGAAGACGTGCGCCCGCAGATCGACGCCATCTGGTCGAAAGCCTACAACACGATCGCCTCGGCCAACAGCGTGCTGGACAACATCTCCGGACACGACTTCGCAATTCTGCCGCGCATCCGCGGCGAAGCGCTGACCGTGCGCGCCTTCCTGCATTTCGACCTGCTCAGACTCTTCGCGCCCAACATCGAACGCGGCGACGAGCAGGCGATCCCCTACGTCGAGCATTTCTCGATCTCCCCTGTCGAACGGAGCACGGTGCGCGAGGTCTACGAACGCATCGTCGCCGACCTGACGGAGGCCTACGGACTGCTGCGGGATGCGCAGCCGGCTTCGGGGCGCACGCCCGAGGAGCTCTACGTCTCGCAATACGCCGCCGCCGCACTGCTGGCGCGCGTCTGCAACTGGGGCGGCGACCACGAAACGGCCGAACGCTACGCCCTCGAAGCGCTGAAAGGACCGTTCGCCTTCATTCGCGAGGAGCAGATCAAGAACCTCTTTCTGGGTTATACGGCACGCACGGAGTGCATCTGGGGACTGCACGCTCCCGACATGTATCTCGACGTCCGCAGCCGGCTCTACCCCACGCGGCTCACCGACGAACTCGACATGGTACGCGACAACTACCAGACGATCTTCCGCGTGTCGTCGTTCACGTCGACCAACAACGACTACCGTTACCAGAGCTATTTCACCCGCACCAAATGGGAGCACTCGGTGGTGTTGCTCACCAAGTTCTACGACAAATACTACGACGAGGAGCAGATCGTCCCTTCGGGGCGCATCCCGGGGCCGAATCTGGTGCGTCTGCCCGAGCTGTACTACATTCTGGCCGAATCGGTCTACGACCGCGATCCGGCCGCTGCGCTCGAATATCTGAATACCGTGGTGACGGCACGCGGCCTGCACCCGATCGAGGCGGCCGACATCGCCACGCCAGCGAGCTTCCGCGAAGAGCTTCTCAACGAGATCATGAAGGAGTTCTGGGGCGAAGGTCAGATTTTCGCCACCTACAAACGTTTCAACCTGCCGATGGAGGGCGTGAACGGCAAGGAGCACCCCGCCACCGACGACACCTACCTGCTGCCGCTCCCCGAAAGCGAGGAATCGGCGGGCATCGACTGAACCGAATACAAGATGAAACGCCGTACGCTAAGATACCTCGTTCCGGTGGCCGCGCTGCTCGCAGCGGCGGGTTGCGACTATAAGGAGAGCTTCCCCTACCAGGGCGACGAACTGATCGACTTCACGACCGATTCGCTCTACTTCTCCTTCGGCAAGGAGCCCTTCTCGGTCACGGAAAAGATGATGGAAGTAGGCGTCGAGATCGTCGGATCGCCCGTGTCGCACGACCGCGGCTACCGCATCCGCATCGACCCGCTGCGCACGACGGCGCAGGCCGGACAGCATTACGACGCCCTCGAAGAAACGCGCACGATTCCCGCCGGGGCTTCGTCGACGACGATTCCCGTGCGCGTCCACCGGCTCGAACTCGAAGACGAGACGGTCTACACGCTGCGGCTGGAACTCGTCGAAACGGAGGATTTCCGTCTCGGTGTCATCGAAGGCCGCGCCGTGTCGGTCTGCTTCACCAACCGGCTCGACCAGCCCGACTGGTGGACGGAACTATCGCACTGGCTCGGTGAATACA
>OGLS01002007.1_pt1 | contig 10412 bp, 5 predicted proteins | sample 1572881 | NCBI WGS metagenome assembly OGLS01 (sample SAMEA2582013, study PRJEB24529) | metagenome | biome: Human gut stool | place: China | collected 2011
TCAACGATGTGCTGGATATGAGCCGCATCGAAAGCGGAAAGATCCATCTGGAAGAAGTGGAAGTCAACCTTTCGGATGTGCTGCACGACCTGAAAACCATCGTCAGCGGGCAGATCTACGCAAAGCAGCTGGAGCTTTATATGGATGCCATGGATGTGACCGATGAGGACGTCTACTGCGATAAGACCCGGCTGAATCAGGTACTGCTGAACCTGCTGTCCAACGCCATCAAGTTCACCCCGGCGGGCGGCACGGTCTCGGTGCGGGTGCGGCAGCTTGCCGGAGCGGTGCGTGGCTGCGGGCAGTACGAGTTCCGCGTCAAGGACAACGGCATCGGCATGAGCCAAGAGTTCGCCAGAAAGATTTTTGAGCCGTTTGAGCGGGAGCGCACCTCCACGGTAAGCCGGATCCAGGGCACCGGCCTTGGCATGGCTATTACCAAAAACATCGTGGATATGATGGGCGGCACCATCGAAGTGCAGACGGCGCAGGGCAAGGGCAGCGAGTTTATCATTCGTGTGCCGATGCGTGCGCAGGCAGAGCACCGTCCGGTGGAAAAGATCACCGAACTGGAAGGCCTGAAGGCACTGGTGGTGGATGACGATTTCAACACCTGCGACAGCGTGACAAAGATGCTGGTCAAGGTGGGAATGCGCGCGGAGTGGACCCTTTCCGGCAAGGAAGCGGTGCTGCGCGCGCGGCAGTCCATCGAGATGAGCGATGTCTACCACGCCTATATCATCGACTGGCGGCTGCCGGATATGAACGGCATCGAGGTCACCCGCCAGATCCGCAGCCTGAACGACGATACCCCCATCATCATCCTGACGGCCTATGACTGGTCTGACATTGAGGTGGAGGCAAAGGCCGCCGGTGTGACCGCCTTCTGCTCCAAGCCCATGTTCATGTCCGACCTGCGCGAGACCCTGATGAGCGCCCTCGGCCAGAAGCTGACAGATGCGTCGCAGGAGATTCTGCCGGAAAAGAACGCCGACTTCAAGGACAGACATATCCTGCTGGTAGAGGACAACGAGCTGAACCGCGAGATCGCGCAGGAGATCCTGCGCGAGTACGGCTTCCGGGTCGATACGGCGGAAAACGGTGAAGTGGCGGTGGAAAAGGTGAGCACCGCAGCGCCGGGCAGCTATGATCTGGTGCTGATGGATGTGCAGATGCCGGTGATGGACGGCTATACCGCCACCCGGCAGATCCGCGCACTGGGCGACCCTGCACTGGCAAAGATCCCGATCCTTGCCATGACTGCCAACGCATTCGATGAAGACCGCCGCAATGCCTTGGAAAGCGGCATGACCGGTTTTTTGTCCAAACCCATCGTGATCGGCGACCTTGTGCAGGAGCTGCGCAAAATTTTGTAACAAGCCGCCTGTCAGCCATAAAAAAATAAAGCACCCGCAGCAATTTGCTCACCGGAGATTCAAAACCTCTGTGGCGCTTGCTGTGGGTGCTTTTGCTTTTGGGCGCTGTTTATTTCAGTACATCTGCAAGGACCTGCAGCAGGTGCGGAATATCCAGCGGCTTTGCAATATGGCCGTTCATACCGGCCTTCAGTGCATTCTGACGGTCTTCCTCAAAGGCATTTGCCGTCATTGCAAAGATGGGGATGCCAGCCTTTGCGGCATCCGGCAGCGCACGAATCTGCCGCGTTGCCTCGTAGCCGTCCATGTTGGGCATCTGGATGTCCATGAGGATCAGGTCATACTGCCCGTCTGCCGCCTGCTTCATCTTCCGGACGGCGATCTCGCCATCCTCGGCAGATTCCACTTCAAAGCCCGCTTCCTTCAGGATCTCCACTGCGATCTCACGGTTCAGCTCGTTGTCCTCCACCAGCAGGATCTTTTTCCCTTTGAAGGCCTCCGCATTCAGCTGCACCGGCCTGCAGGCAGGCTCTGCACCGAACGGCTCTGCCAGCACTCTGCGCAGCTCCGAGAGGAACAGCGGCTTTTCGCAGAAGGCGGTAACACCGGCCGCACGGGCTTCCTCTTCAATATCGGACCAGTCGTAGGCGGTCAGGATGATGATGGGGCAGCTTTTTCCAATCACCTTGCGGATCTGCCGCACGATCTCGATGCCGTTCATATCGGGGATCAGCCAGTCGATGATGTAAACGCTGAATTCATCCCCCTGCTCCATGGCATACCGGGTGCGGATCACCGCTTCCCTGCCGGAGATCGTCCACTCCGGCCGCATCCCGATCTTGGACAGCATGGTGCTGACGCTCAGGCAGGTGTCGGTATCGTCGTCCGCCACCAGTGCCCGCAGCCCTTCCAGCTGCGGGAGCTGCCTGAGCTCCACCTTTTGTCCGCTGAGCGCAAAGCAGAGATTCACGATAAACTCGCTGCCCTTGCCCGGCTCGCTCTCAATGGTGATGGTGCCGCCCATCAGGTCCACAATGTTCTTGGTGATGGACATGCCGAGGCCGGTACCCTGAATGCCGCTGACGGTGGAGTTTTCCTCACGGGCGAACTCCTCAAAGATGTGCTTCTGGAATTCCTCGCTCATGCCGATGCCGTTGTCCTTGATGCGGAACTCATAGCAGGCCCGGCCCGCAGGCGCACCGTTTTTCTCAGCAATGCGAATGCTGATCATGCCGCCTGTGGGAGTGAACTTGATGGCATTGGACAAAATGTTCAGCAGGATCTGGTTCAGCCGCAGCGGGTCGGTGATGATATCCTCGTTCTCCACATCCATGGTATCAATAAAAAGCGACAGCCGCTTTGCCGAAACATTGGGCTGAATGATGGAGCGCACATCGTGGACGAGGTCCGGCAGATGCACCGCTTTTTCCTCGATCTTTACCTTTCCGCTCTCGATGCGGCTCATATCCAGCACATCATTGATGAGGGAAAGCAGATGCTGGCTGGAGGTGGAGATCTTTTTGAGGTAGTCCAGCACCTGTTCCCTATTGTCGATATGGGTCGCAGCCAGCGAGGTGAAGCCGATGATGGCGTTCATGGGGGTGCGGATATCGTGGCTCATATTGAACAGGAACTCCCGCTTGGCGCGGTTTGCCGCCCCCTCGTGCTGAAGCGCGATCTCCAGCTTGCGGTTCTGTTCCTCCAGCTGGATCTGGTACTTCCTCTCCTGCTCTTTTTTCTGCAGCTCCATCTCCTGCACGGAACGGCGGCGCAGCAGCTGAAGGATCATTACAAGCAGGATGTAGCCGACCAGCACCGTCAGGATCAGCAAAAGCGACTCCCGGAAGATTATTTTTTCATCCGTGTACGCATAGAGATCGAAGGATCTGCCATGGCAGAACATCCCGAAATAGCAGCCGGAGCCGTTCCAGTCCCGGGTATGGGCCAGCTTCTCTGTGGCCCCGGCTTTGCGAATTCCCTGCACCAGCGGACTGCCTGCAACATCCTGCCCAATCAGCTCCGGGCGGTTTGCGGCAACGACCTGATTGTTCTGCACGATGAATAGCGTGCCGCTGGTTTCTGCCGGGTAGCCATCCAGTACGCTCTGGATGGACAGCGCCGTTTCTTCCACAAATTCCGCCGGGGTGTACCGGTAGGCAAGCAGGAGCAGCTCTGTGCTTTCTGCCCGGTGTGCCGCAACATCCATGGCAGAGCCATCTTCCAGCAGGACGCGCTTCACATAGGTCTTTCGCGGGTAAGATAAAACGTCCAGAACAGCGTCATTTTTCAGCTGGTCGCCAAACCGGTCATAGCCGATGCCGTTGGTCGTGGACTCGCACCGGAGCGTGCCATCCGGTCCCAGAACCGAAATGCCGGTGAGCCAGAGCTTTTCTGTCTGCCTGTTCAGGCACTGCGGGTCGGAGAGGTCAAGCGCAGGATTCTCTGCCAGCTGATGGACTGCGACCGCCGTGCGGCGGAGTGCCTTTGCCGTGATGGTATCGTTGTGCTTTTCAAAGCTGGTGGACTGGGATTTGACAAACTCAAGGGTCTGGCAAAAGCGTTCCTCTGCTGTGCGCATTGCCCGCCAGCTGGAGAAAAAAGCAACACCGGCCATCAAGAGCACGCCGATGATCAGATAGGCTGTCCATATCCTTTTATCCGGGGTGGTTCTGTTTTTACGCGCCAATTGTGCCCACCTCCAGATACTGCGAAGCATTTTCAAGGTATCGGCCAATGATCCGCTCCAGCGTGCCATCCGCGCGCATCTGCGCAAGGGTATCGGTCAGCTGGCTGTCCAGCCCGCGGGTGTCGTTCTTGGCAAAGGCGATGCCCAGCCCGGTGACCAGCAGCGGTTCCTCCAAAATGCGGAACTCTACATCATTGTCCTTCATGTATTGCAGGATGGCCGTCTCATGGGCGGCGACGGCATCCACATAGCCGCAGGCCAGCATTGCATACTGCACGCTGCGGTCTTTGGTGCTGATCACCTCCACCGTCTGCGGGATGCGCGGGTCGGAGCCGCTGAGAAAGATCTCCTCCGGCTTGCCGGTGCTCTGCACGGCGACGGTCTTGCCGGCAAGGTCGCTGAGGGATCGGATGCTGCTGTCGGCATCCACCGCAACCACCTGACGGCTCACCATGTAAGGCCCCGCCCAGCGGTATACCTCTTCGCGTCCATCCATGGAAAAGCAGCCCCAGATGCAGTCGATGGCGCCGCTTTCCACCAGATTTGTTTTCTGCTCCCAGTCGATCGTTTCAAACCGGGCAGCATACCCCATGCGACGGAACGCTTCGGTGGCGATCTCCACGTCGATCCCGGTGGGAACACCGTCATTGTTCAGATAGATATAAGGTGGATAGGTGTCGCTTCCCACAACGATTTGTGCAAGACCGCTGTCTTTCGCTTTCTTTTCTCCGCAGGAAGTCAGACTGCTTACGGCAGCAGCTGCCGCCAGCAGCGTGCATCCGTTCAGGAATGCACGGCGTGAGATTCTGTGTTTCATTCGGGCTTTTTATACTCCTGTTTTGATTGCATCCGCAGCTCAGTTGTGCTGCTGTAATTCTTCTTTCAGGGCAGCTTGGATATCCGTCAGGCTTTGCAGCAGAAGCGGGTTGAATGCCCGCCCCCGTGCAGCACGCTGCTCGGTGGTTTCGTCCATCAGTGTTTTCTGATTTTCGGTCAATTGTTTCAGCGTTTGCTCCGCTGCGGCAAGAGCGGCTTCCTGTTGATGAAGTTTTTCCAAAAGCTGCTGCTCACGCGCTTTGTAATATTCCTCGATCTCGGAAAGTGTATTCACGTTCTAATCTTCTCCTGCATCATTTACATCGTTTGTGTGCTTCCTCTGCGGAAACGCGCTTGTCCGCTATTTATTTTCGGGGGGATAACACGGAAGCGTTTTACCGTCTGCTCCAGCGCAGCAATATCCACAGGTTTGGACAGGTGCTCGTCCATGCCGGCTTCCCTGCTCTTCTGCATATCCTCAAGGAAGGCATTGGCGGTCATGGCAAGGATGGGAATGATCCTGCCCAGCGGGTTTTCACCGCTGCGGATGCGGCGGGTGGCTTCCAAGCCGTCCATCACCGGCATCTGCACATCCATCAGGATCATGTCGTAATCGCCGGGCTTTACGCTGGCAAAGGCATCCACGATCTCCTGACCGTTGGAGCAGATGGTGCAGCTTGCACCATTGGCTTCCAGCAGCATTTCCAGAATTTCGGCGTTGATGGCGTTATCCTCGGCGCAGAGGAACTTCATGCCGGACAGAGGAGAAGTTTCTTCCTCTTCCTCCGGGAGTACCTGTGCCTCTGGCACCGTATCTGCTTCGGCATCAACGGGAAATTCCAGCACCACCTCAAAGCGAGTGCCCTTGCCGGTGGTACTCTCCACATTGATAGAGCCGCCCATCAGGTCAACGATGTTCTTGGTGATGGCCATACCAAGGCCGGTGCCCTGCACCTTGTTGGTGCCGGAGCGTTCCTCGCGGGTAAAGGGGTCAAAAAGGGTCTTCTGGTAGGCCTCGCTCATGCCAATGCCGTCATCCTGCACCACAAAGCGGTATCGGGCGTAGTGCTCGTTCCGGGGCAGCTCGTCCACCTCAAACCGGATATGCCCGCCGGTGGGCGTATACTTGACTGCGTTGGAGAGAATATTCATCAGAACCCGATTCAGACGGTTGGGGTCTGCCAGCACGTTTTCGTGCTGCAGATGGGTGTTTACCGTAAAGGTCTGGCGGCGTTGGCCTGCCTGCTGGCGGATGATGCTGTCCAGCTGGCTGATCTGCTGGGGCAGATTCATTTTTTCCACATTCAGGGTGGTCTTGCCGCTCTCGATGCGGCTCATATCCAGAATATCGTTGATGATGCCCAGCAGCAGCTGGCCGGATTTTTCCAGCTTGTCCAGATGTTCGGCCAGCTTTTCCGGCTGGTGCAGCTCGTTTTTCATCAGAGTGGTAATGCCGATGATGGCGTTCATGGGGGTGCGGATATCGTGGCTCATGTTGGCAAGGAAGTCCGTCTTAGCCTTGCTGGCGCGTTCGGCGGACTGTAACGCCTCTGCGGCAATGTCCTGTGCCTGCCGCAGCTCATCGTTTACCTGCGTCAGATGGATGTTGTATTGCTCCAGACGGAGGTTCGCTTCTTTTTCTGCCTGCAGCTCCTGCTGCTGCTTTTGCCGCAGGAGAAACCAGCCGACGAAAACTGTTATGACCGAGAACACCATTGCAATGACGATGATGATGATCATGACGATGCTGACCAGCTTCTGCGTATTCACGGCCACATATTCTGCCGGAACAAGGAACGCCAGCGTCCACCAGGCGTTTTCCATCTGCTTCAGGGCGTAGAAATACTCGGTGCCGTCCAGCACGGCGTTGGAATAACAGGAACCTGTGCGGTCAAGCCGCTCCTTTGCCTCCGCAAAGGAAGAGCCGTGCAGATAGGACATCCGGGAGAGCACGGTGTATACGTTGTGTCCCTTCAGCAGTTCGGTATCGTTGGCGTTGAATAGCTTGAAACCGTCATTATCCAGCACATAGACGCTGTTGTTATTTTCGTAGGCATCACAGCGGAAATAATCGTTCAGCTGGGTCATGCTTTGCGAAATACCAAAGTAGCGCAGGGTGATCTCTTTCTCTCCGCTTTGCAGTGTGATGGGGGTGGAGAGCTGTTCCAGAAACACCATCCGGGAGTCGTCCACGGTCAGCGAGTTGGAAACATAGCTGACCCACTGCGGAGAGTCTGCCAGATAGTTCATTTCCCTTAGCAGCCCCATGCCGCCATTCTCGGTATAGTAATGTCCGTCAGAGTCCACGGCAACCAGTTCGATCTGTCTTTCATGGTAATTGGAAAGCTCCGACAGCTTTTTCAGATAGCGATAGAACTCGGTATCGGTCTTTAACGGAGTGTAGTACAAATAATTGCATTGTACATTCACCTCGTCCCAGTGGGTGTCGATCACATCCTCCAGACTGCGGAACATCTGGTGGGTGACCTCTTCCATCTGGTTCAGCCGCTCATGGTAGACAAGGTTCTGGATGTAGGTCTGGCTCATGATAAAAAGGGTCAGGATGACCGCAACAATGACAAAGCCGGTGCCCCAAAGCAGCTTTTTATATAGTTTGTTGTTCACATCTGGTATCTCCTGTCTGTTCTGTTTCAGACGCACCCTAGCTCCATGCGGTATCTGCCCGGCTGATGGTGGTGTATGCACCAAAGAAGGCTTTTGCAGCATCCATGCCCACCACGCCGCTGTCTGTGACCGTGGTCTCCGCAGCCAACTGGTCGCTCACACCGCAGATGGCAACCTGATAGGTCTTGCCCGCATCCGGCTGCACCGGGCTTACCAGCACATAGGGGTAGCCCTTGCCGTTGCCGTAGGCATCATAACCAGAATCAAGCAGGTCGTTGATCTGCTGCCCGGTCAGGGTAACGGTCTGGATGGTGCGGTTCCAGCCAGTGGGCAGGATCACCGAAAGGTCGTAATCCGTAATGCCCTTGGCGTACAGCTTGGCAGCTACGCCGTGATGGTTCTGATCGGTGGGGTTGCCGGGGATCCATGTGCTCAGCGACACCAGCGCAAGGTCGCTGCCGGTAGCCTGTGCAAAGCAGCGGCCCACCAGCATGGCGCAGTCCTCCTGCGAAAGCTCCTCCGTAACGGTAGTGATGGTATCCGGGGTGTTGTTCACCACACTATCCTGATCCTCGTCCAGCTGACGGATCACATCCTCCATGGTGGCATTGCCCTTCATGAAGTCCAGCATTTTAAGGCCAGTGGTCACGATGGTGTTTTCCCAGCCGGAATAGATAAAGGGCGCGGTGTTGCCTGCATTCAGGGCATCGGCGATGTCGGCATAGTAGGTGCCGTCCGCTTTTGCGTCCTTGAAGGGCAGCAGGCTGCTTTTCAGCGCCGTTGCGGGCTGCAGAGCGCTGGTGCCTGCAACGGTGGAAAGCACACGCATCACCTTGAGCGCATCTTCCAGCTTCTGGGGGGCCTGCTCCAGCTTTTTATTCAGACCGTAGAAGCGGTTCACATTCAGCACAAAAACGTTCTGGGTGCCGTCCTCCGAGAGAAACGGCATCAGCCCGTATTTATCGGCGTTGCCGTCTGCCTCCACGATGCCGTTGGTGCCGCCCATCAGAAACAGGGTGTTGCCCTCGGTCATCCTCTGCCGGGTCACATTGTCGTCAAGAGCGTCGCCGGTGTCGTTCAGCATCCCGATGTCCTTCCACTTCTGGACATAAGCCATCGCCTGCATCATGCCGGGGGTATTGCTGACATTCGCCTTACCGGACAGATAATCCTTCTGCCACAGTCTGCCGTCCAGTGTACCGAGGAAATCGGCGTCCGCAATGTTGCACAGATACTGGAAACCATAGCCCGGATACTGGATCTGCGGCAGACAGAGATCGACCTCTGCTTTCTTGGCCTTTGCGGCCAGTTCTTCCAGCTCAGCGAAAGAATTGGGCAGCTCCCAGCCGTATTTTTTCAGCAGGGTCTTGTTGTAGGTGATGCCGTAGCAGTTGTAGGTCGAGGGCAGCAGATAGATGGCACCGTTGTCGAACACGTCCTGCAGACGGGACTCCACATAGTTATCCGTAAAATCGTAGCCGGAAAGGTCCAGCAGTTTGTCGGAGACCAGATCGATCCGGGGGTCGTAGTAGGTCAAGGTGCAGATGTCCGGCAGGTCGCCCGCCGCAAACATATTCTGCAAACAGGTGGTGGTGTTATCGCCGCTGTAGGGCACGACCTCGATGTTCACTTCCGGGTAAACGCTGTGTACCTGCTCAATAAAGGCTTCTATCTCCTTATAAGGTGCCATAAAGGTGATGGCTTCGTGCGCATCGTCTTTTTTAGCCGTTTCGGTCTTACCGCCGCAGGCAGTCAACGCCGCCGTGGCTGCCGTAACGCCGCAGACCTGCAAAAAAGAGCGGCGGGAGATCTTTTTCATCATATAAATATACCTCCCTCACATTATCGGAAAGTGCAGTAGCGCAGTGCTGCCCTAGCTATTCTTACACATCCCATAGGAATCCACACACCCGCGGCCTGTCCGCATGGGCTTTGCGCCGAGCTTCCATAAAATAACATTATTATTGTACCATTGCAACAAAAGTGTTTCAAGTTGTTTTTGAAGGCTTTTACATACGAAAGAACTTTTTATATCTGATTCTGCCTTTTGCATGGCATAAAATGCAAAACGACCTATTGAGGAAATAATCGTAGATGGTTAGCATGAATGGAGAAACTGTGCCGGCTCATCATCAACACTAAACCACCCAGTGTGAAGAAGAGCTTTTCACATCCGGCGGCTGCGTGGATCAGCTGCTGCTAAAGGCCCTTTTTCTGCATAAACAAGATCCAGCCCATGGAGGCAATGTAGGCCATGCCGACACCGAGATGACTGAGCATTATCTCCATGGTCAAATACGACAGAAGTCATTGATTTTCTTTGTTTATCTGTGATACCATTCGTTACGAGACCAACGGCGTTGCTCTCTTCGCTTATGGTGGAGACTCCGGCACTCAAAGAAACTTTCCGAAAAACACAACGAGGTGACCATTTTTGAAACGTCGAACTTTTCTTGTCTGCTCCGCTGCACTTTTTTGCGGTGCGCTTCTGGCAGGGGGCTGCACTCAAAAAGCTTCTCAGCCCGTCCTTCAGCAAATTGAATACTCCAATTTGGCAGATTCTAATACACAGGCTCTTCTTTCCAAACTTTTGCAGGATGCCGGCGTATCCGACCTACGGATACAGACCTTCTTTGATCATGTGCAAAAGTTCAACAATGTTGTGGACCCGGCATGGCTCACCACAGGTTTTGAAAACGCCAAGCCTTCGGATCTGAAATACGATCCTTACTCCATGCAGGACGCATGGACAGAAAAATACGATACCTTCCCCGGCTGGAACTGTCGAATCACCGCTTGTGGGCTGTTCGGTGATTTTATCACTGTCACGGGCAAGGCAGACCTTGACTCAGCTGAGGACACCCTGTTTATGGACTATGAAACACTGGATTCTGACCCGGAATCCCTTT
>OGLS01002024.1_pt1 | contig 10370 bp, 7 predicted proteins | sample 1572881 | NCBI WGS metagenome assembly OGLS01 (sample SAMEA2582013, study PRJEB24529) | metagenome | biome: Human gut stool | place: China | collected 2011
GCGATTATGCTTACTGGAACGCATCTGCGATCGCCGAGGATTACGATCAGGAGACGCTGAAGAACGTGATCACGCTCTTTGTGACGGAAAACCTGTCGGAATCGAAGTAAGAGATACCGAAAGAAAAAACCACATCCGCCGGTCCATTCGGACCGGCGGATGTGGTTTTTTGTTGTTTATCCGAGCGCCACGTCCAGCATCATCATGATGCTGAAGCCCACGGCGAAAAACACCGTGCCGATATTGGAGTGATCGCCCTGCGACATCTCCGGGATCAGCTCTTCCACCACGACATAGAGCATGGCTCCGGCAGCAAAACTGAGCAGATACGGCAGCGCAGGGACAACGAGCTGTGCCGCCAGAATCGTCAGCACGGCGCCGATGGGCTCTACCACGCCGGAAAGCACGCCGCCGCAGAAGGCTCTGCCTTTTTTCATGCCCTCCGCCCGCAGCGGCATGGAGATGATCGCCCCTTCCGGGAAGTTCTGAATGGCGATGCCCAGCGACAGGGCCAGCGCACCGGCCGCCGTGATCTGTGCGCTGCCGGAGCGGTACCCGGCGTATACCACGCCGACGGCCATGCCCTCCGGGATGTTGTGCAGCGTCACGGCCAGCACCATCATCGTCGTGCGCTGCAGGCGGCTCTTCGGCCCTTCGGCCTGGGCGCTGTTCGCGTGCAGGTGCGGGATGATGTGATCCAGCGCGAGCAGAAACAGGATGCCGAGCCAGAAGCCCAGAAAGGCGGGGAGGAACGAGCGCTTCCCCATACCTGCCGACTGCTCGATCGCCGGGATCAGCAAGCTCCAGACCGAAGCCGCCACCATCACACCGGCGGCGAAACCGGTCAGCGAGCGCTGCACGGCGTCACTGAGCGCTTTCTTCATAAAGAACACGCACGCCGCGCCCAGCGCGGTGCCGAGAAACGGGATCAGGATTCCCCAAAATGTTTGCATAAGACAGCTTCCTTTTTGCTATGGATTAGGTTGTTTTCGTAAGTTAGATAGCTCTAACCAATAAGCATCATACCAGAGATCATCAACATTTGCAAGCGGAAACCCGCGGCCCGTGAAAATCCATGATTTCCAACCGGTTTCGGGCGCTCCGCAGCTCAAAAATGGGGCGGCCGTGCGGCCGCCCCGGTGCATTTGTATATTTATTTCTCTGCCTCATCAGCGGAGGCTTCCGGTTCGGCATTTTCCGCCGTGCCGGGCCGGTTGCGGCGCGGCCGCATTTTGCCGAGGAGACGGTTGATGTGCTTTTCAATGTCCTGCGACAGCTCGGCGGCCTTGGCCGCGACTTCTTCGGCGGCTTTGGGCGCGGCGGCCTGCGTGGCATCGGCGGCCTCCGGCTCCGTTTCCGCCGGGGTGTCGGATCCCTGCGCGGGCAGAATGGCCTCCGGCGGCTTCGGCTGGCTGAGGATCGCCTGCAGCAGCTCTATGTCCGTCATGATGCGTTCGGACGCGATGCCAAGCTCCTTTGCGTCGTGCTCGAGCACGGCGATGAGCAGGTCGTAGTAATCACCATCGCATTTGAGCGCCTTGGCGATCTGCGGCAGCGTCTTTTCGTGGAACGTGCGCAGCGAGCCATCATCCGTCCCGAGGTATTCGAGCAACTGCTGGCGCGCCGCGTCCTCGGACATGGTGCGGTCGATATAATACGTGCTGCCGTAGAGACCGTAGAGCACGCGCTGGGCGTCGAAGTAGCCGAGGCGCATGTTCCGGCGGCTCTGCTCGGCGTCGAAGTTCAGAATGTTGCCGAGATCGACCGTCGGCCCGATCGTCGTCACATGCACGTCGTCCGGAATGCGGAAGCGCTTTTCGATGCCGAAGCCGAAGATGCGCAGGGCAATGATGTCCTTGCAGCCATTTTCCACCAGCGCGTGGATGGGCACGACGTCTTGTACGCCGCCGTCGGCGTAATATTTGCCGCCAAGCTTTTCCAACCGGAATGCCGGCAGGTACGCGCTTGCGAGCAGCATATCGCACAGTTCGTCCTCGTCAAGTTCGGAGGCTTTGAGCTCCAGCTCCTGATGGTCGGAGAGCGAGTAGGTGACGATGAAAAAGTCCATGTCGGAATGGCAGATTTTGTCCGCGTCCACGACCTCAGCGACCCAGTTTCGTTGCAGCGTCCCGTCAAAGCCGCGGTTGCGCACGATGTCGGCCACGCTGCGCAGCGTGCTCTTGAGCTCGGAGAGCGGGATGTCGCGGTTCATGAGCCGGCGCATTTCCTCGTCATCCACGTCCATGACCTGGGAAAAGTGGATGTTGTTCCAGACGTTTTCGGCCTTTTCCAGGTCGTCCATGACGATCATGGCGCCGTTGAGCGCACCGACGGACGTGCCGGACACGGCGGAAAAGCGGATGCCCGCCTCGCGCAGGGCCTTCCACGCACCGATCTGGTAGGCGCCTTTCGCGCCGCCGCCCTCGAGCGCCAGACCATAGGTTTTGTTACGATCCAGTTTCAGTTCCATGTCGGTTCTCCAATCTGTAGATTTTTGCGGCATAGGGCGGCAGGTCAAATGCGCCCACGCCGTCGTGGATGGCAATGTGGGTATCGTCGGTGCAGTCGGCGGCGCAGTCGTATTCGCTGCGCACGAAGGCCAGCCTTGTCTCTTCGCACAGGCCGGCGCCGGGGCAGGTGAGCTCCACGTGGCAGCGCACCGGGTGCGCCGCGCGGTTGACGATCAGCAGCAGCGCCTCGTCCTCTGCTTCCTCGCCGAAGGCGTCTCGCGTGCCCGCGATGACGCGCAGAACACACAGCACGTCGCCCGCCGGGGCGAACACGGCGACCTCGCCGCGCGTGAGCGCCGGGTGCGCATGGCGCAGGGCTGTCAGCTGTGCGTACCACTGCAGCATCTGCGTGTCGCACATCTGCAGCGGCGCGCGGTTGAACGGGTCGCACAGGCCCTGCATACCGGCCTCGTCGCCGTAGTAGATCGACGGGATGCCCGGCAGCCAGAACTGCACGGCTGCCGCCAGAACCTGCAGCTGCGCGCCGCGTGCGGCCATGGCGTCCGTGATCTCGAGCGCCGCAAGCTCCGCGCGCGTGCGGCTGCGGGGGTCAAAGTCCAGCGCCAGCGCCGAGCGCGTGCGCGCCACGTCATGGCTTGCCGTCAGGTTCATGAGCGCGTAGTACAGCGGCCGCGGATAGTTCAGCCGCTGGCTCAGCAGCAGGTCGGCAAGCGCGCGCGCCGTGCTGCGCCCGGTCAGGAACGTCACCAGTCCGTCGCGCAGGGGATAGTTCATGACGCTGTCGAGCGCGTCGCCGAGCGCGTACTGCCGCCGCTCGCCGTAGCTGACCTTCGTCACGGCGTCCTCCCAGACCTCACCGAGGAGCACGCTGTCGGGGTCGGTTTCTTTGGCAGCGCTGCGCATGCCGCGCAGCACATCGTCCGGCAGTTCGTCGGCCACGTCCAGCCGCCAGCCGGACGCGCCGTCGCGCAGCCAGGTCTTGACGATGCTGCGCTCGCCGGTGATCATATATTTGCGCCAGTCGGGATTGGCGGCATTGACGGCGGGCAGGTCTTTGAAATCCCACCAGCACTTGTAGTCGTCGGGGTAGTGCGCGAAGCTGTACCAGCGCGCATAGACGGAACTGCGGCTGTTGTACGCGCCGCAGCCGGGGTAATGCCGGAAGCGGTTGAAGTACCGGCTGTCAGCGCCCGTGTGAGCGAACACGCCGTCGAGCACGATGCGGATGCCGCAGTCCGCCGCGGCCGCGCAGAGCTTCTTGAAGTCCGTGTTCGTGCCGAGGATGGGGTCGACCTTCCGGTAATCGCCGGTGTCGTACCGGTGGTTGGAAGCGCTCTCGAAGATCGGGTTGAGGTACAGCACCGTCACGCCGAGCTTCTGCAGGTAATGCAGCCGGTCGGCGATGCCGCGCAGAGTGCCGCCGTAGAAATCCACCGGTGCGTATGCGCTCTCCGGCGTGTTGGCCTGCCACTCGACGGGTTCGTCCCATCCGGCGTGGCAGTGCACGGTCTGGCCCATGCGGCGGTGGTGCTCCATGCCGCGCTGCGCGGTGGCGGAGCTGTCGCGCGCGAAGCGGTCGGGGAAGATCTGATACATCACGCCGGTGCGAAACCACGCCGGGGTCGTGAATCCGGCGCGATAGACCGTCAGGCGCCAGCCGTCACCCGGTGCGTCGCACAGCCGGGCGTGCCGGCCGTCCGGCGCGGCGCACAGCCAGCGGATGCCGCCGTCGTTGCACGCGAGCCGGAAGCGGTAGCGCAGCGCCTGCGGCGCGGCGGGCATGGTCACGGCCGCTTCAAAGCCGGCGGCCGTCTGCGTCATGGCGACGGTGTCGCTGTACGCATCGCCGTAGAGCTCCACGGCGGCGTCGAACACGAGCGCCTCCGTGTCCGCGAAAGCGAGGCGCACGGCCGCACCGGTCTCGAGCGCGCCGATCGGGCTGCGGAAGGCCTCGTCGGCCGCGTCGTGCTTCGGCGTGGTGTCCTCCGGCAGCAGGAGCAGATACAGGTGCGCGTAGTCCTCGGCCGAGCGCGTGAAGCTGAAGTCCTGCGACATGGCCTGCCGCTGTACGCGGCAGTAGGCGTCATGATCGTCGTGATAGAGCGCGAGCGCGCGGCGGATCGTGTCCGCCAGCTCGTAGGCGTTGAAGTTGGCAAACGAGAAGCCGGTGCCCTCGCCGGTGAACCGGTTATACGGCTGCACGCTGTCGCGCAGGCCGCCGGTCTCGCGCACGATCGGCAGCGTGCCGTAACGCATGGCGATCATCTGCGACAGGCCGCACGGCTCGAAGCTCGACGGCATGAGCAGAAAATCGCTGCCCGCGTACACGCGGTGCGACAGCGCCTCGTCGTAGCCGATGTAGGCGCACAGGCGGCCCTTGTGCCGCCACTCGGCGCCGCGCATAAAGTCCTCATATTCGGCGTTGCCCGTGCCGAGGAGCACGAACGCCATGTCCTCGCTGTCCATGAGCTCGTCGAGCACGCACTGCACCAGGTCGAAGCCCTTTTGCGGCGTCATGCGCGTGACCATGGCGACGATGGGCGTGTGCGCGCCGATCTCGAGACCGAGCTCCCGGCACAGCGCGGCGCGGCAGGCGGCCTTGCCGCTCAGGTTGTCGGCGGAGTAGGGCGCGGCGATGCCGCCGTCGTGCGCGGGGTCAAAGACGGCGGTGTCGATGCCGTTGAGGATGCCGGACAGCTGGTGCTGCCGGGCGTTGAGAATGCCCTCGAGTCCCTCGCCGTAAGCCGCCGTGCGGATCTCGCCGGCGTAGCTCGGGCTGACGGTGTTGATGTGGTCGGCAAAGACGCAGCCGGCCTTGAGCAGGTTCGCGCAGCCGTTGAGCTCCATGAACTCCGGCGTGTAATAGCGCGCGTCGATGCCGAGCAGGTCCTGCACGAATTCGAACGAGAACTTGCCCTGATAGGCGATGTTGTGGATCGTCAGCAGCGTCTGCATGCGCGACTGCATCCTGCCGGCGTACTGTGTTTTCATCAGCATGGGCAGCACGGCCGTGTGCCAGTCGTTGCAGTGCAGGATCTCGGGCGTGAAGTCGAGCCGGGGCAGCGCCTCTAGGATCGCGCGGGCGAAAAACGCATACTGCTCGCCCTCGGCCTCGCCGCCGAGATAAATGCGGTCGCCGAAATAAAACTCGTTGTCCACGAGGTAGATGACGATGCCGTCGAGCAGCAGCCGCTCGATGCCGACGTACTGATGCCGCCAGCCGAGATCGATATAAAAATCCGTCAGGTGCGTGACCTGGGATGCGTATTTTTCCTTGATCACGCGGTGGTACGGCGTGATGATGCGCGCGTCAAAGCCGAGCGCGGCCAGACTCTTCGGCAGCGTGCCGACAACGTCCGCAAGGCCGCCGGTCTTGGCCAGCGGTGCGCACTCGGCGGCCGCCAGCAGCACGCCGGGCAGGTCGCAGCGGCCCTTTTCGGCCAGCGCTGCGCGCAGTTCGGGTTTCATGGCGTTCCCTCCTTTACCGGGTCGTGAAGGTGAAGTATACGGTGGCAAGCTCCGGCAGCGTCACGCGCGCGGAGCAGGGGAGCGTGCCGAACGGCACGTTCTCGCTGCGGATCTCGGGCGCGTTGTGCACGCCGGAGCCGCCGAATTCCTCGCTGTCGCTCGACAGCAGCTCGCGCAGCACGCCGCGCTTGGGCAGGCCGATGACAAAATCGTTGTAGCGCACGGGCGTGAAGTTGCACACGCACACGAGCCGGCGGCCGTTGCGCGCCGTGCGCAGGAAGGCGATGGCGCTGCGCTCGGCGTCGTCCACGTTCAGCCACGTGAAGCCGTCCCAGCCGTCGTCGATGTCCCAGAGCGCGCGGGTGCTGCGGTAGCAGGCGTTGAGCGCGCTGCACCAGCGCTGCATGGCCTTGTGCATCGGGTAGTCTAGCAGCAGCCAGTCGAGCCCCTGCTTGTAGTTCCACTCGATGAACTGGCCGAATTCCGAACCCATGAACGTGAGCTTCTTGCCCGGGTGCGCGAACTGATAGCCGTAGAGCGCGCGCAGGGTGGCAAACTTCTGCTCATAGGTGCCGTACATCTTGTCGAGCATCGACTTCTTGCCGTGTACGACCTCGTCGTGCGAAAATGCGAGGATGAAGTTCTCGGAGAAGGCGTACATCATCGAGAACGTCAGCTTGTCGTGATGGTATTTGCGGAAATAGGGATCGAGCTCCAGATAGTCGAGCGTATCGTGCATGAAGCCCATATCCCACTTGAAGCTGAAGCCGAGGCCACCGTCATAGGGCGGCTTCGTCACACCGGGGTAGGCGGAGGACTCCTCCGCGACCGTCACGCAGCCGGGCCACGCCGTGAGCACGGTCGTGTTGAGCTTTTGCAGAAAGGCGACCGCGCCGAGGTTGATGTTGCCGCCGTCGCGGTTCGGCGTCCATTCGCCGTCGCGCCGGGCGTAGTTGAGATACAGCATCGAGGACACCGCGTCCACGCGGATGCCGTCGATGTGATAGCGGTCGAAAAACGACATGGCCGACGAAATGAGAAAACTCTGCACCTCCGGCATTTCGTAGTCGAAAATGAGCGTGCCCCACTCCGGATGCTCGGCCATGCGCGCATCCTTGCACTCGTAGAGCCGCGTGCCGTCAAAGCGCGCGAGCCCGTGCGCGTCCTTCGGAAAGTGCGCCGGGACCCAGTCCATGAGCACGCCGATGCCGGCGCGGTGGAGCGTATCGACAAAGTACATGAAGTCCTGCGGCGTACCATAGCGGCTGGTGGGGGCGTAGTACCCGGTCACCTGATAGCCCCAGGAGCCCTCGTAGGGGTATTCCGTCACGGGCAGCAGCTCCACGTGCGTGTAGCGCATCTCTCGGCAGTAGTCCGCCAGCTCGTCTGCGACCGAGCGGTACCACGGCAGGCCGGTCTCTGGCCGGCGCCAGGAGCCGAGGTGCACCTCGTAAATGCTCATCGGCGCGCGGTACACATCGCGCGCTGCGCGGCGGCGCAGATAGCTCCGGTCGTGCCAGACGTAGCCCTCGAGCGCCCAGACCTTCGATGCGGTCGCAGGCCCGGTCTCGCAGTGCGCGGCGAATGGGTCGGCTTTGAGCACCGTCTGGCCGTCGGGGCCGGTGACGGCGTATTTATAGAGCGCCCCGTCGCGCAGACCGGCTACGGTCTGCACCCATGTGCCGTCCGGCAGCCGGTCCATCGGCGTTGCCGCCGCGTCCCAGCCGTTGAAGTCGCCCACGAGCGCGACGCGCTGCGCGTGCGGCGCCCAGACGGCGAAGCGGTGCCCAGACGCGCCGGGGAGCGCGTGGCAGCCGAACGTGCGGTAAGCGTGCACGGCCGCGCCGGTATGAAATTTCTGCAGCTCCGGCTCCATGACAGAGCCGGGCGCGCGTCCTGTCTTGTCCATGGCGCGCCTCCAATATCCCAGTCTAGCACGATCATTATACCGTGCCCGGCATGAAATTCCAACAGTTTTTTGCGGCCTTGCTTTGACAATGCGCGCCGCAGCCGCTATACTTGGGACAGATAGAATGTATTTGGGAGGCACGGTATGTTTACCTTCAATCACTTTAATTTCAATGTCCTCGATCTCGAGCGCAGCGTGCGCTTTTATCATGACGCCCTCGGGCTGGAGCCCGTGCGCACGAAGGATGCGGCCGACGGCTCGTTCCGACTTGTGTTTCTGGGCGACGGGCACTCGCCGTTTGAGCTCGAGCTGACCGGTCTGCGCGGCCGCACGCAGCCGTATGACCTCGGTGAGGGGGAGTTTCACCTCGCGTTTTCCGTGCCGGACATGGACGCCGCGCACGCGAAGCACGCGGCCATGGGCTGCATCTGCTTTGAAAATCCCGGCATGGGCATCTACTTCATCGAGGACCCCGACGGGTACTGGATCGAGATCGTGCCGGAAAAGTGAATCCCCACACAGGAGACGGAAAACGTCTCCTGTGTTTTTTGTATAGCGAAAACCACTCGCTAGGCGAGTGGTTTTCGCTATACAATGACCGGCGCCCCACAGAAAAATCTGCGGGGCGCGCTTTGTTGGCCGGTATGTGCGTTCAGTCGTCCGGCGCCGACAGCCGGCAGATGTCGAGCACGGACACCTCGAACGCCGTACGCTCGACGGCGCCGGTGTCCAGCACCTTGATGTAGCTGCGGCTTTGCAGCCGCCCTTCGAGGGACACGCGCGTGCCTACGTCCCAGAGTGCGGTCTCGCACGCGCGCGCACCCCAGGTGATGCACGGCAGGTAGTCGCTGCGGCCGTAGTGCCGGTTTACGGCCAGCATCAGGTCGCAGATGTCGCGGCCCATCGGCGTCGTGCGCAGGTTCGGTGGTTTGCAGAGCGTGCCGCTGAGCAGGATCAGGTTGCGGTCATACGGCTCGTCGCTGAGTGAAATGTCGCGCGCGAACACCGTGATGACCAGCTTTGCGCCCGGCCCGCGGCGGTTGTTGAACGAGCGCACATCGCCGATCACGCACAGTCTTGCCGATTCCTCCAGCGGCATCTCGGCCAGCAGCCGCTCGCGCACGACGACGTTCACGCGGTCGATCGTGCCGGACAGCCGCTGCGTCTCGAGCGGGAAGGTGAAAAAGCGCTCCTGCCGGTTTTCGTGCGACAGCACGGGCGGCGCCGCCAGCGTGCCGCAGAGCTCGGCATAGTTGTTTTGTTCCAGTTCGTCCATGTGCTGCACCTCTCTTGTTGGGTACCACAGCCTATGTGCCGGCGGCGGAAAATATGCGTCTTGTGCAATGCGGCCGGACGCGGTATAATAAGAGCACCTATTTTTCGTGTCTCATCAGAAAGGACGAACGATCATGGAACTTCGAGAGATTCTTTCCCGCTGCGACCACACGCTCCTGCGCGTGGATGCCACCGCGGCGGAGATCCGCGCCCTCTGCGATCAGGGCATGCGTTATGGTTGCGCCAGCGTGTGCATCCCGCCGTGCCATGTCGCCGGGGCGAAGAAATATGTCGGCGACCGCCTGCGCATCTGCACGGTCATCGGCTTCCCGAATGGGTACAACACCCCGGCTGTCAAGGCGTTCGAGGCGGCGGAAGCCATCCGCAACGGCGCCGACGAGGTGGACATGGTCATCAATCTGGCCATGGTCAAGGACGGCTGCTGGGACGATGTCGCGGCCGATATCCGCGCCGTGCGTGAGGTCAGCCGCGGCCGCATCCTCAAGGTCATCATTGAGTGCTGCCTGCTGACCGAGGAGGAAAAGCGCGCACTTTGTTCCATCGCGCGGGAGGTCCGCCCGGATTTCATAAAGACCTCCACGGGCTTTGGCACCGGCGGCGCAACCTTTGAGGATGTGGCGCTGATGAAAAAATGCGTCGGTGATGAGGTGAAAATCAAGGCAGCCGGCGGCATCCGCACATTGGATACCGCTCTGCGCATGATCGAGCTGGGCGTATCCCGCATCGGCTCCACAGCCAGCGTAAGCATTGTAGAAGAACTGAAGCGTACATTATAAAAAGCAGGTGATGCTGCAAAAGCAGCCATATGGGGAAGGCGCTGCCAGCAGCGCGGCATAGAAGAATCTGAAATATAAAACAAAAGTTATAAACATAAAGACCTCTAGACAGTAAAAATTGACAAATTTGTGCCCGTATGCTATACTCACATCAATCCAAGGTGAACCGCATTCATAGCCGGACGCAAGGACGGCTGTGGGCGGGGCAAATCTGTCAATGGAACAGGAGGGTCTCTTATGCTGCTTCAAGGTAAAAAGGCAATCATCACAGGCGGCACGCGCGGTATCGGGTTTTCTGTCGCCGAGGTATTCCTTAAAAACGGTGCATCGGTAGCACTGTTCGGCTCACGTCAGGAAACGGTTGACAAGGCGCTTGCACAGCTGAAGTCGGAAAATCCTGCTTGGGAGGTCATCGGTATGGCACCCGATCTTACCGATTACGCTGCCCTT
>OGLS01002028.1_pt1 | contig 10334 bp, 6 predicted proteins | sample 1572881 | NCBI WGS metagenome assembly OGLS01 (sample SAMEA2582013, study PRJEB24529) | metagenome | biome: Human gut stool | place: China | collected 2011
GTCGTGCGACCGCGAGAAGGCCGAATACGGCGACGGACAGCAGCCCGTCGGGACCGCCACGGGCACGTTGTCGCTCGCGGCGATGACCGTCGTCCTCTCCACCGAGACCGAAACGCACGACGCGGTCGTGCGCCCCGACGCCGCAGCCGCGACGAGCGCTCCGGCCGCCTCCGGCCGCCTGCAAACGGCCGCCCGTGCGGAAGCCGAGACCACCTATACATGTACCGTTACGGATGCGGGGGGCGCCGCCGTCGCGCAGTTCCCCTACGACCGACGCCCCGAGACGCTCACCCTGCCCGCCGGAGCCTATACGCTGACGGTCGAGTCGGCCGAACCGAAAGCCGCGGTATGGGACGACCCCGTCTACGCCGCCCGTCAGGAGGTGCTGATCGACCGGAACGCGACCGTCGAAGTGGGCGAGGTGCTCTGCACGCCGGCCGCCGTCGGCGTCGCGCTGGTCTTCGACCCCGCATTCGGTACGCAGTCAACCGCCACGGTCGACTGCGGCGGCGAAGCGCTCGCCTTCACGACCTCCGAGAGCCGCACGGGCTGGTTCGCAGTCGGGACGGCGCGGACGCTGACCCTGACCGTCGAAGGAACCGCGGGCGAGGGAACGCCCGTGTCGTTCACGCGACGCTACACGGACGTGCAGGCCGGACAACTCTACCGCTTCACCGTCAAGGGCGAATCGCTCTCGGCGCCCGACATCGAATGGGTCGGCCACGACACCTCCCAGCGCTACGAAGCCAACGACGAACTCGAAGCGCAGATCGTCGTCACCGCCGCGGCCGGCATCCGCGCCTTCACCGTGGAGATCATCTCCGAAGAGGTGCTGACGCCCGAAGTGCTCGACGCCGTGGGGCTCGCGCCGGAGCTCGATCTGGTCTCGCCGGGCGATTACAAGGAACCGCTCGAAGGGCTGGGATTCCCCACCGGAGAGAAGGTCGTCGGCCAGACCTCCGTATCGTTCGACATCTCGCCCTTCATGCCGCTCATTCCGCTGCTGGGTACGGGCGACAGCGATTTCCGTCTGACGGTCACCGACAACGAAGGGCAGACCACCGTCGCCTCGATCATGGTGCACAGCACCAACGGCGAAGCTCCCGAACCCGAAGGCCCCGAAGAGGAGTATCCGGGCGGCGATGCCAAACCGCTGGAACCGCCCCACGCCGGACAACCCTATCCGGGCGGCGACGCCAAACCGATTCACAACACACAAAAAATAACCACAATCCGATGATTATGAAGCAGAACATTACGAATTTCGGGGGGGGGTCGAAGACCTATCTCCGTCCGGAAGTCACCGCAACGGAAGTTGTCGTGGAGACCGGCTTTGCAGCCAGCGAGGCATTCCCCGGCGGAAATGCCAAACCTTTCAACGAGTGGGGCGATCGAGTATTCGATGCCTACGGCGATCCGATCGAAGAATAATAAAACAGACATCCATATGAAACACGCATTTACCAAAGGATTGTTCGTTGCAGCCACTGCAACGCTCATCGCGGCCTGCTCGACCGACGACGCAGCCGACCAAATGCCGGTAGCACCCGGCAAAATCGAGGTCAGCCTCAAAGCCGCGCTGCCCCAGAGCCGCGCGCAGATCGAGGTCGACGAGTCCAACGGCCGTTTCTCCGGTTCGTGGGAGGCGACCGACGAGCTGACGGTCTACGCCAAAGGCAGCACCTCCGGCGAGGAAACTCCGAAATTCACCTACGACGCCGACGCCAAAGTGTTCAAAGGCCAGCTGACTGAGAAGAAGCAGGACTGGACCTACCAGGCCGTCTACCCTGCCGTCGACGCTACGCCGCTCAACATCCCGTTCGGTGCGGAGCGTACGCAGAAGGGCAGCAATTTCAACGGCGCCTACGATCCCCTCGTGTCGGCACTCGTAACCCATAACGGCGCCGAGCCGGGCAAGACCCCGCAGGGCGAAGCCGTGACCTTCGGTCTGAAACGTCTGACGGCCATTCTGGCGCTCACGTTCAAGACCGACGACGCCACGGTCAAGGCCGAAAAGGTGAAGTCGGTAGCACTGACCGCCGCCGGCAAGACGATCGCCGCCAAGTCGTTCGACATCACGCTCGATGACCAGTCGGGCGCCCTCAACACCGACGGACAGTCGGAGACGATCACGCTGAGCTACGAAGCCGGCAGCGAACCGGCTGCCGCCTCGTTCAAGGCCTATTTCAACGTTCCGGCCGCCACCTACGGCAAGCTGTCGGTGGTCATCACCACCGAAGGCCACACCGCATCGTTCGACCTGACGACCGACGGCATCGAGCTGCTCGCCGGCGAGCTGGCCTACACGACCAAAGCCGTGAGCGGCTGGACTGCACTCGCTGCCGCTCCGACACTCGAATGGGTTGACAACCCCACCTTCGAGCCGCAGGAGATCAAGGAAGGTATGAGTGTAAAGGTCAATCTGCAAGCAGCAGCCGGTATCGAAGGATTTGTTATCAAGATTAAATCCCCAGCATTATCTGCCATTCTCGGCTCTACATTCCCGCCGGTAGATAATACGATGACATTGGACATGGTTAACGATAAAAATACAGCGACAATCAAAGATATGATTCCGGGATTTCCCGATCCGCTGGCCGGTCATACGGGAGCATTCCAACTCGATCTTTCCACGCTCGTTCCGCTGATTTTATCATTGCCGGAATTGGGTGTTCCAGAGGGGCAAATTTACGGCAACCATGAATTCTCGCTCAGTATGAGCGATGCCCTTGGGCGTCCGATCGAAAAAACGCTGATTTTCTATGTTCCAACCCCTGCTGCCAATCCGACGATTGTTTATAATAACGATGTCAATTTATGGACAAACAAAGCTACGTTCACCTTGTCCGATATACCTTCGAATGCATCTTCGATTGCAGTCAAGTACAAAGCAACAGACAGCTCCGAATGGCTCGACGCCGATGTTAAAGGGACAATCGCAACCGCTTCACCGGAATGGGAAGGTCCTTTCACTACGGTAGAAACCTCTCCGAATTCGACCGTAACACCTTATTATCGCCAAAAAACCGCTACCGGTATCCGAAACGGTAAAACATACGAATATAAATTGATCGTCGACGGCAACGAATATGCTGGAGCAACAACATTTTCCGCCAATACCAAAGAAGCCAATGGCGAAATTCCATCGTTGGATAACGCACAATTGTCATGCTATGATTGGGACAAATGCAATACCGACGATACATGGTGGGCAAGCGGCAATTGCGTGACAAAAATGTTTATAGAAGTTACAACTACTTGCTTAAAGTATGAAAATAATGCAGCTAAATTAGTATCATCCAAACCTCTTGCAATCGTTAAGCTATCGGCAGGAAATCTATTTACCGGCAAATTCAAGAAAGCCGATGCAACCACAGGTGTAGCTTCGTTCGGAGTTAATTATTCAGGGAACGTTCGACCGACAGGGATCAAATTTTCTTATTACGGCGCCGTTGCACAAGGAAATCTACAACAACAACACGGCAAGCAGGTAACATCTGCCGAAAATGATTATGCTCGTGTCTATGCCGCTATCATCGATTGGTCGAATTCAAAACCGAGAGCTGTCTCATCGGGTTCCAAAGCTCCAACCGGCACTTGGGATCCCGAAATCGTGGACAATTCGACACATGAACCAACGGAAGTTGAAACATACGGCGGCGGCAAAGTCATCGCCTATGCTTCGTACTGGATCGATAAAAACAATATGCCTGTCGAGTTTTCTACGAAAACGTTGCAGTTCAACTGGTACGACAAAGAGGCTAAACCTACGGATGGAAATTTAAGCCTTATCATATCCTGCGCATCCAATGCTTACGGGGATTTCATGTGCGGTTATGATGGCAATTATATGTATATCAAAGACTTCGAGTGGGTATACTAATCCTCTGAAAACGACAACCCTGCAAATTTCCGGGCGGTCCGACGACCGCCCGGAGATTCGTTAGGGTCGGAAACGGCTGCGGGGAGGGCCGCCGAAAAACTCCCGCGATACGCAAAGAACCGATTAACGCACTTCGAAATGCGCAAACTCAAACTTCTGACACTGATTCTGCTGCTGGGGACGGCCGTCGCGGCCGCCGCCCCGCGGCCGGAATCGCCCGTCGACCGAACGGCCGCCGCACCCGATCCTATGGCAGCGGAAACGTCCGACGCGGAGCCGCCGCTCACCGCCGAACCCCTTCCCGCGACCGACGTCGTTTCGGTATCGGAGGCACCCGACGGGCCGACTGCCACGACGCCGGCCGGCGACCGTGCAGCCGGACTCACGGCGATCGCGGACGGGGAACAGCCTCAGCCGGCGAAAACCGTCAACCAGCGGCGTGCCGAGCGCGGCATCAGCTCGCGGACCAGCCTCTTCGTCCCCAAGGGACAATGGGTCTTCGGCGGTACGGTCTCCTATTCGACCCACAACAACCGCGACTACGACGTGCTCGTAATCGACGACATCACCTCCGAAGGCTACACCTTCAAGGTCAGTCCGATGATCGGCTACGCGCTGGGCAACAACTCGACGCTCGGCGTGCGCTTCATCTACGGCCGCACGCTGCTCAAACTCGACGGGGCGAACGTCAGCTTCGGCAACGGCGACTCGTCGACAGACCTGAGCGTCGACTATTACTACGCGCTGCGCCACTCCTATTCGTTCGCTGCGGTCTACCGCCGCTACATCCCCTTCGGCGAGTCGAAGCGCTTCGGCATCTTCACCGACATCCAGCTGCTCTTCGGCGGCTCGCAGGGCAAGTTCGCGGCCGATTCGCCGATCAAGGGCACGTTCCAGCGGGGCTTCGACTTCGAACTGGGCCTCTCGCCCGGCCTGATCGCCTTCGCCACGAACAGCATGGCCGTCGAGGTCAATGTCGGCATGATGGGCATCGGGTACAGCCGCGTGCGGCAGGTACACAACCAGGTGACGACCGGCACGCGCCACCAGAGCGCCATGAATTTCAAAGTCAACCTGCTCTCCATCGGGCTGGGCATATCGTTCTACCTCTAAAACCGCACGGCAATGAAGAAATTCCTACTTTTGATGCTCCTCGCGCCGGCGGCACTGTCGGCCGCGGCCGACTCCGGCGCCGACGCCTCGGTCGTCGTGCGCAAAGACTCGGCCTTCGTCGAGAAACACCGTTTCCTGCCCACGGCCAAGCGCATCGACCGCCGCATCGACCGCAACAAATTCGCCTACAAAGGCGAGGTGGCGCTCGGCATCACGGCCTCCTACGGCACGATTTCGAGCGACGACACCGACATGATGCTCATCCTCGACCACATCAACCTCGACGGGACGATGGCGCAGGTCAACCCCTTCGTGGGCTATTTCTACCGCGACAACAACATGGTCGGACTGCGGCTCGGCTACCGCCATATCGGCATGGGACTGGGCAATCTGGAAGTCGATCTGGGTTCTCAGAACGATCTGGACATTTCGCTCGACAACATGGACTACTCGGGCAACGCCTACTCGTTCGGACTCTTCCACCGCTCCTATACGGGTATCGACCCCAAGGGCAGTTTCGGTCTGTTCGCCGAATTGGAGCTGTCGGGCATGATCGGCCGCTCGGACTTCTCCTACCTGTCGGGCGACACGCCGAAATCGACCCACAGCAAGTCGTTCAAGATGAACATTTCGTTCAATCCCGGCGTGGCGGTCTACATCTTTCCCAACGTCTGCGGAACCCTCTCGTTCGGACTGGGCGGCTTCCAGTATTCGAAGATCGACCAGACCGACCAGGACGGCAAAACCGGCAGCCGCACGGCGTCGAAAATGCGTTTTCGGCTCAACCTTGCCAATATCAACGTGGGTATGACCGTTCATTTGTGGAACAAAAAGAAAGAGTAACCATGAAACGACTCATCCTTTTCGGCGCACTGTGCCTTCCGGCGTTCCTCGCCGGCTGCATCCATAACGACCTGCCCTACCCCGTGGTGACGATCAACATCGAGGCGATCGAGGCCGAAGGGCTCGACGGCGCAGCCCAGATCAACGCTGCGCAGCAGACCGTCATCCTGCCGCTTTTGGAGACCACCGACATCCGCAACGTGCACATCACCTCGGTGACGCTCACCGAAGGCGGGCAGTCGTCGGTAGCCTTCCCCGGCACGTTCGACCTGCGCACGCCGCTCTACACGACGCTGTCGCTCTATCAGGAGTACGGGTGGAGCATCGCGGCCACGCAGACCATCGAACGCTATTTCCGCGTGAAGAAGCAGGTGGGCGCGGCCGAGATCGATCCTGCGAACCGCACGGCGACGGCCTACGTCTCGCGCAGCACCGACCTGCAAAATGTCCCGGTCAAGGAGCTCAAACTCGGCCCGGCCGGAATCACGACCTACTCGCCCGAAATCGAGGGAACGACCTCGTTCGAGACGGTACGGCTGGTCGACGTCACGGCGCACGGCCGCCCGGAGCAGTGGCGGCTCCGCGTCGTGCCGACCGACGTCACGGTGCGCATCACGCAGTGCGACGCATGGGCGCGCATCGCATGGCTCGCGGCCGACGGTCTGAGCGACACCGAAATGGGCTTCGTCTACCGCCGCAAGGGCGACACGGAGTGGCTCGCGGTACCCGACGTCGAGATCGAGGGCGGAACCTTCCGCGCGAAACTCGCCGGCCTCGACCCCGAAACGACCTACGAACTGAAAGCCTTCTCCGACACGGACCTCAGCGACATGCGGGAATTCACCACCGAAGCGGCTCTGCAGCTGCCCAACGCCGGATTCGAGACGTGGAGCACCGACCGCAGCGACATCCTCTACCCCTACGCCGCCGACGCGCCGCTGGCCGAGCAGTTCTGGGGTTCGGGCAATCCCGGTTCGATGACGCTCAAAAAACTCGTCACCACCAACGAAAAAGACCCGCGTCCGGGTTCGGAGGGCCAATACTGCGCACAGCTCAAATCGCAGTACGTCGCCTTCCTCGGCGTCGGCAAGTTCGCCGCCGGAAACCTCTTCTCCGGCCACTACGCCGAAACGAAGGGCACCGACGGCATCGTGAATTTCAGCCAGCCCTTCACCTCGCGCCCCGTGGCGCTGCACGGCTGGGTGAAATACAACCGCGGCAAGATGGACTATATCAAAGGCAGCCCCATGGGCATGAGCTTCGCCAAAGGCGACCCCGACGAAGGCATCATCTACATGGCGCTGGGGCGCTGGACGGCCGCCGAATACGGCGGAACGGAGCAGTCGCCCGTGCAGGTCTACACCCGCGACACGAAGACCTTCTTCGACCCCGAAGGCAAGGACGTCATCGCCTACGGCGAGGTGGTCTTCACCACCAGCGTCGACGAGTGGCGCGAATTCACCGTCAAACTCGACTACACGGCCACGGACGTCGTACCCACGCATCTGATGATCGTCTGCTCGGCGTCGCGCTACGGCGACTACTTCACCGGCAGTTCCGACAGCGTGATGTGGGTCGACGACTTCGAACTGGTCTACGAATAACGGCCCGGAACACGATACGCGAGGGGTCGGCGCTTTCGAAAGCGCCGACCCCTCGCGTATCATTCTCCCTGCGCTACCGCCGCTTCAACTCGGCGCCCAGCATCACGCCGGGATAACGTTCCAGAATCGCGGCGATCTGCTGCAACTTCGGATTCTGCGCATACTGCTGCGACGAAGCGCGCAGCGAACCGAGCGCGGCATTCGCTTCGAAAAGCAGCGTCAGCACGCCGTCGGCATGTTTCGCCCGGCCGGTAAAAGAGACCGGATTGCCGGCGAAGAGGCACTCGACCGTCAGCTCCCCCGTATCTTCGTCGTAGCGGTACACCCCTTCTACCTTATAGGTGTCCAGCACTGCCTTGAAGACACCGCGACGGGAGAAAGAGACCGTCGCCTTGCCCGGTTGCAGCCCCGCCTGCTGGAAATAGGAGGGCAGCTGCCCTTTGAGCGTCGAGGTCGCCAGCGAGGCGAGCATATCGTCGCCCGTGTACTCCATCGCCGGCGCCTGATAGCTCCACGAGCCGAACAGCTCCTTCTCCGGAAGCGGTTCGGGGGCAGCGGTCGCCGCGGCGGACTCCGACGAAGTACCGCCCGTCAACGACTGGATGGCGCTCTTGAACATGTCCTGCCACGACTGCGCCGAAACGGGCGTCGCAAAGGCGGCGGCGAAGGCCGCGATCAAAAACAGGCGTCTCATCGTCATTGCTTCGTAAATTCGAATCCCAGATAGAGATCGTCGAACTTGCCGACCAGCGTGCTGACCGTCGCGGCCGTCGTGCTGAACGAAGCGAGTTTCTGCCCCAGCACGTCGACCATTTTCAGCAGCCGCGTAGCGGATTTGCAGGTCGGTTCCCGACAAGTAGGTCTTGCCGTTGAGCGTCCCCAGATCGTATTTCGACGACATTTCGAAATGCAGCGCGATGTCGTGGCTCTCGCCCGTGAACTCGTAGGTTCCGGTGAACGTCCGGCTGCCGAACGTCGCCGTGAAGCGCTTGTCCGCCGCGAACGAGAACTTGCACGCACCGGCACGGATACCCGCCAGCGCGTAGAGCTTTTCGAGCTGCTCCTCCATTTTGCCCGTCACGGCCGACGCTCCGACGTCGGCCAGCGCGTTGTCGCTTTCCAACTTCACGCCCGGCGCCTCGTACTGCCAGTCGCCGATCATCAGCGTTTCGGTCGCCTTGCCGCCCGTCGCCTTGTCGACGACGTTCGAGGCCGCGCTCTTCAACGCCTCTTTCCAATCCTGCCCGACGGCCGGTACAACGCAGCACGCGGCCAGCAGGCACATCAAAAGTCTCTTCATAAATTCCGATAATTTGTTTCGTTCACTCCTTTTCGAGCCGGTCGATCTCGGCGAGCCATACCGCGGCGCTCGCATCCGACGGCATCCGCCAGTCGCCGCGCGGCGACAACGCCACCGAACCCACCTTCGGCCCGTCGGGCATCGCCGAACGTTTGAACTGCTGCGAGAAAAATCTACGATAAAATATTTTCAGCCATTTCAAAATCGTCTCTTTTTCATAAACGCCTGCAAACGCATTCACCGCCAAAGTAAAAATTTTCTCCGGTGAGAAACCGAAGCGGAGCATATAATAAAGGTAAAAGTCATGCAGTTCGTACGGTCCGACAAGATCTTCTGTTTTCTGTGCTATGTCTCCGTCTTTCGGCGGAAGAAGTTCAGGACTTACAGGCGTATCAAGCACATCATAAAGCACCTGTCTTAATGATTCATTTTCTGTTGTATCCGCCGCATGCTGAACAAGATGACGCACAAGCGTTTTCGGTACAGACGCATTGACGCCGTACATAGACATGTGATCTCCGTTATATGTCGCCCACCCTAAAGCAAGCTCCGACATATCGCCTGTTCCGATCACCATACCGGCTTCCCGATTCGCAATATCCATAAGCACCTGAGTCCGCTCTCTTGCCTGTGCATTTTCATAAGTTACATCATGCACATCGGGATCATGTCCGATATCTCTGAAATGAACGTTCACCGCTTCTCCGATCGGCACTTCAATCAACGTCGCTCCGGTCTGTCTCGTCATCTCACACGCATTATTATATGTGCGGTCTGTTGTCCCAAAGCACGGCATCGTAACCGCAATAATCTCTTTTTTATCCCGTCCCAGCATATCGAACGCCTTTGCCGTGACAAGCAGAGCCAATGTAGAATCCAGACCGCCCGAAATGCCGACAACCGCTGATTTTGCATTCGTATGCGACAACCTTTTTTTCAGACCCATTGCCTGAATTGTCAAGATTTCGTCACAAATATGCGCTCGCGCCGCCTCGTCAGACGGCACGAACGGATGCTGTGAAAAGTTTCTCGTAAGAACAGTATCGCATATTCCCACATGAAACGGCACAACTACCGGACAACCGCAATTTAGCTTTTCCGGTGAAAACGTCGTATTTTTACGTCTCTCTCCTACAATTTTTTCAAGATCGATCTCTGAATAAATGATCTCGTTTTTATAACGTTCTGACTGCCGGAGGATCGTTCCGTCTTCCGCAATGATATTATGTCCTCCGAAAACGAGATCCGTCGTTGACTCTCCTTCTCCCGCGTTCGCATAGACATATCCCGCGATCAGGCGCGCGGACTGACCTGCGATCAGACGGGTTCTGTAACTTCCTTTTCCGACCGTTTCGTCACTTGCAGAACAGTTGACAATGATCGTCGCTCCTGCCAAAGCCTCCTCAATACTCGGAGGAACAGGAGACCAGACGTCTTCGCATATTTCCGCGCCTACTATAAGATCCGCCGTCTCATCATCCTGAAACAGGATCTTCGGCCCGAAAGGAACCTTTTCTCCGTCAAACTGAATCCACCTCACACTGTCCGGTCCCGGAGTGAATTGACGCATCTCGTAAAACTCTCCGTAATT
>OGLS01002033.1_pt1 | contig 10320 bp, 5 predicted proteins | sample 1572881 | NCBI WGS metagenome assembly OGLS01 (sample SAMEA2582013, study PRJEB24529) | metagenome | biome: Human gut stool | place: China | collected 2011
TGGTGTCCATCGAGGTGGACGAGCGCCTGCCGCCCCTGCTGGCCGAGACCATGGCCGGTGTGGACAACTTCAAGCTGGTGCTGCAGGATGTGCTGAAGGTGGACCTGAAAGCCCTCATTGCCGAGGAGTTCCCGGGGATGCCGGTGGCAGTGTGCGCAAACCTGCCCTACTACATCACCAGCCCCATCGTGATGAAGCTGCTGGGCGATCGCCTGCCCATCGAGAGCCTGACCGTTATGGTGCAGAAGGAGGCCGCCGACCGTCTGGCCGCTGTGCCCGGAACCCGCGCCTCCAGCGCCATCAGCTGCGCGGTGAACTACTACGCTACCTCCAAGCTGATGTTCACCGCCGCACCGGGCAGCTTTTACCCTGCCCCCAAGGTAACCAGCGCTGTGGTGCGCATGGATATCCGCCCCACCCCCGCCGTGCAGGTGGAGGACGAGGCGGGCTACTTTGCGCTGGTGCGCGCCGCCTTTGGCCAGCGCCGCAAGACTGCTGCCAATGCCATTGCAGGCGGGCTGAACCTGCCTAAGGAGAAGGTCATTGCCGCCATCGAGGCCGCAGGTTTTGATGCCCGCATCCGCCCGGAGGCACTGACGCTGGAGGACTTTGCCAAGATCCAGCAGGCACTGGGCTGAATAAAAGGCAGGAGTGCTTGCGGATAAATATTCCGCTAAAAAGATTGCAAAAAACCCGGAACCTTTTCAGAGCCGCAAGGGCTCACAAAAAGGTTCCGGGTTTCTGTTTTTTAATGGTTATGCGGCAGCTTTCGCCTTACTCAGAAGGGGAAGATGCTGACGATGCGGTTCCATGCAGTCTTGAGCGGGGAACCGGAGGAGATGCCGCTGGTGGTCAGCTGCACATCGCTGAAGGTGACGCTTGCGTTGCGGGCAATGTAGAAGCCGACATAGATGTAGTCAGAGTCCACAGCGGTCAGGGCGTAGTCGAAACCGGCAGAAGCGGTCTCGTTATCACCGTAGGTCAGGGTGAAGCCATCGGCAGTGCCCACGAGCTTCAGGTCCACGGTATCGCCTGCGCCGTACTTGACGGTTGCGGCGGGGCCATCGTACAGCGCACCGCTCTTGCGGCCGAAGCAGTTGACAGCGCCCTGATTCCGGGCGCCCACAGCCACATAATCGCCCATGGGGTCGGAGATGCTGGTGTCAACGTACATCTCATCGCGCGCCATCAGGCCGAAGGAGACCTGATTGTTCTTGGCCAGCTTGTTCACGGTGGCCTTGGCGGTCAGGGTGAAGCTGGTACCGGCGGGCAGCTGGACGTAGTACATCATCAGGCCGTCCACCGTGGATGCGACCTTGCCGCGGTTGTTGGCAACGCCCAGCGTGATGCTCTGGCCATCGACAGCGGCGGTGAAATCGCCGCCGGAGATCTTGTCGTCACCGCCTACGTTGCCGAAGACAGAACCATTCCATACCGTGCCGTTGGCATCGGTAAAGGCGGGCCACAGCTTGCTGGTCTGGGTAGGTGCGGCGTAGCTGGAGGGCACATAGTCCGGGTTTGCGGCATCGCCGTAGAACTGCTTGTAGGTGGGCTTTGCCTTGTTCCGGTTGTAAGCGCCCAGCGGGGTGTCGGCGGTAAGCTGGGCAATGAGCCATGCGTTCAGCTTTGCGCCGTAGCTGTTGGTGTGGGTCAGGTCAAGGCCGGTGGGGGAGAGCTTGCCGCGCTTGTCGGCCTTTGCACCGGTAAAGCTGTGGGTGTACTGGGCCTTTTTGCCCATAGCAACGTTTTCGTTGATGGTGGCGCTGGTCAGGTCTACACAGATGAGGTGCAGTTCGCTGCACATATCCCGGATGGCCTGTGCGTAGTCACCGCCCTCATAGACGGCATCGCCGATGGTGACGGTCGTGGTCTTGTGGCCGGAAGCACCGTCATAGCTGGCCTTGGTGTTTGCTTCGGTCAGGCGGGCAATGGGGGTGCAAACCACGGGGATGACGCCGCGCTCCAGTGCGGGCTGGATGTAGTTGACATAAAGACTGTTGGCAAAGGAACCCTCGGTCTTGTAGTCGCCGTTGGGGTTGGTGTAGCGGGCGGGCTCGGTCTTTTCGTCGTTGTGGCCAAAGCCGATGAGCAGGAACTTGTCGCCGTCGGTATCGCCCAGTGCGGGCACGGTGTCGGAACCCTTCAGCAGGGTGGTGTAGTTGGCCATGCCGGTAAAGTCCTTGCTGGATGCGCCGGAAACGGCCAGATTGTAGACGTTGGCGTTGAAGTAGTTCTCAAGCTCCTCGCCGTAGCCCTCGCGGGGGAGGTAGTAGCTGTCGTTGAAGGAGGAAACGGTGGAGTCGCCCACTACCCAGAAGGTGGCCTTGGCGGCTTCTACCTGACCCCACACAGAGCCGCGCGCACCGGCATCGGTGGCAGCCAGACCCTCGGCGGTGAGCAGCAGCAGGCCGTGCATATCAATGCTGCCGTCTGCGTTGCGGGTGGGCGCAACGGAGGTGTCCAGACTCTGGAACCAGCTCTCCTTCACCGTGACGGTGTTGGTGGATTTGTTGTGGCTGGTCTGGGTCTCGGCGTCCCAATAAAAGTTGTCCGGGCCGTAGACAGCGGTGCTGCTCTGGCTCTGGAGCGCCAGCTGCTCCTTGCCGTCCGTGCCCTTGCGGAAGGAAATGATGCCGTCGGCGGCGTAGTCGGTCACGGCGGACTTGTTGCCGGTATACAGTGCAACGTTATAGCCCTCGTTGTTGTAGGAGGTGGAGTTGTACACCTTCACGTCCGGGCAGGAGTTGGAGTCGATGCCCTTGGCGGCGTTGTCGTAGGAGATGGAGTTGAGCAGCTTGTGATTGCCGGGCAGGTTGGTGCCGCCCATCTTGAAGCCGTTGCCGTTGCCTGCTTCGATGGTGGTGGCAACATTGCCAAAGCTCAAATTGCCGTTTGCGTCACAGGTAACGGTGGGGAATTGCAGCGGCTGCTTTTTGACCGGCTCTGCGGCCAGCATCAGGTAGCCGTTTTTGTAGGCAACGCAGTTCTGGATGGTAACGGCACCGATGGAGCCGGTAGCAGCCTTGGCGAACAGGTCCCAGCCGTCGTCGGCGTTGTAAGCGGCGATGCAGCCGTCAAACACGTTGCCTTCGCCGGTGGTCAGCTTGGCGGCAAAGCCGTCGGCGTCCTCCATGGCACGGTCGGCGTTGTTCATGGAGGTGCAGTTCCTGATGGTGTTGTAGCTGGGCCACAGGGCCTTGTTGTCCGTAGACAGGCCGGAGACCTGCAAGCCGGAGTTGCCGTTGTTGTAGAAGTTCATCTGCTCCAGCACGCAATGGCTGCCGGCCAGCTGCATACCCTTGGCACCGTCCTTGGTGTTGGTGATGTTCAGTTTGCTGATGTTCCAGTAGTTGCCCCAGACGCTGAAACCGGTGCCCACGCCGCCAAAGTCCAGCGTGGCGTAGCTGCCGTCTGCGGTGGTCAGGGTGATGGGTGCCTCGGCGGTGCCGTCACGGCCGCGCTCTACTTTCAGCTCACCGGTCAGGGCATAGGTGCCGCCTGCCAGCTGGATGGTCTGGCCTGCGGCGGCGTAGCTCAGCGCGGTCTGCAGGTCTACGGCGTCCGCAGCGCTGGTGCCGTTGTGGGTTGCGCTGCCGTCCGGGGCGACCACGATGATACCGTTTGCGCCCAGAGCCCGCAGCGAGACCTTCTTTTCAATAGTGGCGGCCTTGTAGCTGCTCAGCTTTTCAAAGGCGCTGATGACGTAGTTCTTGTCCGGGGTGAATACCACCTTGAAGGTGGTGTCGCGGGTCACGGTATAGCTGCGGGTCAGGGTCTCACCGGCCTTGACGGCAAGGTCCTTGTCCACAAGCTTGCCGTTGGCGTACACCTTGGCGGTGCCGTCTGCATTGGCCTTGAAAGCCAGCGCATAGCTGCTGCCGGTGCAGGTGGAGGGGCTGGTGATCTGGTACACCGGGGCGATGTAGCTGGTGGGCTGCAAGGTCCACTCCGAAGCATTCCATGCACTGGTGGTGTAGGTGATGTTGGAGAAGGTCACGTTCATGCCGCGGGCAGCTGCAAAGCCCAGATAAGCCTTGTTTGCCTCCTGCACGGTCATGGAATCGTCCAGCTCGGCGTACTTGGAAACACTGGTGGCTGTGCTGTTCTTTGCCGGGATGTACAGGGCAGAAGAGCCAATGACCGTGCCAGTGGTGCCGTCCGCATTGATGGCGTACTGGGTGGCAACGTAGCTGTTGCTGGTCTTGGCAAGGCTGACACGGTAGGTGTCGCCCTGCTTGATGGTCTGGCTGCTGAAGGCAGCGCGGGTGGCCTTGACCTCGTTGGAGGCGGCGGTCTCGTTGGAGATGATGCCGGTGTAGCTGCGCACACCCACAGCGTCCTTGATCTCTGCGCCGTCCAGCGGGAGCTTGGTACCGGCAACGGAGATCTGGTTGGAGAAGTAGCTGCCGGAGCCGCTCAGGCTGTCGCGCAGCATCAGGGCAAAGCCCTCCTGACCGTCCGGGGCGGGGTTGACATAGTCGATGGTCACATCGGCTTGCAGATAGAAGTTTTCCTTGGTGGGGTCGATGGTGGTGTAGTAGAAGGAAAGGCCGTCAGCGGGGGAGTCGGCAACAAACTTGCCGCCCTTTTTATTGATGGTGCCGTCCTCCTTCACGGTGCAGGCGTTCAGGGTGACTTTGCTGTGGATGTCTGCACCCTCTGCAAGGGTGTTGACGTTTGCTGCGGAGGAGGTGCCGAAGGCCTTGAATTGCCAGCCGTTTGCAGAGGTGCTGCCCTCTGCAAATGCAGCCAGCGGCGTCATGCCCAGCAGCAGCGCACCTGCCAGCAGCCCGGCCAGAGTGCGCCGGATGGGTTGCTTTGCTTTTTTCATGGATGTTCTCCTTTTCCGTATACGCCGCCGGACACGAACTTGTCCGTGCAGGCGTGCACAATGTTGTATTCAAGTTAACATGGATTTCACACTTTTACAAGAAATATTTAGCAAAACAAAACAACTTTGGCGTTTGATATAAACTTTTGAAGGTATTGTTGGGCAGAATGCCGATAAATAAAGGCGAAATAGGGCAAATGTTTATTCCGAGCTTGTATACTAGTATATGAATTATAGAAAATTGGGGACATTTACTGCCCCAACTGCGGCAGACAACGATAGGCTGGCTGCTGCATGGCTCAGAGATGGAATTGTTTTGTGAAATGCCGGGATGAATATTTGGGTTTACCGGGCGTATTTCCTGCTCTGCGCGCCGGGCAAAAAAGAAATTTATTTTCATAGTTCTGCGGTGGGTAGGACGAAACTTTGTCAAATGCGTGGAATATTACAGAAAAATTTGTGAAAGGCGACTAATGAATATCCCCTAAACGTGTTGATATTGAGAAAAAAGACGGAGGATTGTTTACAAAAGGATTACAGGCTGGTATACTTTGTGGTGGTAGATCCCTATGAGATCCGCAAAGAAATAAGAAAGGAAATACCGAACCGTGAATACCGCCGCACCGCACGCCCTGAAAAAACGATTGCTGACCTTGGCACTGAGTCTTGCTTTCCTGCTTACCTGTCTGCCCGCTGCACTGGCAGTGGACCTGAATGTGGACGCAGGTTTCTACTTCAAGCAGAGCCGGGGCGGCACCTGTACGCTGGCCTCCGCAGCCATGATGCTGCGCCGTCGTGCCTACTTTGACGGGCTGAGTGACTGGACGAACGTGACTGAGAACAGTGTGCGCTCCACAGCATGGGCCAACGGCCTTGCGCACAGTTTTACATATAAGGAGATGCAGGTGGGCTACGCCACCCTGCCTTCCGGGCTACAAAGCAAAACGGCGGTGCTGATCTCCCTGCTGGAGCAGCACCCGGAGGGCATCGTCCTCTACGACCGCACCCAGCCCCATGCGGTGCTGCTGACTGACTACACCAACGGTATTTTCTATTGCTCCGACCCGGCGGGGAACATCGGCTACGGCCGCATCCCCATTACCAGCTCCAGCGTGTCCATTGCAAGAGCGTCCTGCTACTGGTACGTCACTGCAGATCACAACAGCGTGGCGGCACAGGCCGATGGTCTGCGGCTGGAGGGCGTGCGCTACCCGGTGAATATCCGCACCGGCAGCGGCATGGCGCTGACCGGTACGGCTAACAGTGCTACCGGCACTACCTTGACCAGTGTACAGGTGGCCATTCTGGATGCGGCAGATCAGACCGTGCAGAGTGCGGCGGCGCAGGCAAACGCCGCCGCTTTCTCTCTGAACACGATGGACAGTCAGATCCGCTTCGGGGAGCTGCCGGAGGGCAGCTACAGCTATATGGTGCTGGTGACCGACTCTACGGGCGAGAGCCTGTGCTTTGCCTCGGACTTCACGGTGTCCGGCAGCGCAAGCAGCACCCAGACCTACTGGTCGGTCAAGGATGCCGAGGGCACCAAGCTGCAGCAGACGGTCCAGCAGATGGAGACCACGGTAGAAACTGCTGCTGAGACCACAGTAAGCTGGTTTGCAAAGCTGTTCGACTGATAAAAAAGAAATAATTCAGGGCTGCTGCACAAAGCAATGTGCAGCAGCCCTGTTTGTATCACAATAACAGCCGCTTTTCGTTACGACCCCTTTCCGTGAAAAAGTGGTTCAGAACCGCCCGCAGGCGGTTCTGAACCACAAAATTTAAAATGATTTTTCCGCGGCTATTACCCCCGCAGTTCTGTGCCGGGGTAGTAGTGCGCCAGAATGGCGCGGTAGTCTGCGCCCTGCTCTGCCAGTGCCTTTGCACCCCACTGGCTCATGCCTACGCCGTGGCCGTAGCCTCTTGTGGTAAAGGAGAAGGTGCCGCTCTGGTAGACCACCGTAAAGCAGGTGCTGCGCAGCCCCAGCGCCTTGCGCAGGGCGGTGCCCTGCACCGTCTGCCCGCAGACCGACAGGCTGTCCACATAGCCGGAGGGAGTGAGCACCGGCGTGCCAAACCACTGCGCCTGCTGGGAGAGGTCAGCGGCGACGCCCAGTCGCTCGGCTAGCAACTGCTGCAATTGGGCGGCGGAAAGGTTCAGGGTGTATTCGTAGTTTTCTGCGGCGGTGTCGGTGCTGCTGTCCACCGGTACCAGATAGGGCAGGGCGGTGCCCCACACCTTCTCGCTGGCTTCGGTGCGGCCGTTGGACATGGCAAAGTAGCTTGTCCCGGCGGGGGCATCCCCGTAATACAGCACCTGCGTCTGTACTGCATCCACCAGCGCAGAAAGCCGGGCGTAGTTGGCCGCGTATGCGGTGCCCCAGTAGCTGTGCAATACTGCATCGGTCAGGCAGCCCTGCCGTCGGGCGGGGTCTGCGGTGAACCATGCGCCGTTTTCCTCGGTGCTGTGATCCCGGCGGTAGAGGGCATAGCTGTGTGCCGCCACTGCCTGTGCCTTCAGCGCTTCATCCGGCCAGCTGACCGGCATTTCGGCGGCAACTGCCCCAATCAGGTATTCCCGCAGCGGCAGCGTTACCGTCTGCCCGGTGCTCTGATCTGTAAAGCAAACGGTATCGGCTGTGTCAGCAGGGGAGGGAGCCCCTCTGCTGCTTTCTTCTGAGGTGACAGAGGCCGCCTCTGCTGCGGACGGCGCAGTGCCCTGCACAACAAGCGCCATACAGGCAAAACGGTAGGCAGCACACGGCAACGCGCAGCCCAGCACCAGCAGAACGGTGCACAGCAGCAAAAAGGAACGTTTCATACTAGATATCCTCCCGGAACGCAAGCTTTGGGTACATCATACGCCCGGCAGCGTGCAAACCGGCAGGAAATACGCAGGGAAACCCCGGTATTTTTGCGCTTTGCGGTGAGAAGTGTACACTTAGCGCTTGAATTTACTTCATAAAAGCGATATTATAAAAGTATGTCCATCAGAGAGTAGGATGGACGGGATCGGAAAGTATAAGAAGTAAGAGACGGAAAGGAGCACTCCTATGAACTTTGCACACGCAGAAGTGGCAACGCTGGACCCGACGACCATGCGTACCCTGTGCGAGGAGTACATCGCAAACAACTACATCGACCCGGAGACCAGCGAGCGGCTGGGGGTCAAGCGCGGCCTGCGCAACCCGGATGGCACCGGCGTGCTGGCCGGCCTGACCAACGTCTGTGACGTTGTGGGCTACAAAAAGGATCAGGAGGGTCATGTGATCCCCACCCCCGGCAAGCTGATCTACCGGGGCGTCAATATCAACGAGATCGTGGACGAGGCTTACCGCAACGACCGCTTCGTGTTTGAGGAAGTGATCTGGCTGCTTTTGTTCGGCAGCCTGCCCACCCGGGAGCAGCTGGACGATTTCTGCGAGATCCTAGCAGAATCCCGCGCCCTGCCGGACGGTTTTATGGACACCATGAACGCCCCCTCGCCCAATATCATGAACAAGTTGCAGCGCTGTGTTCTGGGCCTGTACTCCTACGACGACCGCGCCGAGGATCTGAGCCTTGAGAACATCCTGAACCAGAGCATCAACCTGATCGCCAGCATGCCCACCATGATGGTGAACGCTTACCAGATGAAGCGCCGCTACTACGATAAACAGAGTATGTTCTTCCACCTGCCCAAGCCCGGTCAGAGCACGGCAGAACACATCCTCAGCACCTACCGCCCGGATCAGAAGTTCACCCACGAGGAGGCAAAGCTGCTGGATATGTGCCTGCTGGTCCACGCAGACCACGGCGGCGGCAACTGCTCCACCTTTACCACCCGCGTGCTGTCCTCCTCCGGCACAGACACCTACTCTGCCATCTCTGCGGCCATCGGTGCCCTGAAAGGCCCCAAGCACGGCGGCGCGAACCTGATGGTCAACCGCCAGCTGCAGGATATCCTCAAGCACGTCGAGAACCCGGACGATGACGATGAGGTGCGCGAGTACCTGCGCCGCATCCTGCGCAAGCAGGTGGGCGACGGCTCCGGCCTGATCTACGGCATGGGTCATGCGGTTTACACCATCAGCGATCCCCGTGAAGTCATCCTGAAGCAGCGCGCAAAGCATCTGGCCTACGAAAAGGGCTTTGAGGAAGAGTACAATATGCTGTGCAGCATCGAGCGGCTGGCACCCGGCATCTTTGCTGAGGAAAAGGGCAGCTCCAAGCCGGTGTGCGCCAACGTGGACCTGTTCAGCGGCCTGATCTACAATATGCTGGGCATCTCTGAGGATCTGTACACCCCGCTGTTCGCCATCGCCCGTGTGCCGGGCTGGTGCGCACACCGGGTGGAAGAGGTGATCTTTGCCAACCGGATCATCCGCCCGGCCTACAAGTATCTGGGCGTGCGCCAGAAATATAAGCCCATCGAGGAGCGTTAATGAAACCGTTAGAGTTCGTTGTTGTTCTGCTCTGCGTACTGCTTGGCCTTGGCCGCAGCGCAGACCTTGCCTTTGCCACCGACGCTGCCACCGGTCTGTGTACCGCAGGTGCGGTGTGGTGGCGGTATATCGCCTTGGGCGCTGTGGTGCTGGCCGCAGTGCTGGTCGGGCGCAGCCGCCCTCTGCCCCCGGAGCCGCTGCGCAGCCGCCGCCCGGCGGCAGGCGTGCTGGCCTTTGCCGGGGCAGTGTGTATGCTGGCTGCCGGTGCAGCACAGTTTGTGCTGGCCGCCGGTACGGTAAGCACCTTTGTGCGCATTCTGCTGGAGGTGGCCTGTGCCGTGTGGCTGAGCAACCTTGGGCGCAGCTGGCTGCGCGGAGACGGCTGGAAAACGCCCGCCGGCGGTCTGCCGGTGGCCATTGCGGGCAGTGCGCTGTTCTACTGGAACGTGCTGATGCGCTTTATGGAGAACAGCTCCAGCTGGCACCGGGTACAGCCCACGGCGGCAGTCTGGCAGGAGCTGGCGGCATTGCTGCTTCTGGCGGCGCTGGCGCGCACGCTGTATCTGCCCCGGCCGGAAAATGGACGTGCCCTGCACGCGGCGGCGCTTGCAGCCTTTTGCCTGTGCCTGTGCTGGGAGCTGCCCCGGGTGCTCCTGCTGTTGGCAGCAGGCTTTGGCGGCGGCATGGCGGCGGTGTTGCCGGAACTGCTTTCCGGTCTTGCGCTGTGCTGCATCGGCGGCATGGGACTTGCCTGTATTGGGCAGGAAAAAGCTGGAAATAACTGACAAAAGCGGCTGCGCACCCTTGGTGTAATTGAACAAAAGCTTTGTGGCAGAGTGCATAAAATCGTACAAAAGCCAAAAAAGATAAAATTATGTTGTTAATTTTTTAGCAGACACTTGAAAGTTTGCCAGTTTTGGTCTACAATAAAGATACCGTGATTTATCCGATTATGGGTAAAATAATTAGGAGGTACTATTACAATGGCTGTTAGAGTTGCTATCAATGGTTTCGGTCGTATTGGCCGTCTGGCTTTCCGTCAGATGTTTGATGCTGAGGGTTACGAGG
>OGLS01002034.1_pt1 | contig 10319 bp, 10 predicted proteins | sample 1572881 | NCBI WGS metagenome assembly OGLS01 (sample SAMEA2582013, study PRJEB24529) | metagenome | biome: Human gut stool | place: China | collected 2011
ATGCCTGTATTGCAACAACTACCCAGTTACCTACTAATAAAATAAGTTCAAGGTTTTTTTTCATTTTCATTTTCTCCTTTTCTTAACTTTTTATATAAACTATCAAATGGTAAAATGTTGAAAGCAAAATTTTCTAAAAATACTCTATAATAAACTCAATTACTTTCTTAAACTTTCCTTGAATAATCATTCCAATAGTTCCCATTATAACAATAATTATTCCTATATAAAACATAACATATGAATCAATAAACCATGTTGTTATTTCCATTATCACGCATCCTATGACAAAAATCATTACTGACAAATTAGAAATTATTTTTTTCATTTATCCACGCCCTTGTTCTATTTTCTTAGGTGCCTCATATTTGATTAATATAATCATCAATTTTATTTTTCACATACAATAAGGTATTCCTATACTTGCCCGGAATATTTGCCCAACAGTCATATAGCAGAATCATATCTTTCTTTTTATTAATTTCCAATTCTTTTTTCCATTGATATGAATCAATTACTTGAAGGAAATAATCAAAATAATCTCTCCACAATTTTGAATATTGTCCTACATATAATTTCATTCCCAGTACAACATTACGGATATTGCCTACGTAATCCTCATTCTTGCTAAATATAGCATAAAATACATACAGTGTAACAATATCAAGTTCCTTTATATCCGGCGAAGTACTGATTTCCTCCGGTTCCATAAAAAGACTTTTTAATATATTGTTTACATATGCCGGTTCTGTATAATCATTATCATATATATTCTTAGCCAGTCTCCTCTTAACCATGCCAAGAACATAGTTTTTATTTATATCATCATCATAGAAATTTTCTACCCTGCAACCATCATAAACTTTATTCAAATACAAAGCTCCATTCCCTCTTCTGATGTTGCGAAGCTTGAAATTATCTCCATGAAATTTCCGCTCATAAATCATGTCCAATGCTTCAAACTCTGCCAATAAAATAATCACTATCAGTGCGCCTGCCGGTTTAAAGCATAAAAACAAAATCATTACACTAATACCAAAAATATATCTTCCGATCTTTCTTGCAATTATGCCCTCTCTTAAAATCCGTATCATCTCTTCATATGAAAATCTGTTATACTCTTCATCATCAATAAAATCACAATAAACAACCTCAGGTTTTTTTCCAATTTTTACCTCGAGCTTCCCATCTACACTATTTATAAGAAAAGGGAAAATGCATAATGGGCACTTTATTGAATACCTGATTCTCAAATATAAAAATCTACTCAATGCTGTAACCTGTAGCATTATAATATCTGATACTGTAAATGAAACTACAAATATAGTAAACGATACTCTCCAGGTGTAAAAATCCCCTTTAGAAAATAAAACTCTGTAATCTAAAAATGTACTGACAACAATACAAATTATTGCACTACAAAATATACCAAACCAATAAAATTTTATACAATTAATACCATTTCCTAGCATTATCACCATCCTCCTCAACTGTTGTTAATTTCTTTATATCCTATAATCCATATATCTTCAACCATAAATACATGAATGACACGAATTCGTACATGTTTGACATTCAATCAATAATATTCGATTATATAAAAACAGTACCACTTATTCTAAATTGTTTTCAACACCTTAAGAATGAGCGGTACTTTTTTGTAACGAATGGTAGAAACATATTTAGCAGACTTATTTCTAAGATAAAAATAACATGAGACGGTTATTTATTATTTTTATAATTCTTAATCACAATTAACACGCAGCTTATTATTGATAACATACAGCAGAACAGCAATGCAATACATGTCACAATATTCCCTCTGCTCGGATGATTGTAAAAATTCACTCCATACATTATCGTTACTATTCCTATGCACGAAGTAATTATTCCTATAACTATCTGTAGCTTTAACAATTTCATTCTATCCATCTATAAATTCCTCTCCAGATTCAATGTTTCTTTGTTTATTATTTCTTTTGTTCTAATTAAAAATACTCTATAATAAACTCAATTACTTTCTTAAACTTTCCTTGAATAATCATTCCAATAGTTCCCATTATAACAATAATTATTCCTATATAAAACATAACATATGAATCAATAAACCATGTTGTTATTTCCATTATTGCACATCCTATGACAAAAATCATTACTGACAAATTAGAAACTATTTTTTTCATTTATCCTCCTTATTTTGTCCGATAATTTTCATTAGAAAATAATCTCTATTTTTCTTTCTTAATCATAATTATCTTCATATCTCTTATAGTTATTTGTGGCAAATCTGGCCAACCATGTATCAGGCGGAAGTGTCCATAAAATCACCAAAATCCACACTATGATACCGATAGCCCTGTAAACACCACAAAGCTCCGTGCATGGTGCAATATCCAGACACGCAAATACAGAAAAAACACCACAAATAATAAATGCAATACCAAAATACACCAACCAAAAATTATTCTCCCAGCGATTCTCAAAGAAAAACCCTTTTATTTTTCTCCGCTGTAATATAAGCAATACCACACCGGCTATAGTCATCGCTATATTAGCCGCTTGATAAACATATATTCCCAATATAAATGCAAGTAGTATCGCAGAAATAAAGACTCCGCATATTCTTGCTCCGGCTATGCCATCACTTGACACTTCATCTTTGATATTACTCATAGCACCTTTAATCTGTATTATAAAAAATACCAAATAAAACATAAGACCTGCTATCACAAGTCCAAGCCATTTTGGCAAGCCGAAAACTGCTTCTCCGATAAAGCAGCCTATTGCCAAAACACATAATTGTATGAATAAAATTTTTAAATTCTTCTTCATATTCCCCCTTATTTTGTCACTCCTATTTGCAATCGGTCCTGACTCTTCAACTGTTATTAATTTCTTTATATCCTATAATCCATATATCTTCAATCATAAATACATGAATGACACGAATTCGTGCATGTTTGACACTCAATCAATAATTTTCGTTTATATAAATACAGTACCACTTATTCTAAATTGTTTTCAACACCTATTTTTATCATATTGTATTATACCTCTTGAAATTATCTATAGCTCAATTATAGACAAACTCACAGTATTTTTCAAACAAATAATTATAACCATAAATGCCCTAATTTTTAGATAATCAATAGAAAATGTTATTCCTCTAAAAATCAGTTATACTATATGTGAATGCATCAAACATATTTTAACTTGGGCGGCTCGCATGGAAATATTAAAACTGCCTGTTGGAATTGAAAATTTTGAAGATATACGAAGATCTGGGTTTTATTATATTGACAAAACTATGTTTATTGAGCAGTTTTTAAATACTTGGAGTGAAGTAACGCTGTTCACCCGTCCAAGACGCTTTGGCTTTACAGATAAAGATGTTCAGGAAATACTTACGTATTTTAATCTTTCAGAGCATTATGCAGATGTAAAAGAATGGTATGACGGATATCACTTTGGAAATGCCAATGTATACTGTCCGTGGGATGTGATAAATTACGTGGATCTGCTCAGATTGGAGCCTACTGCAAAGCCGCAGGATTTCTGGTCAAATTCAAGTGAAAATGCTTTAGTCAGAAACTTCATTGACAAAGCCGATGTCCAGACCAAGTATGAGATAGAGTGCCTGATAGCAGGCGAATACATTGAAAAAGAAATATCCCTGGAGCTGACCTACGATGAAATCGACAAAAGCATCGCAAACCTGTGGAGTGTGCTCTTCACCACCGGTTACCTGACCAAGCAGGGCGTGACTGACGATGGCAAGGTGCGTTTATCAATACCAAACCGCGAGATTAAAAATCTTTTCATAAAAAAAATCCGCGAATGGTTCAGCGATACAACTGCAAATGACGGAAAGACACTTGAACAATTCTGCAATGCATTTGTTGATAAGGATACTGAAAAAATAGAAGAGCTTTTTGGCGATTATCTCTGGAATACAATAAGCATAAGGGATACCGCAGTTGCCAAAGATAAAAAAGAAAATTTCTACCACGGTATACTGCTCGGTCTGCTGGGCTACAAAGCAAGCTGGCTCATCAAATCAAACACTGAATCGGGCACCGGCTACAGTGATATCCTGGTTGAAGTACCAAACAACAGAACCGGCATCGTGATAGAACTTAAATATGCCGAAAACGGCGATATGGACGCAGCCTGCGATGAGGCACTGAAGCAGATTGAAGAAAAGTCATATTTGGATAAGCTGAAGCAGGATGGCATGCGCAATTTCATCAAGTATGGAATTGCATGCTTTAAGAAGGATTGTAAGGTTGTTGTAAGTGAATAAGGCACTCATTTAAACAGGCGTAGAGAGACTAACTCTCTGCGCCTGTTCAACTGCTTTTCTCAAACTTATTTTTTATGCCATCCTAAAAAACAAGCGTTTTCATGTATACAGCTTCGTTCATTTCATATGTCACATGGTAATTATATTTTTCTTAACAAATCACGAATATTTAATAGATATAAACAACATAAATATGCGGATAGTATTAAAACTTGAAATCGAGCAGTATCCCTTTGAGTAAAAACAAATATATTTATTCCTATAACAAATGACACATCACAAACTATTTTATAAACAAAATTAGATTTAATTACTTTTAATCTCGCAAAATTAAAAAATAAAAATATAAGATTCAATATAACATAAACCATTACAAAATTTATCCCAAATTTGTATTCATCAGTAAATATATTTATTATATCTATAATAAATTTCCCACCAAAAAGAAGTATTGTCCAAGACGCAGATAATGTAATCCACAAATATTTCTTTATATTATCATCACACTTAATCGATTTGTCTCTATTAAAAAACATAGTGATTCGATTATATATATAATTACGTATATCCGTTTCAGACTCAATAACACTTTTTCTATTGTTAATATCTATTTGATTATTTTCTATATTTACTTTATGTAAAAAATAAATCCAGACTATCAAATTTATAATAATAATAATAGACGCTATATTTTTCAAAAAATCAATCTCAAAAAAGTCATTCAATATATTTATTCTGCATAATAAAATAATAAATAAAATGCTATACCACATACAAAACTCTATTGTTCTAATATGCTGTTTTACATTTATTAAAATCATTAAGCTAAACAATAAACATAATAATGATATAAAGTCATCTACATATTTAAATTTAAAACACTTATAAAATGCATTATAAAATGTTAATATATTCACACCACTTATTATTGCACTTGCTATTGCTATATTTCTGTTAATACATTTTTCTCTGTTCATTGCTGCTCTCCTATATTTGCATAGTAACCAATGTTCCAAATCCATTTTCCTTTTCTACTATATACTTCTTATCAATTTTTCGTTCAAAGCAGGCAAATTCCTTTTTACTGAAAAATAACATAGTCAATGTAATTTCTTCATCTTTTGGTTTCGATATTGTGATCCATGTCTTATGATAACAATCAAGACCTAGAATTTTCTGAAGGTTTTCTTTTAGTCTGGCACTATTTTTTATTTGATTTACTTCCTTGTTAAGCACTAATACAAATCCTATATTTCCAAATAAACTGTAGATATCCATATTTTTTCTATCTGAAAACCATATTATTGGTGTAAAAATAGCCAACAACACACATGCTGCTAAATTTAAGGATATAAAATCAGCACTTACATTTATATCCAGTGCTAATATTACTAATAAACACGACCATGAAAGTATATTCACAGCTGCCAATATCTTCCACAAAATATTAATTCTTTTCGTCTTTACTAAATAGTATCCCGCAATAAAAATAAGAGCTATGTACATTCCTTCAACAATCTCTTTATTCAAATTCATTACTCCCTTCATGTACTTTAAAATTAATAAAGTAGGTCACACACGAACATATGCTCACACAATTTTTTACCTTGCTTTCTAAAAATATTAAATTGCCATACCATTTTGTTTTTTTACAAGAAAACTGTTAAAAACTATTATTTCAATAGGTAACACAGCTAAAATGATATACGAAAAGATACGTGTTATCAATGGCAGTCCCATAAACATTGACGGATACAACATTCTAATCACTATTTCAATAACAATCAATATCGCTCCCAACAAAATTCTCCCCTTTTTAAACAATATATCTATTTTGTCCCAACAATTTGTTTCTTCACTGAATTCTCTATAACGCCATTCACTTTGAATGATTCCAACTAACATTCCACCGAAAATCACAAATGGATAATATGGATGCTCTCCACTAGCAATTGTTGCCACCACAAAAAATAGATCAATCACACCTGTGATTAAGTGAATTATTTTCCGGCTCCATCCATTCAAGCGAAAAAACAATGTATATTCTCCAATTAAAAAATTAAGGGGAATCAGGATAGTAATAAGTCCTGACTTTTCCAAATTCAAGTATTCCATAGCACTTACCTCTTATATAAGATGATTAAAGGATCAAAAGGTATCATCGATGCATGCCGCTGCACAGTCTGTTGCATCATGCTGCTTTATAAATGTGTATCGCATTGTGTTCCTTTCGTATGCTATATATTAAAAGCTTATTTTCTAATTTCTTCTGTCTAACAAAGCCTCATTTTTAGAAGCAAATCTTATAAAAAAACTGTTTGGCAACTCTGTATTTTTAAAAATCACAATATAAAATATTATAAGAATCAATTTTGTTACGTTTGATACATTTTCTACATTAACCAACAAAATATCATCCCACTTATAACCAAGAACACTGCCTATAGAACTCGCCAATACATTAAATGCAATAAAAATAAGTAAAAATTGTCTACTCCATATATTTTTTGTCCAAAAAGATTTTATATATTTACGTGATAGTATCAGCACAATAACAGAAACTACTATAAGAACAATGCAAACTAATGGTTTCTTATAAAGTTCAAATATATACTGCAAGCTAAACATGTTTATTAAAATCCCCATGCCACGTCCGCCAAATATTCCCGATTCATTCAATTCACATTCAATTTTCTTGATTTCTGATATCATAGAAATATAATACACTGCATAAAACATCAAACATCCGATTAATAATACGCTAATATTCTGAAACTGATCTCCGGCCGTTGTCTTGTCTAATATATAATAACTAATTATACCTAGTCCCCATATAATAAAATGTACGATATATTTTTTCACTCTTCACCCCTGCATTTAGCTTGTGATATCTCTTATGAGATATCACAAGCTAATAATTTACTATAATGTTATAATATCTTAGTTTACCTTGGCATTAGCATCTTGCATATTTTCCAATAGTATTCTACTACATTTTTAGAATGATCATAATAAATATTACAGCTATGATCTGACATACTATTCCTATAATATTAAATTTCCTGCTATTATGAGCTTCCAATATGTCTTTTTTTGAACTTTTCAAATTACAAAAAACAGATATTAACTGAAAAGTCAGAAATCCTATATATAATACTTTATACATTTTTATCCCTAATATCTACCATATCCCCAAACCATTTTTTTCTTTTTTGAATCAAATCCAATATACATTCCACCGTGTTTTTCACCTTCAGTAAAAAGCCAGCTAGATAACCCAAAAGCAGTTGACAGTGCTCCATAATATTTTGCACCAACAAGTGCTCCCTGTAATCCAGGAATCAATGCTAATACTGTACATGTCAATGATGAAACTGACAATATTCCACTAAATACTGTTAAAGTATATGCAACACTACTACATTGCTTTTTGTTTAAATTCACTCCATAAAATTTTCCTCCTTCCGTATAGCACATTTCCTCTTCATCCATTACAGCATAACTGCTTGGGAGCACCAGTGCTCCATCGTAACACATATCCATATATGTGTACCTCCTTTTCTCTTTGTTTTATTTTGCCATTCCCGTCTGCAGACAGTCCTGACTCTATGTAAAGCTTTTACATACAAAAATTAATCATCTAGGTGTAGCTCATTACACCTTTATCGTCCGATTCCACTGAATCTTCACACTGTTTTTCCTTTATTTCATCTTCTCTGATAACAAAATTTCCCTGCTGCATCTCCCACAGTCTGTAATACTGCCCTTTCTTTTCCAGCAGTTCCTTATGTGTTCCCTGTTCTATTATCTTTCCTTTATCCATAACTATTATTTTGTCACAGTTTTTTACCGTTGCCAGCCTGTGTGCTATTATAAGCATGGTCTTTTTTCTGAATTTATTGTATATCATATCAAAAATGATATTTTCTGTTGCAAAATCCAGATTGCTGGTAGATTCATCCATGATATAAAACTGGTTTTCCTTAAGAAATGCCCTTGCAAGCGCAATTCGCTGTTTTTCACCACCGCTTAGTCCATTTCCGGCTTCTTCGAGATATGTGTAATACTGCATTGGAAGTCTCTTGATAAATTCATGTGCATCGGCCGCTTTTGCTGCCTCCCTGACCTCATCAAGAGTCGCACTCTGTCTTGTAACCCTTATATTATCATATATGCTTTTTGAAAAAAGCTCTATGTTCTGCGGTACATAGGATACAGCACGCCGGATATCGTCATTTCTGTATTCCGAGATATCCATGCCATCTATTGTTATGTCACCAGACTGTGGCTCATAATATTTAAGCAGCAGCTTAGCTATCGTAGACTTTCCGCTTCCGCTTGCGCCTACAAGTGCAACTTTCTGTCCTTTTTCTATCGTAAAACTCACATCATCCAGCGCAGGTTTTCGGTTTCCATAGCCGAATGTGACATGATTAAGCTTTATATCACCATCAATCTGTGTTATTTCCTGATACTGTCTTTCACTCTGCTGCTCTCTTTCATAATCCATGATCTCAGACAGTCTCTTCATGGAAATGTTTGCCTCCTGTATTGATAGCTGCAGACTTACAAGATTGCCGATTGGATCCATGAAATATCCAGCCAGAGTCATAAACGCCATATAACTTCCAAGTGTCAGGCTGTTGTTTATCACCTGCATAATGCCGACATACAGCATTACGAGATTCCCTGCTCCTGATATGACACTTGATATGGTTCCCTGCACATTTGAAAGCATTCCCTCTTTGTAACTTATCCTAAGTGACTTTATGTATTCGCGTTCTATACTTTCCAGTTCGATGTCCTCGTTCGCATTTCCTTTTATTGTCTCAACCGCGCGCAATCCTTCTATTATCTCTGAATTGAGTATTGATGACTGCTGCATCTGCTCCTCATTTATCTTCTTATAAGGCTGTTTAAATATAAATACCAGCACTATACTTATGATTGTCATCATTACAATTATCGCAAAAAGCTTTGGGTTCATCTGAAACAGTATCACACCTGTGATAAGAGCCATTGATATATCCATGATAAGCGATAATGCTATATTTGTAAAAATATCCTTTATGGTAAATGCATCTGAGAAACGTGTCGTAATGTCACCTGTTTTACGGCTTGCAAAGAATTTCATCGGCAGCTTGTATATGTGTTCAAAATATCCCAGCATAAGCGGAATATCTATCTTTATTGACAGGTGCATAAGTATCCACTGTCTTACAAAGCTGACAAATGTCGAGGTCAGTGAAATTCCTAGGAATACTGCAAGCATGATCTTTAAAACATCCTTCTGCCGGTAAGGCAGTATCTCATCATATATTATGTTGTTGAAAAGTGATGATAAAATCCCAAGAAGAGTTACAAGAAGTGATGCCACAAGTGCATATATAAAAAGCTTTTTCTGTGGAAGAAGCAGCTTTATGTACCTGTCAAACAGCTTTGTTCCCTTAATCTTCTCACGTTCAAATTCGCTGTTTGGTTTTAACAGCAGCATCGCACCTGTAAATTTCTTATAGAAATCATCTATTGAAATTCTCTCTATATCCTTCGCCGGATCTCCCACTATCACATACTTTTTCGTTATCCTGAAAACAACAACAAAATGCGACATTCCCTCTTTAGTAATAACATTTGCAATCGCCGGAAGTGTATATCTACTAAGGAATCCTTCCCTGTCAACCTTAACCGCCTGACAGTTAAAGCCAAGCTGCTCTGCACATTTTGACAGACCTATGAGATTTGTTCCTTTCAGATCAGTTCCCATAAGATCCCTTAATTTTGTTATAGTGGTTTCTTTTCTGTAATGCAGACAGACCATACCCATGCATGCCGCTGCACAGTCTGTTGCATCATGCTGCTTTATAAATGTGTATCGCATTGTGTCCCTTCCTGTTCGCTATATATTAATTTTCTCTTCTAAACATTATTTTTCTGCCATGTCTGTTTGCAACTGGGCATGATTTTATGTAAATCATGATTACATACACCTTTACCAGAACCAGTATCTTCTCTTTAC
>OGLS01002041.1_pt1 | contig 10304 bp, 10 predicted proteins | sample 1572881 | NCBI WGS metagenome assembly OGLS01 (sample SAMEA2582013, study PRJEB24529) | metagenome | biome: Human gut stool | place: China | collected 2011
ACGTCAGTTGAGTTCGGCATATCACCGCAAGGCAATATAGGTAACAATGACGGATTGTACGCCGATGTAAAATCGTGGTGTACCTGTAAAGGCTTTGCAGATTACATCTGTCCGCAAATTTACTTTAGCCTTGAAAACCCAGCTCTGACTTTTGAAGACTGCCTTGACAGCTGGACATCTCTTGATTTTGACGAAAATGTAAAACTGTATGTCGGTCTTGGCGGTTATAAGGCAGGAAACGGCGAATATGACGAAGAAACATGGCTTTTAAGTGACAGTATTCTTGCCGATGAATACGATATTTTGCGTAACAACAAATCTGTCAGGGGTTTTATGCTTTACAGCTATAGTTGTCTTGAGGATGATACTGCAAAAAAAGAGATTAATAATCTGATTAACGCTTTAAACTAATTCAGCGTCGCAGTAGTCATCAAATGATTTTGTAATTTTTACATCAATAATTTTACCGCAAAGACTTGTATCTTCGGAATTAATATGAACAGGAGTGTAGTTCTTTGTGTAGCCCTCAAGATAACCGTGACGAAGTCTTTCAACGAGAACAGATTCACAAAGACCAACCTGATCTTTAAGAAATTCCCTTCTGGTTTCATCGCAGACCTGCTCCATAATTTTGGCTCTCTGCTCTTTGATTTGCGGATCAATTTGATTTGGTGCTTTATCGGCAACAGTGCCTTTACGGCGTGAATACGGGAAGATATGCACCTTTGCAAAGCCGATTGACTTTACAAATTTAAGAGATGCGTTGAAATCTTCCTCTGTTTCACCGGCAAATCCAACCATTACATCTGTTGTCATAGAGCTGTTTTCAAAAGCGTTTCTGAGATTTGTAACAATTTCAGCATATTCTGCACAACTGTAGTGACGGTTCATTGCTTTGAGTGTGTTATCACAACCGCTCTGTAGTGAAAGATGAAACTGCGGACAGAACTTTGGCTGTGCGGCAAGACGGGCAATCATTTCTTTATCCATTCTTTCGGGTTCGATTGAACCGAGTCTTACACGGTCGATTCCGTCAACGGAACACGCACATTCTACAGCATCCGCAAGATCAAAATCTTCGTCAAGTCCGTAGGCGGAAAGGTTAATACCAACGAGAACAACCTCACGGTAACCGTTTGCGGCAACCTGAATAAGCTCTGCCTTTAAATCTTCGAGAGATTTTGAACGCACTCTGCCCCTTGCATACGGGATAATGCAGTAAGAACAGAATCTGTTGCAACCGTCCTCAATTTTAATGAATGCTCTTGTATGCTCTCCGAGTGACGATACGGAAAGGTTTTCGTATTTTTCGCCTTTTCCGATATGCTCTGTTATATGAACAAATTTCTGTTTTTCTTCGAGAAACTTGTAAATTGAAGGAACGAGTTCGGCTCTCTTTGCATTGCCGAGTACGATATCGCAATTTGAAAAGTTCTCGCTTTCTTCGGGGAAAGCCTGTGGCATACAGCCGGTTAAAATAACAATTCCGTCAGGATTTTCACGGCGGACACGATTGAGAATCTTGCGGTTTTTTGCGTCACTTACGGATGTCACCGTACAGCTGTTAACGATTGTTATGTCTGCCCTGTCCCTGTCTTCCGAGAGAAGAAAACCGTTCTTCAGCATATCTTCACGCATTGCCTGTGATTCATACTGATTAACCTTGCAGCCGAGTGTAATTATATTAAAATTCATTCACTAACCATCCTTTTTTGGGTAAATAGTTGAAATTGCAAAAATTCATTAATTCGTTGTTGATTTAGACAAAAATTAATGATAAAATATAGACAAGATGAACAATGGAGGTGAGATCTTGTTTTCTGTACCGGTTTCCGTTAAAAATAAAAAAGAAATGATTGATATGTTTGAAACTCTTGCTCACTTTCCGGATACAGTAATGATGCTAAGAAACGGCGATAATACTGTTGATGCTCATTCGTTGATGGGATTTTTTGCAATTGACGAAAAAATTCCGATTGAACTTCTTCTTGAATCAGAACCTGATGATAATCTCAAACAGGCGATTTCTAAATTTGCTTTTGTTAATGCATAAAAATAATATATACATACTGTTAAGCCCTATGACCAAAGTCATAGGGCCTTTTTGTTTGTGCTTTTAGTTATGAATTTTTGTCAACAACATGGAACTTTTTAAGGTTTCCTGTCTTTTCGCTTCTCTTTTCAAGTTCGGCAAGAACATCTTCAAGCGGAATACCGAGCTTTACCATCATTACAGTAAGATGATAGATAAGGTCTGCAATTTCATAAACAGTTTCGCTGTTATCATCATTTTTTGCCGCAATGATTGTTTCACTGCACTCCTCACCTACTTTTTTAAGAATCTTATCAATTCCTTTATCAAGAAGGTAGCAAGTGTATGAACCCTCTTTTGGATTATCTCGTCTGTTTTCTACTGTAGCATAAAGTGCTTCAAGAACTTCTCTGTCGTTCATATTAAAATTCTCCTCATTTTAATTTTTTAAAAAAGCAGGAATGATTTCCCGTGTGGCAGGCCGCACCTGTCTGTTCAACTGTGATGAGCAATGTATCGTCATCGCAGTCGGCATATATTTCTATTACCTTTTGTAAATGACCTGATGTTGCACCCTTGTTCCAAAGCTCCTGACGGCTTCTTGACCAGAACCATGTGTAACCGGTTTCAAAAGTTTTTTGCATACTTTCACGGTTCATATATGCAAGCATAAGTACCTCACCCGTTGACTTTTCCTGAATAATTGCGGGAATAAGTTCGGATTTTACAAAATATTTATCAAGATCCATAATTACCTCAGATTTTATTTGTTACTTCAATCGCCTGTTTCAAATCGAGCGAACCTGTGTAGATAGCCTTACCGCAGATTGCACCGTAGACATCGAGTCCTGCAAGATTTATGATATCCTTGAGAACTGCAACACCGCCGCTTGCGATAATATTACAGCTGACTTCGTGAGCAAGGGCATCAAGCTGTTTAAGGTTAGGACCTGCAAGAGTACCGTCCTGATCAATGTCTGTGAACACAATAGTCTTTACTCCGACATCTTCCATACGCTTTGCAAGCTCAATGTAGTTGATTTCCGAATTGTCAATCCAACCTTCCGCACGAACCATACCGTCCTTTGCATCAATGCCAACTGCAATTCTCTCACCGTAGTCTTTTACGGCATCAATAACAAGCTGCTGATTTTTAACTGCGGCTGAACCGAGAATAACACGGTTTATTCCTCTTGAAAGATAATATTCAACCGCCTTCATATCACGGATTCCTCCGCCAACCTCAACAGAAAGTCCCGAGGCTTTTGCAACATCTGCAATAAGATCGGCATTAACAAGCTTTGCATCTTTTGCACCGTCAAGGTCAACCATATGCATCCACTCTGCACCTGCGTCAGCAAAGCCCTGAGCGGCAATATACGGGGACTCTGCTACCTTCTGAACGGTTGCATAATCACCCTTGAAAAGACGGACACAATTGCCGTCTTTTATGTCAATAGCGGGTAAAATAATCATTATAACACTCCTTTAGTAGAAAGAAGTACATTTGAAGAATTTTGCTTTACTGCAAGACGGAGTGCGTGTGCGCAAGTCTTGTACAAAGCCTCTGTGATATGGTGAGAGTTGTCACCGTAAACAGATTTGAGGTGAAGTGTGATTTGTGCGTTAAATGCAAATGCACGCATAAATTCTACTGTCATTGAACAGTCGTAGCCGCCGCATCTTTCCTGCGGGAAATCAGCGTCGAACACAAGATAAGGTCTGCCGCTGATGTCAACAGATGCAAACGCAAGCGCTTCGTCCATAGGAACATAAAAACTGCCAAATCTCTCAATTGACTCTTTGGTTGAAAGAGCCTCTGCAAATGCTTTGCCGAGAACTATACCTGTGTCTTCAACGGTGTGGTGCTCGTCAACATAGAGATCGCCTTTTACCGAAACCTCAAGTCCGAATCTGCCGTGAGTGGCAAACGAATTGAGCATATGGTCAAAAAAGCCTATTCCTGTATCAATTTTAATATCGCCGCCGTCAAGATTAAGTTTTAGCTTTATGTCGGTTTCCTTCGTTTTACGCTCAACATATGCACTGCGCATATAATCACCTCGATAAATAAGTTTTAATGCAACTTATCAGTTCTTCGTTTTCTTCTTCTGTGCCAACGGAAATTCTGATGTAATCGCCCATAAAACGGATTACAATTGAATTGTCCTTGAGATAGTTCCACAAGTCTTTGCCGAATGATGTTTTAACAAAAACAAAGTTTGCACAACTGTTGTAAACCTTAAAATCATCGGAAAGAGCGGACAACTCCAATAAGTCATTATACAGCTTTTCTCTGTTTCTGACAATTGTTTTTTGTCTGTTTTTGAGATAATCTTTATTTTTATATATTATACTGCCGACAACCTGAGAAAATGTGTTCACATTGTACGGAGATTTTACCGCTTTTACAGCTATTGAAATTGTTTCATTTGCAACGGCAAAACCGAGTCTGAGTGCCGCTGAGCCTACTGCCTTTGATGCAGTTCTGAAAATAATGAGATTTGAATACTTTTCAACCTCATTTATTAGACTCTGATCCCAGAAATCCATATATGCTTCGTCAAGAATTACAAGTGCATTTACGCTTGTAACAAGTCTGCGTGCATCTTCGGCGGTCATTCCCTGCCCTGTCGGATTGCATGGGTTTGAAAAGAGTAAAAGTTTGATATTGTCACGATTTACCTTTTCAATAAGTGCGTCCGTATCAATTGAAAGGTCGTCGGATTTGATAAATGTGTCACATTCGACCTCACAGATTGATGAATAGAATTTGTACATTGAAAAATCGGGAGCAACGCAAAGCATCCTGTCCCCTTTTTCCATAAATGCGGCTTCAATCAAAAAGATAAGTTCATCTGAGCCGTTACCTGCGGTTACATATTTTGGATTGATTCCGTAATAATCCGCAAAAGCCGTAACAACCTTTTCCGCAAGCGGATCGGGATAGCGGTTGAAATCAATTGTATCAATTGCATTTTTGATTTCTTCTTTGATGAAATCAGGATAATTTTCGGGACATTCGTTTGCATCAAGTCGAATTTTATATGTACCGCTGATTGGTTCATACGGTTCAAGTTCACGGATTTTTTTGTTTAATTCATAAGACATTGCATAACTTCCATTCTTATTTCATATCAAAACGCACTTTAATTGAATTTGCGTGTGCTGTAAGTCCTTCTGTTTCTGCAAAGCGAACTACATCTTCTGCGTCTTTTCTCAAAGCGTCTTCCGTATAGTAAATAAAGCTTGATTTCTTTACAAAGCTGTCTACCGAAAGAGGTGAGAAAAATCTTGCCGTGCCGCTTGTCGGAAGAACATGGTTAGGACCTGCAAAATAGTCGCCCAGAGGTTCGGGACTGTAGTTGCCGAGAAATACAGAGCCGGCATTATCAAGCTTGCCGACATACTCCATTGGGTTTTCACAACAAACCTCAAGATGTTCGGGAGCAAGCTCATTAGCAAATTCAATTGCCTGTGACATATCACTGCATACAATAATTGCACCGAAATTGTCAACCGATGAACGGATAATATCTTTTCTTGAAAGAGCGGTCATCTGCTTTTCAAGCTCTGCTTCAGTTTCTTTGGCGAGCTCTTCGCAGTCGGTAAGCAGAATTGCAGATGCAAGCCTGTCATGCTCTGCCTGACTCATAAGGTCTGCGGCAAGGAATTTTGGATTTGCAGACTTATCGGCAATGATGAGTATTTCACTCGGACCGGCAATCATATCAATGTCAACTGTTCCGTAAAGAAGTTTTTTTGCTGTTGCAACAAAAATGTTGCCGGGGCCTACGATTTTATCAACCTTTGGTACGGATTCTGTACCGTATGCAAGAGCGGCTACTGCCTGTGCACCGCCCATAAGGAAGATTCTGTCAACACCTGCTACCTTTGCGGCGGCGATGATATTCGGATTCGGTGTACCGTCCTTCTGCGGAGGTGTACACATAATAATTTCCTCAACACCTGCAATTTTAGCGGGAACTGCGTTCATAAGAACTGATGAGGGATATGCTGCAGTGCCGCCCGGAACATATATACCTACTCTTTTAAGGCCTCTGATTCTCTGCCCCATCATTACACCGTTATTCTTTGTTGTGAGCCAGCTTTGCTGAACCTGTCTTTTATGGAAGTCTGCAATATTTGCGGCTGCCTTTTTGATTGTTTCGAGATAATCCTTATCGCATTTTTCAATAAGGCTGTCGATTTCAGGTGCTTTTCCGTCAAATTTAACGGTATATTCCTTTACGGCTTTATCACCGTTTTCTGCAACATTTTCGATGATTTCCGAAACAACCGGAACTACATTTTTATCTGAATTCTGCGCTCTCTTTTTGAGCAAATCAATAAATTCATATTCGTTTTTTCCGTCTGCTACAACAGTTGTAATCATTTTGTGACAGCCTCCAGTTTCTTCTGCAATTCTTCAATTTCAGCCTTGCGCAGTTTAAGACTTGCCGTATTGGCAATAAGTCTTGCTGAAATATCACATACCCATTCAATTACTTCAAGTCCGTTAGCCTTGAGCGTTGAACCTGTTTCTACTATATCTACAATACCGTCTGCAAGACCTACAAGGGGAGCGAGTTCAACCGAGCCCTCAATCTTAATGATTCTTACATCCATATTTTTATCGTCAAAAAATGCCCTGGTTACATTGGGATACTTTGACGCAATTGTCTTTGTTTTGTAACCGCCGTAAAAATCGGAGTCCTTTTTTGTAGCAAGAGCAAAACGGCATTTGCCGAATCCTAAGTCGAGAAGTTCATAAAAAGATGAACCGTTTTCAAGAATTGTATCCTTGCCAACGACACCAAGGTCACACACACCGTGCTCAACATATGTAATTACATCTGCGGCTTTCGCAAGCACAACTTCAAAATCATTGTTGCCGATTGGAAGAATAAGCCTTCTTCCCTTGTTTTTTACTTCATCACAATTATATCCGATTTTTTCAAGAAGTTCAATTGTGGTCTTTTCAAGTCTGCCCTTTGTCAGAGCAATTCTTAATGGTTTCATATTTAATCCTTTCCGACAGCTTGATTATATACTTTCAACTTTTGCAATTCCTCTTGATTTTGCAAACTGTTCTGTTTCTTCAAGAGTTTCAAGTACGCTGAACTGTGCATTTATTCCCTTTTCGTTAAGCTCGTCAACATATCTGAGAGCCTTCATTTCATGTCCGTTTTCTGCAAAAACGAGAACATCGGGATTATCTGAATAATTTACATCATCATCGGAAAGATGTTTCATTGTAATTGCGTCTGTATCAATCGCAAAGCCTGCCGCACCCATAGGAGCGTCAAATTCGCTGAGAAGATCGTCATATCTTCCTCCCGAAATAACAGCGTCACCGATTCCGTTAATATACCCTGAAAATACGATTCCCGTATAGTAATCGTTTCTCTGAACAAGTCCGAGGTCGATGATAAGTTTGTTGCCGAGTTCAAGCACGGAAAGTTCTTTATAGATTGTGTGGAGATAATCAAGAGCGTTTTCGGCGCCTGTACCTTTGCAGATGTCATATGCCTCATCAAACACTTCTTCACCGCCGAAAAGTGACGGGAGCGAACGGATTGCGGAAACAGTCTTGCAAGGCTTGAGTTTGTCAAGAAGATTGTTAAGCGCCGAGTAGTTTTTACTTTCGATTGATACTCTGATTTTTTCTTTGTAATCGTTATCAATATCGAGTTCTTTTGACAGAGCATTGAATACTTCGGCGTGTCCGAGTTCAATTCTGAAATCATCGGCAACGGCTGAAATGCTTTTTATTGCCGAGGTGAGAATTTCAAGGTCGGCTCTTTTTCCTTTTGCCCCGAGAAGTTCAACACCCATCTGAAGAAATTCGTTTCTTCTTCCTGCAAGTGACGGATTGTTGCGATATACTGCCTGCTTGTAGTAAAGTCGAACAGGAAGTGTATTGTTTTTAAGTCTTGTAGAAACCATTCTTGCAATCGGCAGAGTGGAGTCAGGACGGGCAACAAGAAGTCTGCCTTTGTTATCGGTTGTCTTGAACATTGATTCCTGCGAGATTCCGCTTGACGGAATTGAGAACACATCATAAAATTCAAGAGCAGGAGTTATTACCCGTTTAAATCCGCCTTTGACAAATACCTTTTCAATGCTTGTGCAGATATAATCCATCGCGGAACATTCAGCGAACAGAAAGTCCTTTGTTCCCTCGGGAGTCATTTTTAAATTCTTTTTCATAATTACCTAATTACCTCTCAACGCTTTAGTGTGTTAATACGGTAATATATTAACACACTAAACTTGATTTGTCAACACTATTCAGATGAAACGAAAATTTTACGATTATTCATTTGTATTTTCTGAGGATTCGTCTTCATCATTTGTTTTGTTACGGTTGATGAATTTCATAAGTTTTTCTCTATGCTGCATTTCTTTTTCTTCACGAAGTTTTTTCTGCTCTGCGGCAATTTTGGTATAATTAAGCACCTCAAAATCAAGAGCCTCCTGAGCAATTCTTCCCTTTGAGTCAATTTTGTTTTTAACTCTCTTGCCGACAAGAGCATAGATTACGGCATAGATTGGTGTGCCGAGAATAAGACCGAGTACACCGAACATTCCTCCGCCGACAATTACGCTGAACAGTACCCAGAAGCTTGAAAGACCAACCTGACTGCCGATAATCTTCGGCTTGAAAAGATTGCCGTCAAGCTGCTGAATTATAACTATAATGATTATGAAAATAATCATGTAAATAGGATCAATAAGCAAGAGGATAAAAGCACTCGGAATTGCACCGATGAACGGTCCAAAGAACGGAATAATATTCGTTACACCGATAAGAACCGCAATAAGCGGTGCGTACGGTAATTGACAAATTGACATTGTAATGAATGTGAGAACACCGAGAAAAGCCGCATCAATGATATCGCCAACGAGAAAACGACCGCATTTTGTATCTGTAATATCGACAATTTCATAAATCTTAGGAAGGTACTTTATCGGAATAAAAGCAACAGCAAGCTTTTTTATCTGACGGCAAAGTGTTTCCTTTGCGGCAAGGAAGTAAACTGAAATTATACACACCGTTACACGTAGACATAATTGCGCTGAATACGGCATTTGTAGAGTTGCCGAGAAAACTTGTGATATTGCCTGCCGAAATAAAGTTTGTAATATACTTGAAGAAGTTGTTTATTACTTCACTTGCGTCAATTTCCATACTGAATGTATGGTTAATCCAATGCACCACTGTTTTTGTCATGTCAGAAAGTACGCCTGCATACTGCGGCAGGCTGTTAATAAGACTGAACAGGCTGGCTGCAATCTGCGGAACTACAATTGAGATTATAACAACAAAAATTGCTACTACAATTGCATAGGTTATAATAAGTGCAAGGGGTTTTCTGAAGTTAGCAAGGAATTTTCGCTTTCGCCCCATTCTGCCGAAAACTTTGGAGTAGAAAAATTTGTAAGGATAGTTAAGGATGTAAGCAAAAAGGAACCCGATTGCAAACGGAGTGATTATGCCTGTTATCCAACCGATTGCCGACCACACAACATTCATATTATCTTTTACAAGTAAAAGAAATACTGTAAATGAAATGCAAATCAGCAAAGTTTTTAGCGAAAGCAGTTTTTTCATTTAGACAACTCCTTAAAATAATGACATCTGTGAGCTTTCAGGCAAATCCTTGAGAACTCCGACATCTTTCAGTGTTTCAATAACAGCCTTAGTAACCTTTGTTTTTATCTGCATATCTTCAATTGAAAGATATTCTGTGTGCTTGCCCGTTTCTGCGAGTGAATCTGCGGCGGCACCGCCTACACCGGGTAAGGATGAAAACGGAAGTCTGATTTTTCCGTCCTCTACCTTGAACATTTTAGCCTCGGATTTGTAGATGTCCACAGGAAGAAATTCAATTTTTCTTGCCATCATTTCGTTGACAATCTGCAAGGTCTGGAACTCTGCTTCATCCTTTGCTGTGGCTTCGTGAACACTCTGTTTTTGTTTTATGTTGTTCATCTTGTCACGGACAGCCTGATGTCCCTGCATGGCAATTGCACCGTCAAGATTTTCACTTCGTACGGTAAAGTATGCCGCATAATATTCAACGGGCTTGTGAACCTTGTACCAACCGAGTCTGAGCGTTGCAATCATATAGGCTGCGGCATGGGCTTTCGGGAACATATACTTAATTTTCATACATGAATCAATATACCATTCGGGAACATTGTGTTCACGCATAGCCTTGAAGTGTTCTTCCGTAAGAAGTTTTGTTGCGTTACCTTTACGGAC
>OGLS01002043.1_pt1 | contig 10298 bp, 10 predicted proteins | sample 1572881 | NCBI WGS metagenome assembly OGLS01 (sample SAMEA2582013, study PRJEB24529) | metagenome | biome: Human gut stool | place: China | collected 2011
GGACAACGTGGCCTATGTGGGAGACTGCCTCATTGACGAGGGGCAGATCGAGGGGGCCAAGCTGCCCACCAGCATGTTCATCGCCCGGGACCTGGAAAGCAAGGAGAGCCTGCGGGCGCTGCGGTGCCCGGCATACATCATCGCCCACAAGCAGGTGCTGACGGATATCGGGCCGCTGATCGACCGGAACCTTGCGTTTATCCTGGACAAGGGGCAGGAGGTGCTGGACTGCCTGGAGGACGGCATGTCCTTTGACCAGTGGATCTATACCTTCTGCAAAAAAGAAAACGTCCGGACCCACAATGAGTTCAAGTTCAGCGTGGTGGAGCGGAATTTTGCCAACTTTGTGGACTGGCTGGCAGACGAGGGCCGCATTGAGGTGCGGCGGGAATTCTGCGCCAAGCACTATTTCCGCAGGGATGCGTAAAGCAAACGATTGCATTGGGGGCGGAAACCGGCTATCATAGGCGGGCACCCCTGCAAGTATAACGAAAAACTGAGGTATTGAAGGATGAACATTGAGGAAAAGCTGAACATGACCATGCTCTGCGACTTTTATGAGCTGACCATGGGCAACGGGTATTTCGAGAACGGCTTCAAGGATAAGATCACGTATTTTGACGTGTTCTTCCGCCGGGTGCCGGACCAGGGCGGCTTTGCCATCGCCGCGGGCCTGGAGCAGCTGATCGACTACATCGAGAACCTGCACTTCACCGACGAGGACATTGCCTATCTGCGCAGCCGGAAGCTGTTCAGCGAGGCATTTCTGGACTATCTGAAAAACTTCCGCTTCACCGGCGACATCTGGGCCGTGCCGGAGGGCACGCCCGTGTTCCCGCGCGAGCCACTCATCACGGTGCGCGCGCCCGCCATCCAGGCGCAGCTCGTGGAGACGTATCTGCTGCTGCAGATCAACCACCAGAGTCTGATCGCCACGAAGGCCAGCCGCATCTGCCGCGCGGCACAGGGCCGCACGGTGCTCGAGTTCGGCTCCCGCCGCGCACAGGGCGCGGACGGTGCGATCCTCGGCGCGCGCGCTGCCTACATCGGCGGCTGCGCCGGCACCGCCTGCACGATCTCGGACGAGGTATACGGCGTGTACGCCGGCGGCACGATGGCGCACTCCTGGGTGCAGATGTTCGACTCCGAGCTCGACGCCTTCCGCGCCTACTGCCAGACGTACCCAGACAACGCCACCCTGCTCGTGGACACCTACAACAGCCTGCAGTCCGGCGTGCCGAACGCCATCCGCGCGTTCAACGAGGTGCTGCGGCCGAAGGGCATCACGCACTGCGGCATCCGCTTCGACTCCGGCGACATCGCCTACCTGACGAAGAAGGCGCGCAAAATGCTCGACGACGCCGGCTGGCCCGACTGCAAGATCACCGTGTCCAACGCGCTCGATGAGCGCCTGATCGCGGGGCTGCTGCGCCAGGGCGCGCAGATCGACAGCTTCGGCGTGGGCGAGCGGCTCATCACCGCGCGCAGCGAGCCGGTGTTCGGCGGCGTATACAAGCTCGCGGCCATCGAGGACGAGAACGGCAACATCATCCCGAAGATCAAGATCAGCGAGAACGTCGGCAAGATCACCAACCCCCACTTTAAAAAGGTCTACCGCTTTTACAGCAAGGACTCCGGCATGGCCGAGGCGGACTACATCTGCCTGCACGACGAGGTCGTGGACGACACGCAGCCGCTCGAGATCTGCGATCCCGACGCGACGTGGAAGAAAAAAGTGCTCACCGACTTCACGGCGCGCGAGCTGCTCGTGCCCATCTTCCGCGACGGCAGGCTCGTGTATCAGAAGCCCGCGCTCGATGACATCCGCGCCTACTGCGCGCAGCAGCTTACCACGCTCTGGCCGGAGGTACTGCGCTTCGACTACCCGCACAACTACTACGTTGACCTGTCGGAAAAGCTGCTGAAGATCAAGCTCGAGCTGCTCAACGCCGGCGGAAAGTCGCAGGGCTGAGCCGTGGAAGCTGCTGCCCGCCGTCAGGCCATTCTCGACCGGCTTCGGACGGCCGACCGGCCCGTGAGCGCGTCGAGCCTTGCCGCCGAGCTGAATGTCAGCCGCCAGATCATCGTGGGCGACATTGCGCTCCTGCGCGCCGGCGGTGCCGAGATCTCCGCCACCCCGCGCGGCTACGTGCTGCCGCGGGCAACGGACGGCATCACGCGCACGATCGCCTGCCGCCACACGCTCGAGCAGACCGGGACCGAGCTCGACATCCTCGTCGACAACGGCTGCACCGTGCTCGATGTCATCGTCGAGCACCCGGTCTACGGCCAGCTCACCGGCCAGCTACAGATCAGCAGCCGCTACGATGTGGAGCAGTTTCTCGCGCGCGTGCAGGCGCACGACGCCGCCCCGCTGAGCATGCTCACCGGCGGCATCCATCTGCACACGCTGCGCTGCCCGGACGAGGCCGCGTGCGAGCGCGCCTGCGCCGCGCTGAAAGCGGCCGGCCTGCTGCTGGACGATTGACAGAAGTTTAATTTAGTTGACAAGTGCACAGGAAGACTTTATAGTATGCTTTACAGGTGTCATGACACCTGTAAAGCATACTTATTTTCTGGAGGAATGCACTATGCAGCGGTTCCGGGACTTTCTGAAGCGAAAGGATATTGAGATCTCTCTGCGGCGCTACGGTATCGACGCGCTCGGCGCGATGGCACAGGGCCTGTTCTGCTCACTGCTGATCGGCACGATCCTCAACACGCTCGGTCAGCAGTTCCACATCGGTTTTCTCAACGCGATCATCTTCACCCTCGGCAAGGGCGACGCCGCGGTCGGCTACACGATCGGCGGGTGCGCATCGCTCATGGTCGGCCCGGCGATGGCGGTGGCCATCGGCTATGCGCTGCACGCGCCGGCGATGGTGCTGTTCTCGCTCGTCCCGGTCGGCTATGCGACCAACGCCATGGGCGGCGCCGGCGGCCCGCTGGCCGTGCTCGTGACGGCGATCATCGCGGCCGAGTTCGGCAAGGCCGTGAGCAAGGAGACGAAGGTGGATATCCTCGTCACGCCCATCGTCACGATCCTCGTCGGCATCGGGCTGGCCATGCTCGTGGCCGCGCCCATCGGTAAGGCGGCCAACTGGGTCGGCACGCTCATCATGTGGGCGACCGAGCAGCAGCCGTTCGTCATGGGCATCCTCGTGTCGGTCATCGTGGGCATCGCGCTCACGCTGCCGATCTCGTCGGCCGCCATCTGCGCGGCGCTCTCGCTCACGGGGCTCGCGGGCGGCGCGGCCGTGGCCGGCTGCTGCGCGAACATGGTGGGCTTCGCCGTGCTGAGCTTCCGCGAAAACGGCTGGGGCGGCCTGGTCAGCCAGGGACTCGGCACGAGCATGCTGCAGATGGGCAACATCGTGCGCAACCCGAAGATCTGGATTCCCGCCATCGTGACGTCGGCCATCACGGGCCCGATCGCCACGTGCGTCTTCAAGCTGCAGATGAACGGCGCGGCCGTCAACTCCGGCATGGGCACGTGCGGCCTGTGCGGCCCGATCGGTGTGTGGACCGGCTGGGTCGCACCGAGCGAGGCCGCCGTCGCCAACGGCGCCGTGGCCATCCAGCCCGGAGCGATGGACTGGATCGGGCTCGTGATGGTCTGCTTTGTGCTCCCGGCCGTGATCTGCTGGGCGATCGGTCTGCTGTGCCGCCGCCTCGGCTGGATCCGCGAGGGTGACCTGAAGCTGGACTAAATCCCCGTACATACAAAACCCCGCACAGGACGGTGTCCCGTGCGGGGTTTTCTTTACATCCCAAAGAGCCGAATGCCCTTGACGAGCATCGACAGCCCCAGCGTCACGACCAGCACGGCGCTGCCCTTGACGATGTATTTCATCCAGCCGCGCGGCAGAAACGACTGCAGCGCGCCGAACAGAAACAGCAGCGGCACCGTGCCGAGCGAGAACACCAGCATCACGAGCGCGCCGCGCGCGGCGCTGCCGCTGCTCATGGCGCAGAGCCACATGGCGCTGAGTGCGCCGCACGGCATGACGCCCGTGAGCAGGCCGATGATGAGCGGCCTGCCGGCAAAGCGGCGGCGCGTGCGCGCATTGAGGCTGCACGCACCGGGCAGCTCCGTCTCCGTACTGCGCAGGCCCGGCAGGATGCCCGCCATGCGCAGGCCAATGAGCAGCACGAGCGCGCCCGCAACGGTAAAGACCATGCTCTTGATGTTCGGCGTGTAGGTGATGACCGCGCCGAGCGCGCCGCAGACGGCGCCGACCGCCGTGTACGACACGACGCGCCCGCCGTTGTACGCGGCCGAGGCGATGAGCCCGCGCTTGCTGCGGCCGGTCACGACGCGCGCGTCCGTCGTCTGCGCGAGCAGAATGCCACCGCACATGCCGATGCAGTGCGTGCTCGTGAGCAGGCCGACGAGGAACACGAGACCGAGCGAGGCATTGTCCGCGAGCGCCGGGACTTTCACGAGCGCGAGCAGCTTCGGCAGCCCCCAGTAGAGCACGCCCACGAGCGCAAGACAGATCACATCGACCACCACGCCGCCCATGCCGTGCGTGCCCGGCGGATAGCCGGCATTCGTGAGCACCTGCCGCAGCGTGTCCTCCGTGACGATGTTCGGATCATACGTGATCGTCACGCGGCCGCGCCAGTAGTGCGCCTGTGCGGAGACGACGCCGCGCGTGTTCAGCAGCGCATCCGCGATGGCGTCCTCGCACGCCCGGCAGATCATGCCGGACACATTCAGCTCCAGAACCGTGGTCGTCATGGCCGCTCCCTCTTCGTTTCTTTCCCGCGCAGCGCACACAGCAGCACGCCGCCGGATGCACCGCACGCAAGCACCGCCGCCGCGGCCGGGCCGATCACCCCGCACGCAGCCAGCGGCAGACACACGGCATGATACGCCAGCAGCAGCCAGATGCACCGGCGCACGGTGCGCGCCGTCCGCGCGGCCGACGCCTCCGCGCCGCACGTGAGCAGCTCGCCCCGCTCGGCCGCTCGGCCGATCTCTGCCGGCGCGGCGACACCCGCGGCCTGCCCGGCCGCGCCGGGACACGTGGCGGCCAGCACAGCGCACGTACAGGTCAGCGCGCGGGCCAGATCGCCCGGCTGCCGCCAGAAAAGCCATACGGCGCCAACGCCGATCGCCAAAAGGACGAGCAGCGCGGTGAGGCGTGATGCCGCCCGCTCGAGCCGCACCTGCTCCGGTGTGCGCACGGTCTGTGCGCGCTGCAGGGCTGCGATCGTCCGCTGCAGCGCCGTCGCGTCGCCGATCGCCGTGGGCGTGATGAATGCGCTGCCCGCGCGGTTGAGCGTGCCGGCCAGAACTGCGTCCCCCACCGCCTTTTCCGCCGGCCGGGCTGCGCCCGTGAGGGCGGATGCATCGACTGTGCAGGTGCCGGAGCACACGACGCCGTCGACCGGGACACGCTCGCCCGGCAGAACGCGCACCACGTCGCGCGGCGTGAGCGCGTCGGCGTCCACCTGCGTCCCCACGCCGTCCCGCACGACAGTCGCCGTGCGCGGGCGCAGATGCCGCAGCCGCCGCACCGGTGCGTGAAGCGCGCCGCGCACCAGCTGCGCCGCGTACTTCCCCGCCAGCAGCGCGCAGACGATGCCGCACGGCGCGGGAAAGCACGGCCGCAGGCCCGTGAAGGTCGCATAGGCACTGTACGCAAACAGGATAAGCGCTGCGAGCAGACCGGGTGCGTCCGGCCCGAGACTGCCGCCGCGCAGCACGCGCCACGTGCCGCGCCAGAGCGCTGCGCCCGCGCCGAAGAGCACCGCTGCCGCCAGCGCAAGCTGCACGAGCTCCGGCAGCCGCCACAGCATCAGCGCCGTGAGCAGCACGCCAAATCCCAACCGGCGCGCCAGCCGCTGGCGCGTCCGGCCCTGCTGGGCCTCCTCGCCGCCGCGCTGCGCCGTCAGCTCCGCGCCCGGGCCGAGCACCGCCGGGAGCGCCGCAGCGTCCGTGCCGACCGGCCAGAGCGTCACCATGAAGGTATCGCCCGCGCGCGCAGCGCTGCGCACGCCGAACACCGCCCGCAGCCGCGCCTCCGCCCCGTCGTCCGCGCCCGGGCAGCGCAGCTCCGCCGTCTCGACCGGCACATCAAAGCCCGCGCGCTGTACGCAGCGCGCGATCTCACCGAGGCCGACGGCCGCCTCGTCATACGTCAGGCGTGCGCAGCCGGCCGTGTCGCTCACGAACACCGCATGCACCCCCGGCAGCCCCCGCAGCGCGCACACGATGCGCACCGCGCAGGCGCCGCAGTCCATGCCCGAGATGCGCAGGATCACGTCCGTCATTTTTGCCGCCGCCTTTCGTAATTTACCAACTGGTCAGTAAAAAAGATAGCACGCTGCCACAATTTTGTCAAGGCGCGGCGTGGATTTTCCCGGCCATTTGACGGGCGTCGAAAATCGCAGTATAATCGAGACATCCCAGTAGCCCGGAGGCGACCAAGATGCCGATCATTGTCGACCGTGACCAGATCCGCATGGACATTCTCATGGCGTTTCAGCGCTGCATCGAGCGCAAGCCCATGATGAACGTGTCCCTGCGCGACATTGCAGCCGAGGCGGGCATGAGCCACGCCAAGCTGCTCAACTATTTCGAGAGCAAAAACGATCTCATCCTCGCGTATGTGCGCTATACGCGCGAATATATGAGCGAGAAGTGCAGCCAGTGGTTCGCCGGGCACGACCGCGCGGACTATGCCTCCAACCTCGCGTACATGAACGCTTTTATGGACTATGTGGCCAACGCCCCGGCGCACGAGCAGCGCCCGAACGCCACGACGCAGACCTATGTCCTCGCGCGCTACGACCCCGAGATCGGCCGGCTCGTGCAGGAGGAGTTCCGCGCGTGGCGCACGCTCATGGAGCAGTGCCTCATCCGCATCTACGGCGAGGAGGTCGGTATGCACGAGGCCGAGGCGATGATGATCCTCATCGCCGGCACGTTCATCTGCAACTACAATCAGGCGCTCACCGGCGAGATCAATGACAACATTCTCGGCTATCTCGGCAACCTGAACCGCTCCTGACACCGAAAAAAGTCATCCGCCTGACGGCAGCAGCCGTCAGGCGGATTTGCATAGGGGGGAAGGATGTGAAAAGGTATTACTCGTTTGGGTGTGCATCACAGTAGTGATGATAGATATTCTCGATATACAGCGCAGCGTCGCGGCCGCGGCCCTCGGCGAGCATGGCAGTGATGCGCGTCTCCTGCTCGATGACCGTCTCCGGCCCCCAGAAGGTCACGCACCGCTCCCAGAGCACGCCGCTCACGTCCGCGAGGCTGTTCATGAGCAGCGGGAAGATGAGGTTGCCGCTCAGCTCGGTGATGGTCGTGTCAAACTTGCGCATCCACCGCGCGTAGGCAGCGATGCCCTCCCCCGCGGCGAGGGACGTGCGCAGCCCGTCGGTAATGGCGCGCAGCTGGTCGATATCGGCCGGCGTGCCGCGCTCGCCGAGCAGGATCATGGCGCCGCCCTCGATCGCGTCGCGTGCCTCGACGAGGGAGCTCTCGATGGCATGGTCGAACTGGCCGCCGTATTTCCCGAGGGCCATGAGCGTCTCAAAATTGCCGTGGCGGGCGTAGTCCTCGATGTAGTTGCCGCGGCGCGGCTCCATGCGCACGAAGCCCATGCGCTCGAGATCCTCGAGCCCGGTGTGTACCATCGAGCGGCTGATGTGCATCTGCTCGGACAGTTCGCGCTCCGACGGCAGCCGGTCGCCGACCCGGAGCTCACCGGAAAAGATCATGCCGATGACCTGATCGACGAACAGCTCCCGGAGCGTCGGGGCCTGAATCTGCTGAAATCCCATCAGACCTTCTCGTCGACCTTGCGGTGGTCGTAGAGCTTATCCAGCAGCGGGCGCACCAGAAAATAGATCGCCTTGTTATCGAGATTGAACCAGTAGATAAGCATGCTCCCAACCCAGACGCCGGCCGCGCCGAGGAGCAGCTTTGGCAGCAGTTTTTTCATCGTCATTTCCTCCTGTTTACCAGCCTTCGTAGTCGTCATACTGCAGCAGGGACGCATCGAGCGGCTCGGCCTGCATGACGGAGTACATGTAGTCGTTGACCTGCTGGCGGATGTCGGCGCGGGAGATGGTGCGGTGGTCGAACATGTCGTTGGAGACCATCATGAGCTTCGTCTGCTTCTCCTTCGCCTGGTCGAGGATGACGCCCGTGAGGCCGAGCGCGCCCTTGCAGGTGATGTCATCGTGCAGGATGACCATGTCGCAGTGGAACTTCTCCGCCTCGTCCCAGAACTCCACGAGGTGCTGCCAGCCGCCGGTCAGGTGGCGGCGCATGACACCGGTCTCGTAGTTGCGGGCAATGCCGTCGAGCATGGTGTCCTCGTCCGTCGTGTCGATGAGCACGTTGCCGGAGAACATATCCATGCCGGCGATCACAAGGATACCCCAGCAGTTATACAGCCAGTTCGGGAACTGCAGCCAGTAGCACGGCGGGCCGCCCCAGGTGATGGCGCGGTAGCGCGTCTTGGGGAAGCAGTTGGTCTTGCTCTCGTACGCCTGCTCGAGGATGCGCATGACCTTTTTCTCGGTCTTCATGACCTCGGGATTCCGGCCGCCGGAGAACGCATAGTAAAAGGTATGGAACAGTGCCGGGACCGCGAGCGCGGCGGCGGTGTAGGGTGTGGCCATGAAGTTCCACTTCTCCATCTCGTTGCGCACCTCATCATTGTGCTTTTCCATCATGGCGCGGCAGGCGTCCCAGTCATATGTCTCGCCGGTGTGCTGCTCGACAAAACTGATAACACGGCGCAGGGATGCGCGGGCGTACTTGCGCGTGTGCGGATCCTCCCAGCGCATGGGGATGGCAGCCGGCAGCGTGTCCACGTCGAGGTGGCGCTCGATGAGCTGGCTGTTCATGGTCGAGGAGTCACACGGAGCGTTATTCGAGATACAGCAGGCGCCGATCTTCGGGAACTCATCGAGCAGCGCGACGCCGGCGGCATTGTTCGACAGGCGGCAGGAATCCGCCGGCAGTCCGACGCTCTCCATGGCGTCGATATAATACGGGTTTGCACCCTGATCCATGTAGCACAGCAGCAGCCCCTGGAACGGCGCAGGTTCGGAAAACCCGCAAGGATCTCGGGGCACATGGTCTGCTCGAGCACGACCTGCGTGCGGCCGAAGGCATTGTCACCGAAGCGGCGGTCGCCCATCATCATCTCGGCGATGGAGGTCGTCGAGCCCTTCATGATCGTGTTGAGGTACAGGCGCGCCACGCGCAGCGCCGGGCCGCGCAGCCCCTCGACGCAGCGATCGATCATGTTCAGCGCACCGAGGTATGAGCCCATCCAGCGGTAGGTCAGCATACCGCGCGCGATGCGCACCGGGCTCTTGGCCACAAAGCCGCCCATAATGCCGAGCACCTTGACCCACTCGACATAGTCGTACCAGGTATCCTTCAGACCGCGCCACTCGCGGTGCTTTGCAATATTGCTGCCGGGCAGAAAACGATTCCCGGCGCCTTTGACCTTCTTGTCCGCCATCACAGTTTCCCTCCCTGAATGTGCTTGATCTCGAGACTCTCCACAAACGCCTGAATGCGCGTGCGCAGCTGACCGGCGCCGGCGAGGGTGTACTCCTTCTCGATGCCGACGGTCGGGATGCCCAGCTCCTCCTGCAGGATGTGCACGCCGAGCACACGCTCATAGCTCCAGAACTCGCAGAACTTCATCTGCTCGTAGAGCACGCCGTCGGCGCTGTATTCGCGGCACAGGTCGCGGATGTAGGTGCGGCGGCCGTCGGAGCGCGCGCGCTCCATGAAGCGCGGGCACTGGCTCGTGCGCAGATAGTGGCGGGCAACGGCGCGCAGCGGCGTCTCCCCGTCGAGAATTTCGATCTGCTCGCGGCCGGGCAGACTGCCGTAGCAGTAGCGGTCAGCCACGACCATCGCGCCGCAGTCCTCGATGAGCTTCGTGAACGCGGGGTCGTCGATCTCGCTGCCGGTCACGACCAGACGCACACGGAACCACGGCTGCGCGTCCGGCTTGCGGCGCTTGAGCTCGGTGAGCGTCTGCTTGAGGTACGGCAGGATGCGCTTGTGCGGGCACACCTGACTCACGAGCTGCAGCACGTGAAATTCATAGCCCGTGATGACGGGGTTCGCCGCCTTGCGCAGGTCGCCGATCTCGGTCATGACGCGGGAAATTTCGTTGTGGTCGCGGATCGCCGCACGGATCGCCTTATCGGAGATGTCAATACCGTAGGTCTCGTGCAGCGGCTCGAGCACGTGCACGCGCAGCTGCTCCTCACAGTGATCGACGGCGAAGGCCTCGTCC
>OGLS01002049.1_pt1 | contig 10285 bp, 9 predicted proteins | sample 1572881 | NCBI WGS metagenome assembly OGLS01 (sample SAMEA2582013, study PRJEB24529) | metagenome | biome: Human gut stool | place: China | collected 2011
GAACCCGCCTTTTATTTTACTTTATTTTTCCAAACCATAGGTCCAGGAGCTGACTGCTCCTAAGTCATAAATTTTTGCATAGCCTAATGAAATCAGGGTATCTGCAGCGATTGCACTGCGTCTGCCGCTGCGGCAGTATACCACTATTTCAGTATTTTTATTCTGCGGCAACTGATCGGATTTTACTTTGATTTCATCAAAAGGAATCAAAAGACTGCCGGGAATATGCCCGGCTGCATATTCGTCAGGGGTGCGAACATCAATAACAGTAATTTTATCACCTTTATCAAGACGTTCTTTGACCTGAGACGCAGTTATTTGCTGATAGCTTCCTGATGAAGCAGTATCGCTGCTGGGGCTCATAGCCTGTAAAGGACAGGCGCCGTTGTTGTAGAACCAAAGCCCGACTGCTGCAATGATGCAAAGTGCGAAGATACTCCATTTACTCATGCTGATGCTCCTTTTCTTCGGCGGCAACTACTGCTAATTGATCTTCAGCAACAGTTTGCTGGCAATGGGGACAATAGTAATGTGTTTCTACAGTATGATTACAGCTTTTATGGATCAGGCGTTTATAGCAGGTAGTAAGATGTTTTTCACCCCAAAGCACCAGGCTGTTAAAAACGATATTCAAATCCTCGCCAGCAGGTGTAAGTGTATAACGGTAGCGGGGCGGATGCTTCTGGTATAAATCGCTGCTGATCAGTCCGTCGGCTTCAAGCGCTTTCAGGCGGCTGGAAAGCAGATTGCTGGCAATCTGGCCTTCCAGGCTGTTGTAAATCTCTTTATAGGTCTGGTGTCCGCTCATAATACCATGCAGAATGAGCAGAGACCATTTGTCGCCGATAATATTGAGTGCTTGAGCGATATTACATTGAAAGGGATATTGCTGACTCATAAAAATACTCCTTTAATCTAAAGTTGAAAACAAATCATTTAAAAATTCGCTCATAGAAGGATGTGTATAAATATTATCCCGCAGAACGGTATAATCCAGGTTGGCCTTCATTGCCAGTTGGACGATATTGATGATTTCCGAGGCTTCGCTGCAGAAAAATGCCGCACCGAGGATTTTGTTGCTTTCAGCATCAACAATAGCCTTCAGGTAACCGGAAGTGCTGCCAAACAGGCGAGCCCTGGGACTGGCTGCTTCTGCGATTTTGGCAACTTTGATCTTATGGCCGGACAGCAGTGCTTCTGCTTCACTGAGGCCGACGCGTGCAAAGGTAGGGTCTAGAAAAACGGAATAGGCGACAGGCGGCCGGTTAGCTGTTGTACGGTCGTTTTGACCGAAAAGCTGCTCTTTAATAATGCGGAAGTCATCCAGGGAGATGTAAGTGAACTGCAGTCCGCCTTTAACGTCACCAAGCGCCCAGATATGAGGGACGGTTGTCTGCAGTAATTCATTGACGATGATTTCGCCGCGTTCATTTACGGCAACGCCGGCGGCTTCAAGATTAAGGCTTGCTGTGCTTGCTTTGCGTCCTGTGGCTACCAATACAGCGTCAGCTGGAATTTTAACGGACATACCGCTGCTGCGCTCAAGATAGCTGACAGTAGTCAATTCGTTTTCGTCGGTTATTTCATCGACCTGTGCATTAAAGATAAAGCGAACGCCCAGCTCTTCCAAACGTGTTTGGATAACATTGGCAATATCGCGGTCTTCACGCGGGATGAAGGTATTGCCGTATTCCAGAACAGTGACCATGGAGCCATAATTAGCATACATGGCGGCAAATTCCAGACCGATATAGCCACCGCCGATGATAACCAGTCTTTGTGGCAGGGTGCTGAGTTCCATTAAAGTAGTACTGGTATAAACACGCTTGCTCAGCTGTAAGCCTGTGATCGGAGGAATGACGGGTTCAGAACCGGTATTTATAAAAATTTTTTCGCCGTATAAAGATATTTTTCCGTCCGGCAACTGGACTTCTACCGTATGGTCAGTCTGAAAACGGGCGGCACCGGTATAAATATCTGCAGCTGCAGCGACATTATCATAGTTTTTCTGACGCAAAAGCGCAGTTAAAGTATTTTTTTCACGAATGGCAGCAGCATAAAAATTATTTTTTTCAGAATAATCTGCCTGCTGATTTTTTTTAGCGTCAGCTGCAGTATGGATGAGTTTTTTTGTAGGAATACAGCCGATGTTTATGCAGGTACCGCCGTACATCAGCGGAGATTTTTCAATAACAGCTGTTTTGATTCCTTTTTTGCCGAGGGCAGCTGCCAGTGTTTTTCCACCTTTGCCAAAGCCGATGATCAATGCGTCATATTTTTTCATAAGTTAAACACGCTCCTTTACTGTTCTTATTTTAGTTTAACACTAAAAGAATAAAAAAACAAGTAACTTTAAAAAATAAAGTCTAAATAAAGCGGGAAAAATTTTACCTCAACAGTAAAATACTATATAATAAACATATGATTATGAATTATAGGAGCTTGGCATGACTGATCAAAAACAATGTGCAAAACTTAAAAATATCAAGTGTTTTTTGTTTGATATGGATGGTACGATTAATTTAGGCAATACATTAATTCCGGGGATGGATGTATTTTTTCAGAAATTACGTGCCGCAGAACGTGATTTTTATCTGGTAACTAATAATTCCTCCAAAGGACACGAGCATTATGTGGAAAAAATGGGGCGGATGGGGATACAGGTAACTCGTGATAATGTTTTGATATCCTCGGATGCTTTTGTTTATTATATGCAGCAGCTTCGGCCGGCGGCCAGATTATTTGTTTTAGGGACGGAACAGCTGAAGAAAACTATTCGTGAGGCAGGCTTTACCATAACGACGACACTGGAAGAAGGTACTGATTTCGTTGTGGTTGGGTTTGATATGTCTTTGAATTACGAAACACTGACTATTGCCTGCAGACTTATCGACAGGGGCGTGCCTTATGTAGCAACGCACCCGGATGTACGCTGCCCGATCGAAGGCGGAGAATTTATTCCCGATTGCGGGGCCATGATCGAGCTGATTAAAACTGCTACAGGGAAGGCCCCGCAGCAGATTTTAGGCAAGCCCTATCACTATATGATCGATGTGATAACGTCCAGAACGGGCTATAAACGGGAAGAAATTGCCATGGTTGGTGACCGTTTATCGACAGATATTGCTTTTGGGCTCAATAACGGTGTTTTATCAATACTGGTTCTGACCGGCGAGGCAACTTTAGCTGACGTGGAGCATGGCAGCATCAAGCCTGATATTATTTTGGATCACGCTTCAGAGCTGGCTGACTATTTTTAAAGTGAGAGATTTTTATGGCGGTACAATATGAGCGGATTAAGAAAACTATAGCTGCTTTGGCTGCTTACGGAACATTACCGCAGGGTGGGACGACGCGTCTTTCCTATACGGCAGAGTATTTGGCGGCGCAGGCTTTTTTGCAGCGGGAAATGCTGGAGTCGGGCATGCTGGCAGAGGTAGACCCGATTGGGAATCTGATTGGGACTTATGTGGGACGAGAGCCTGAACTGACTGCCGTCATGAGCGGTTCACACCTCGATACCGTACCGGCAGGCGGAAATTTTGACGGAGCTTTGGGTATCGTCGCAGCACTGGAATGTGTGCGCAGCTGGCAGGAAGAGGGCTATCGCCCGAAACGAACAGTACGGGTAATTGCGACGATCGAAGAAGAGTGCACGGCTTTTGGTATGGCTTGCTTTGGCGTACGTGTACGCGGCGGCGAATTTAAAAAAAAGCAGCCGGAGTCTATCGTGCATTTGACAGGCGGCTCCCTGGCCGAATGTCTGCAGGAAGCCGGACTGCCGCATAGCGCGTTGCAGGATGCCGCAGTAGGGTTTCAGGATCTGGCGGCTTTTGTAGAACTGCATATCGAACAGGGCGCTGATTTGGAGGAACGTGGCCTGACCTGCGGGGCGGTGACTGCTATTGTAGGCTACGATAGATTATTCCTGACTTTACATGGAGAAGCTAACCATGCCGGGACTACTAGCATGAGGCGTCGCAGAGATGCTTTGGCTGCTGCAGCGGAAGTCATTTTAGGAGTTAAGGAGCTTGCTGAAGCTGATGACAGGTTTGTAGCTACCGTGGGTCAGTTGAATGTCACTCCCAATGCTGTGAACATCGTGCCTGGAAAAGTGCAGCTTGCTATTGAAACAAGGGCTGCTGACGATAGGGTTTTAGCAGAGGTTCGTGCAAAGATCATGAGTTTACTAGAGCGGACGGCAAGTAAAAGCGGTATCGTGATTACAAAGGAGAATGATTTTCATGTGGCTGCTGTACCGTTGTCAGAGTCAGTCAGGAAAGTTATTGAGCAGTCTGCGGCTGAGTGCGGTGTCAGTTTTCAGGCCATGCCCAGCTGGGCAGGACATGACGCACAGATTTTTGCAGCAAGCGGCGTACCTACAGGAATGATTTTTGTACCAAGTATAAATGGTGTCAGCCATTCCAAAGAAGAGAGCAGTGATTTTCAGTCTGTTACTCAGGCAGTAAAAGTACTGGAAAAAACTTTAAAGACTTTAGCTGAAGTCTGAAATATATATAACTGAACGGTTAGGAAAGTGAGGCAGCAATGAGTAATCTGCGGGACGCCATTGTACGTATGGCTTTACGGCGCCCTTATTTGTATTTGCTGGTTACTTTGGTTATCAGTATCGTGCTGATGGAAGTGCTGGTAGAAATAGCTGAGCATACTTTTATTAAGCCGGCATTGCAACAGCTGGAGCTGCAGTTTATTGCTTATGTACAGCAGTTTGTTACGCCGCCGCTGACAGCAGAGGTAATGCTCGTTACGGCAAGCGGGTCCAGTACTTTTTATCTTCTGGCAAGTGCGCTTGTCTGCTGCTGGTATTTATACAGCAGGCAAAAAGACAGGCTGTATCTTTATCTAGTCTGTTTATGCGGTGGTGGTATTTTAAATCAGGTACTGAAACGCATTTTTGAACGTGTAAGGCCAGATATTTTCCCTGTGATTGCTGAAAGTGGTTACAGTTTTCCCAGCGGTCACGCTATGGGAGCGATTTGTTTTTATGGCATCCTGGCATATTTTGCAGGATTAGGCTTGCGAAGTAAACCGCTGCGCTGGGGATTGATGGCGGCAGCCGGCATTTATATCCTGCTTATCGGCCTGAGCCGTGTTTATCTGGGGGTGCATTATCCGACGGATATTTTAGCCGGTTATGCAGCTGGAGCGACCTGGTTATTTTTTTGTATTACTCTGCATCGTATTTTTAGAAAGCGTTATTAAAGGCGCAGCTGCTGTCGTTATAAAAATATGTTTTGGCTTTGTTTACGCAAAATAGCCTGTGCATTTAAATGCACAGGCTATTTTTATATAAGAAAACAGATAGTTAATTATTTTGCAGAGTCCAGTTTTCCGCAGCTAAAACTTTTGAGTCAGCTGCAGGAGCTGTTTCTTTGACTGCGTATTCTTTGTTCAATATTGCCTCAAATTTATCCTCAGGCAGCGGTCTGTAGAAAAAATACCCCTGGATCATATTGCAGTTGACAGATTTAAGGAAGGCTACCTGTTCGGCAGTTTCAATACCTTCGGCGACAGTTCGGATGCTTAATTTATTGACGAGATCGATAATACCTTTAATAACGATGTTGTCTTTTTCTTTGTGGATACTTTCTCTGAAAAAGCTTTGATCGATTTTGAGCACATCAATAGGAATATTTTTCAAAAGGCTTAAAGAAGAGAACCCGGTACCGAAATCATCAATAGAAATCAAAAAACCTTTACTTTTCAGTTCACTGACTGTTTTTTCGAGAAAGGTCACATTATCAAAGGCGATTGATTCTGTAATTTCTATTTCTAAAAGGTGATCAGGGATACGGAATTTGTTTTTGATATCTTCATATGTTTTTACAAAATCTGAATTGTAAAATTGCAGTCGGGAAACATTGACGGAGATTGTATTTACAGGAAGGCCAGCATCGAGGCGCCGTCTGATAAAAGCGCATACCTTTTTAAATACATACTGGTCAAGTGATGAGATAAGATATTTCTTTTCAAAGATGGGAATGAATTTATCAGGCGGAATGATCAGTCCTTCATCTGTCTGCCAGCGTACCAGCGCTTCGGCCTGTGTTGCCAGACCTGTCTGCAAGTCGACCTTGGGCTGAAAGTAAACGAGGAATTCTTCATTTTCCAGTGATTTCAGCATACGGTTTTCGATGGATTTTTCATAACGCAGCTGTTTACGGATACTTTCATCATAAACAGCATATTTTCTGTTAAGTCCTGTTTTTACAGTTTTACGCGCATAATTTGCACGGTCTAAAATACCTTCTATCTGCAGATCCTCTGCCAGGTCCTCCAGATAGCAGATACCGCATTGGACAGAAACTGCCTGACCACCGTACATATCATGCATGAATTCTGTTATTTTGATATCGACCTGCTGCTGCCGGACCATAATGTCGTTTTTCTCATTATAGTAACGCAGAATAACGAAATTATCGGCGGAAACACGCCCCAGCACTTCTCCTGTACGCAGTTCGTTACTAATGGTAGCGGCATAATTGATAAGGATCTCATCGCCGTATTTATACCCGAAAACATCGTTGATATATTTAAAATCAGCAAAATCAACATAGCTCAGCGAATATTTTTTAGTCGTTTGTGTGAGTAGTTTTTGAGCTTTTTTCTTAAATGTTTCAAAATTATAAGCACCGGTAAGCGGGTCTTTTGTCGTTATATCATAAAGTGTTTTGTTGCTGCTTTCCAGTGAATATAATTTACGCAGGTATACCATAAATAAGGCGATCCACATGATAATGATGCCTGCCAGCATTAAAGCAGAAAGAAGTGTCAGCTGGTGACTTTTGGAAGTAGTATAGTTATCAGCAGCGAAAACAGTATTATTGGCGATCTCAAAATGTACTTCGCTGGACTGCAGCAGCAGTGGTGAATTGGCAGGGTTTTGGCGCACGGCGTAAATATTGCTTTTTACCCGATGCCATAGTGTATTGAGGGCGGAAAACTGCTGCTGATAATCAACATTGGGAATTTTTTCCAAACCGTATTTACCGTCGGTGTTTTTAAGGTCATAAATGATATCGTCGATATAAGCTATAAGCTCATCGTGAGGCTGCTGCTGCAGCTCAAGCTTGACGAGCCGCTGGGTTGCGCCTCGGACGATGCCCAGGTAATTGATGAGAGTTCCGTAGGATTGTACTTTGCTGATTGAGTAAACAGTAAAGCTGCCTACGAATATCGATAACAAAAATAAAACGATAACGCTTATTTTGCCTAAATTTTTCATGGGGGAATCAACTCCGAAAAAGATTTAAAAAATTAGAATAATTTGAATTATAAATACTATTTATATAATCTTATAATATTTGAATTTAAAATACAAGATAATAAATTTTAATTATAAAAATAATTTTCTGCTGAATTTATCAATTTATCGTAAAATATTGAAGCGATAACTACGATTTTGATAGCTGACGAATTTTGTTATTTTTCATAAATATATGAAAAATATAAGTTAGCCTTGACAAACTTAGAAAAATGACTTATAGTGTTCTTATGTAGGAACAATGAAGGTGAAATATGGATATTATTGAAAAACTTACTTATTTTAATCTGACCAGACAGGAAGCTACGCTGTATTTGACCCTGCTGGCAGAAGGACGGCTGACCGGCTATGAAGCGACAAAGCTGACAGGTATTTCCAGATCTAATACTTATACGGCGCTGGCAGGTCTGGTAGAAAAAGGCGCTGCTTATGTGCTTGAGGATAAGGCTACAAGATATACGCCGGTGCCCTTGGATGAGTTTTGCGAAAACAGGGTAAGAAGACTGCAGGAACTGAAAGAAGAATTACTGCGTGAGCTTCCCAGTACGTCACAAAGCGTTGATGGTTATATTACGATCAAGGGAGCGACCGAAATCATCAATAAGCTCAAAAATACGATTGTTAAGGCTAAAGCCCGTATTTATGTTTCGGCAACAGATTCGGCTATAGAAGCTTTACGTGGTGAATTGACTGAGGCGGTAGGCCGGGGATTAAAGGTGGTCATTATCACCGGCAGGCCTTTTGTTTTGGAGGGTGCGATTATTTATTATGCGCATAAACCCAATAGCCAGATCCGTCTGATCGCCGATTCACAGGAGGTTTTGACAGGAGATCTGGCTGATGGCAGTAATTCAACCTGTTTATATTCCAGCAAACAGAATCTGGTAGATTTATTTAAGGATGCTTTGAAAAATGAAATAAAATTGATAGAATTGCTTCCTGAAGCAGAGAAAGGTGAGAAAGAATGAGTAAAAAACCCTTTGTAAGTAAAGAAAAATTAGATGAGATCGCCGCACAGTATGCAACGCCGTTTTATTTATATGATGAAGCGGCTATCCGTGAAACTGCGCGTCGTGTGAATAAGGCGTTTGCCTGGAATCAGGGCTTTAAAGAATATTTTGCCGTTAAAGCTACCCCTAACCCGGCAATATTGAAAATATTGCATGAGGAAGGCTGCGGTGCGGATTGTTCTTCGTATACGGAACTGCAGATGGCCGATGCCGTTGGTTTTAAAGGCGATGAAATTATGTTTTCGTCCAATGCAACGCCGGCAGAAGATTTTCAGCTGGCAAGGCAATTAAATGTCACTATCAATCTGGATGATATCACTCATATCGACTTTCTGGAAAAAGTTGCTGATATCCCGGATACGGTCAGCTGCCGTTACAATCCAGGCGGGCATTTTGCCATTGCCAACAATATTATGGATAATCCCGGTGACGCCAAATATGGTATGACCAGAGAGCAGATGACAGAAGCTTATAAAATTCTTTTAAGCAAGGGTGTTAAACATTTTGGAATGCACGCTTTTCTGGCCAGCAATACTGTGACCAATGATTATTATCCGGAACTGGCTCGGATATTGTTCCAGGTCGCTGTGGAATTGAAGGAAGAGACAGGAGCGCATATTGAGTTCATCAATCTGTCCGGCGGTGTCGGTATCCCTTATCGTCCCGATCAGGAGGGCAATGATATTATGGTTATCGGCGAAGGCGTACGTCAGGCTTTTGAGGATATCCTGGTGCCTGCAGGAATGGGAGACGCAAAAATTTTTACAGAGATGGGCCGTTATATGCTGGCTCCCTATGGGGCACTTGTTGCTAAAGCCATCCACGTTAAACATACCTATAAAGAGTATATCGGACTGGATGCCTGCGCTGCTAATCTGATGCGTCCAGCCATGTACGGGTCCTATCATCACATTACCGTAATGGGTAAGGAGGATGCGCCCTGCGATCATAAATATGATATTACCGGCGGTTTGTGCGAGAATAACGACAAATTTGCTATCGACAGGATGCTGCCGGAAATCAATATCGGTGATCTGCTCTTTATTCATGATGCGGGAGCACATGGTTTTGCCATGGGCTACAATTATAATGGTAAACTGCGCAGTGCGGAAGTGCTGCTGAAGGAGGACGGCAGTACGGAATTGATTCGCCGTGCGGAGACTCCGGCAGATTACTTTGCTACTTTTGATTTTACAGGATTATTTAAAAATATATAGGCTGAATGAGGGGAAACAGGGCTGATATTTAATATCGGCCCTGTTTCATTATTTATGGTAAGATAATAGAAAATACTTTTTTAAAGGAGTGAAACAATGACTATTTTAGAGCATGAGATCATGATGACAGAGCAGCTGCGGCGCGTACCTGCTGATGAGCTGCAGGCACGCCTGAATAAATTCAGAGCCGTTATGGACAGAGAATTTCCCGGCTGGGAAATAGCCATCGTCAACCATAAAGTCAATATGTATTATTTTGCCGGTACAATGCAGGATGGTGTACTGGTAATCAGGCCGCAGGACGAGATTTTATGGGTCAGGCGCAGTTATGAACGTGCCTGCAATGAATCGTTGCTGCAGGATATCCGTCCGATGAAAAGTTTTCGTACTTTGGCTGAGTTTTATCAGCCGCTGCCTGCCAAGGTATACTTGGAAAATAAAACAGCGACGCTGGAATGGCAGCAGCTGTTGTATAAATATTTGCCTTTTGCCTCTGAGGCAGGGATGGACAGTGTGATAAGTGAGCTGCGACTGATAAAAAGCCCTTATGAACTGGCACTGATGAGAAAATCAGGTTCTATTCATCGCAATGTTTTAGATGAACTGGCGCCGCGGTTTATTGTTCAAGGTGTGAGCGAGGCAGAACTGGCAGTCAACCTGTATGCAGAAATGCTGCGTCGAGGTTCGCACGGGGTAGCGCGTTTTAATTTGCCTTTAGGTGAGGATGTTGTGGGTCTGGCTTCTTTTGGGAAAAGCGGTCTGGTGAAAACAGC
>OGLS01002052.1_pt1 | contig 10272 bp, 7 predicted proteins | sample 1572881 | NCBI WGS metagenome assembly OGLS01 (sample SAMEA2582013, study PRJEB24529) | metagenome | biome: Human gut stool | place: China | collected 2011
GCAACAACGAAAAGATTCTATGCCACAGTTCAGAATAAAATGCATTTTGCAGTTCCGGGTCCATCACGGCGGTGAGCGCCGGGTCGTTCACGACCACGGACAGTTTGTGTTCGCTCGCCTGCCGGCCAAGCTGCGCCACGGCGGCGCGCAGCACTCCGTCCACCCGCTCGGGGCGCATTTTGAAGGAATCCCGGCCGGTTTCCAGGCGCGTGGCAACGAGCATGTTTTCCGTGGTGTTGAGCAGCCGGTCCGTGTCGTCATATGTCATGATGATATAATATCTCTTAAAAAGTACCTATCTTCGTCAAATAGATTCTTACAGATGCACCGGATATTTCTTTCGTTCTTGTTTCGCATAATACCAGTTCACACATTTTCCGGGTGAAATTCAATCATACTTGCACAAATCATGAGCCACTTTTGCTGTGATTTACACAGCCTCTTCTTGGGGAATTTTTCTTGAATTACTATTGCAATTTATTCCCTACAGTCAGGTTTCCTGCTGATCTTTTTTATGCGCAGTTCCTTATTACTGTGCTTATCGTATGATGTTTCTTCCTGTGCGCGGTGCAGCCTTGGCGGCAGCATCCCGGAACAGTTCTTTCTCCGGCTCGTAGTCCAGCGGGATACTCTCCCCCGTCGCACCGAAGCGGTTTTTTAAGATAGTCAGCACCAAATGACGCGGGCCGGTTTTGATTTCCTTGTCTGCGTCTGTGCGGTATTTGAGTACCAACAGCAAGTCCGCGCTGTACTCCACGCTGCCGGATTCCTTAAAGGCTGAAAGTCCCGGCTCGGCACTGCCGGGGCGGTAGGCCTCACGGTTCAGGCTGGATGCGGCCACAACGGGCATATCGTACCGGCGCGCCAGCTGCTTAAGCATGGCAACGGCGGCATCGGCGGTCTGCTTCTCGTTCATGCCAGCGTGGGCCGGTGCGACAAGCTGCAAGTAATCCAGAAACAGCACCGGGCTTTCGTGCTGCTCACAGAAGGCCAACACTTTTTCATCCAAAAAAGCCGGGGTAAGAGGGGCGTCCGGCTCCCACAGCTCTACCCTGCCGCCGGTCTTTTGCCTGTACGCGGAAATCAGAGAACGCACTTTGTTTTCCGGCAGCCTGCCGTCCAGCAGGGGCCGCGCACGCTCCCTTGTGCCGCGCACGGCGCTTTTGGCGATCAGCTCCATGCGGGACATCTCTATTGTTATAAACAGCACATTTCTCCCCGCAGCGGCCAGCGTATCGGCCATTTGCAGCATCAGGGACGTTTTGCCCATGCTGGAAACCGCGCCCAACACGGTCAGCCCGGCGTGCAGACCACCGTCCAACGCCTTGTCCAAGCCTGCGATACCCGTAGACATCACAGCAGCCCCGCCGCGGCGGTCCAGATACGCGAGAAACTCATCCTCCAAGGTCGGTTGCTTCTGTACCGCCTGTGAGGCCGCTATAGCGGCCTCACAGGCGGCTTGCAGCGCATTCCTGTCTTGCACTAATGCTTCATTCACATCTTTGCAGCCATCCGGCAAAGCCAGCACCGCGCACGCAATGCCGCGCGTCGTCAGCTGCTCCCACAGCTTCCCGTTCATCCCCTGCCCTGCCGCATCGGAATCCCCGGCAAGAATCACCCTCTCCGGCTTTGCTTCCCGCGCGTCCAAGGCCTGCATCAACCGCCCGGTGTTGGCCGCACCGCAGAGCGCTACAGCCGGGAATCCCAGTTCCTCTAAGGAAAGGGCATCAAAAATACCCTCTGTCACAAACAGTGCTTTCCCAGCCGCACATTCCATAGCAGCACTGTTCCAAAGCTGCATCGCCCCGCGGCTGTTCTGGTAGCGCGGTTCAACATGCTGGTCAATGGCGCGGCGGCAAACACTGCGGCAGACACCATCCACAAAGACCGGCAGCACCGCATACCCATTCTCGACCACCAACCCAAACCGCCGTACCGTTTCATCGGACAAGCCACGCCCGGTAAAGTAGGGGTCAGGTCTGCCCGCTCTTTCCTTATAAGGAAAAGCCTGCGCCGGTTTCGCCGTAACCCGGATGACCTCGCCCCCGCCGTAGCGTCGGTTGACGGCTTTCATTTTAGAAGGAAAATCCGTCAGATTTTCTTCCTGTCCTACTAAGTCAAAAACATCGTAGGTCGCGCCGCAGGCAAAGCAGTGGACGGTCTGATTTTTTTCATTGTACCCCATAGAAGGGTGAATGTCTTGGTGCGCCGGGTTCAGGCAGGCGAACGGCTTGTGAAGTGGCAGCCCGTGTTCCCGTAGCCATTGAGGCAGGCAGCTTTTTAAGGTTTTGGCATCCGTTTTTCTCATACGAAAAATTCTCCTCTTACAGGGAAAAACTGTATCTTTTCCTCCCTGTAAAAAAGGGAAAGATATCATACAGTACATACAGTACATACAGCACTTTTGAAAAAGCGAATATTTACCGCTGAAATGTGAAAAAACAGGGGTTTTGCGGGGTGCTTTGATCATCATTTGTGGCTTTGGCGGTCATCAGATGTGGCTTTGGTGGTAATCATTTGTGGCTTTGGTGAAGCACTTATGGTCATCAAATGTGGCTTTGGTAAGGCTGTATTTGGTCATCAGTTGTGGTTTTAAAATCGCAACTATCGTATCATGTTTCGCTTGCGCTGTTTTTGCTTGTTGGGCTTGAAGCGGCCCTTATTCGTTTCATCGGGCAAAGTCAGTTCTGGCGTTGGCGCGGGCTTGCGGGTGGTGCGGTCCAGCACAATCTCTACCCCGTCCACAACGCGCCCGGTGCGGGTGAAGCTGTACCCGCTGATGTAGTTCTGCTGGGTCAGATACTCGAGATAAATCTCGGTGTAGTTGCGCAGGCGCTGGCGGCGCTGCTTGATGGGCGACGGCTCGCCGAGCTCCTCGTAGATGGACGAGAACAAAATCTTTCGGCTTTGCAGACGGTTGTTTAGGTTCTTCATGCCCTCAATGCGGGTCAGCAGGTAGTTCTTCAGCACGATGATGGCGGGCGTGTTGTTCAGGCTCGCCCCGGCCAGCGGAGAGTCGGCTTCAAAGTGTACATTCAACAAGTCTATATCAACCAGAGAAATCTGCCGCTTGCTGGACGCATACTGGAACAGCGGCGGCGTGTCGATGAGGAAGTAAGCCTCGACCTCCCGCCCGTTGAGCACGGCGTTCATCCGGTTCATCGGCAAGAGATATTGCGAGAATGTCAGGCTCTGCAGGTTCTGCCCCTCTTTGATAAAGTGGGCGGCGGCCTCCTCGGTGCAGTCCAGCGTGATGGTGGAGTGCCGCATAAATTCCAGCCGGGTGCGGATTGTTTGGACTGCTTCTTCCCGCATACTGGGGTTTTCACTGCCGATCATGGCGCGGTACAGCATCGGGATGGTGAAATAAATGGTTCCTGCAATCAGCAGCGAGGAAACGCCGTTTAAGATGGCTTTATCAAAGTTCGTCAGGCTGCCGCCGCCGTCCAACGCGATAGTTTTCGGAAAATCCATCGTCACGATGGTGGACACATTTTTCCCGGCGCTCTTGCCAACGTATACCTCGTTTTCCTCCTCCGGCAGCAGCTTGGGCAGATTGCGGAAGATGGAATCCGTCTGCATACTGTACTGGGTCAGGGCGTTTTGGTTCGCTGAGGAAAGCAAGAAACGCTCTGCCATAGGTTCGCTTAACGTATTGCCGGAGGCAGAAAGCTCCCGTGTGGCGAAGGCATAGCAGGTAAAGTAACAGGCAAGACCGGCGGGCAAGCCGACCAGTGCGCTTTTCAATGCCGCTTTGGCCAAAATCTGAATTTCAGTTTCCGGCATACTCAGATTGCCATCGATGGGACGGGACAAAATCTCCATTTGCAGCGCAGCCTGCTTTGCCTGCATAAGCTGCGGGATGAGCGGGTCATCGTCCGGCCTGTCCAGATACGTGGTAAATAAGCCGAGAAGCCCGAGCAGTCCCTGCTGTTTACTGACTTCGCTCTTGTACTTGTCCAAAAGATCGCGGTAGGTGATAAGAGGCTCTTTCTTAAAAATGCGTGTGAGGATCGCTGCTTCTTCCAGGTGGGAATCCGGCTTGGGCGGCGGCAAAAATTCACTTTTTTTCGGCACGGCCAACCTCCTTGCAAAAAGATATTATGACACCATGACATAATATCATGTAGAAATAGAGTCTATATGAATAGGATATTATGTCACCATGACATAATATCTCACCGGTGCGCCTTGACCCACGCGGCAGCCATGCGGCGGAAATCCTCCTCCAGCGCGGCGGGCACGGTGACGGAGACCCGCACGGTCTGCGGCTCTGCCTGTAGGGCAGCATCCATCTGCTCCGGGGTCATGGCGGCGGTCAGCCTGGCCATTTTGGGGCCTGCCAGCTCGTCGGCATGGTGGGCGGCCAGATACTTCTGATTCTCGGCAGAAAAATCCACGAGCCGCAGCGCCGTTGTCAGCGGCAGCTTGCCGCCGTCCAGCAGCTTGAGCAGGCTGCCGTCCAGACTGCCCAGCCGCACATACCGCGCAATCTGGCGGGCGGAGAGGTTGTATTCTTCGCCGATCTGTTCATACTTTGATTTGCGCACGCCGTTCCTGCTGCGCTTTTTGCGCCCGGCCAGCGCGTACTTCTGGGAGATGCTCCGCGCCTTCTCCGACGGCGTCAGCACGCGCTGCACGTAGTTGGAATCGACGACGATCTCGTGCGCCTCGTCGGTGGTGATGTCCGTCAGCACGGTGGCGGGGATGCGGCGGTATTTGTCCTCGCCGGTCTTTTCCAACAAAGCAGTGTAAGCCCGCACGCGGTTGTGCCCGCTTAAAATCATCAGCGCGCCGTCCGGCTGCTTCCAGACCACAATGGGGTGGAGCAGGTCGTTGGCCCGGATGCTCTCGATCAGCTCCAGAAGCTTGTCGTCGGGGAGCGGCGCGTAAAAGTTCCAGTCAGCCGGGGCAGGGGAGAGCTTGTCCAGCGGCACTTCCTCCAGCCGCCGTGTGCCGGGCAGGTCGGCCATCAAAGAGGGGAGAGACACCGCACCGGCAGCAGGGGAGACGACGGTCCGTTTTTTTAAAGCCATACAGTATTACCGCCTTTCTCAAACGCAGCGCTTCAAAATTTCTTTGGTCAGGGCGCGGTATTCCTTCGAGATGCGCGCACTGCCCGCGTAGTCCAGCACGGGGCGGTTCTCCCACTGGGCGTTCTGCAGGCGGCTGTCCACCCGGATGATCTGCTCAAACAGCAGGGCGCTGTAGCTCTCCCGCAGCTGGTCCATGGCAGCCTCGGTAATCAGGCGGTTGCGGGCATCGTAGCGATTGATGATGATGCCGCCCACCTGCAAGGTCGGGTTGTACGGTTTGATGCCCTCGACAAACTGCAGCACCACGGCCAGACCGTCCAGATCAAAGCTGGCGGGCTGGGCAGGGATCAGCACATAGTTGGAGGCGTTCACGATGTTGAAGTTCAGCAGCGACAGATTCGGGTTCGTGTCGATGAGGATATAATCATAATAGCCGCGCTCGACAACGGGGCGCAGGATGCTGCGCACGATGTTCTCGCGGCTGATCTTGGTAAACAGCGCCATGTCCAGCGTACCCATCGAAACATCGGCCACGATGATGTCGATATTCTCAAATTTGGTGGGCTGTATGTAGCCGTTCAAGTCCTGCTCCGCCAGCACCGCCGCGCCGAAGTTCTTCTCGCTGCGGGGCATGTCGAAGCTGCTGGACAGGTTGCGCTGACCGTCGCCGTCGATGACAAGGATGCGCAGCCCCAGCTCGGCCATCGACGTAGCAATGCCGCTGCACAGGCTGGTCTTACCGCAGCCGCCCTTGTTGTTGAGCATGCAGAGCACCTTGGTATCGTGGTAGTCCGGGTGGTAGATTTCGTTGATGTCGACTTCCAGATAGGCACATAGCTTCTCGATGTTTTCGAGGTCGGTTGCGCTGCGGCCGGTTTCGATCTGCTTGATGGTGGAAAGGTTTACACCGGTGGCAGTGGCAAGCTCCTTTTGGGTGATGTCCTGCTCAAGGCGTATATTTTTCAGCCGTGCATAGTCGAGTTTTACCATAAAAACCTCCTAATCCGAGAAAAGGTGTTATCCATAAGGTTATAACTTTAATGATTTAACTTTATTATACCATAAGAAAATAGAATTGCAAGACGTTTTATTTTAAAAAAGAAAATTATATTGCAGAATATATTTGACAAAGGTAATGCAATTCCGTCGAGTATACTCGACAAAAAATATAATGTGTGCTATACTATACTTGACAAAAATAAGGCAGGGGGTGGCAACCATGAATCATGCCCTTTTAAAATCCGTCATCTACGACCAACACGAATTTATCCGCAATTTTCAAATCGTGCCGCGCGACTACGAATTTGAGGAAAACGGAAATTATGTGCTGGTGGGTCTGCGCCGCGCGGGAAAATCCACGCTGCTGTATAAAATCGTGCTGGATCTGGTGGCGTCCGGTGTGGACTGGGAGCAAATCATCTACATAAACTTTGAGGACGAGCGCCTTTCCGAGTTCACCGTTGCAGACTTCAACGACCTGCTGTCGGTGCAGAGCGAGATGAGCGACAAAAAAGGCTATTTCTTTCTGGATGAGGTGCAGAACATTGACGGCTGGGAGAAGTTTGCCCGCCGCATGGCCGACGCCAAGGAGCATATCTACATCACGGGCAGCAACGCCAAAATGCTGAGCCGAGAGATAGAAACCACGCTGGGCGGACGCTTTTTTGCCAAGCATATTACGCCCTATGCCTTCGGCGAGTACCTGACCGCCTGCGAGGTTCCCCACGATGAACCGGCGCTGCTGGGCACCAAAACAAACGGGAAGATCCGCGCCGCCTGCGCGCAGTATCTACAATACGGCGGCCTGCCGGAATCGCTGTTGTACAAGGCAAAGCGGGAGTATATTTCCGGCGTTTACCAAAAAGTGCTGCTGGGCGACATCATCACGCGGAACAGCATCCGCAACGACTATGCGGTAAAAATCCTGATAAAAAAAATAGCGGAGTCGGTCCGCAGTGAGATTTCCTATTCAAAACTGCAAAAGACCCTGCGCACCGTCAATGTATCGCTGGCAAAGGAGACGATTGCCGACTACATCCGCTATGCGGAGGATGCCTATCTGCTGTTCCATCTGCAGAACTACTACGCAAACCTCATCGAGAAGGAGAGCTACCCGAAGTTTTATTTCTCCGACAACGGCATTGTAAGCCTGTTTCTGGACCGGAAAGAGTCGGTGCAGCTGGAAAATATGGTGGCTGTAGCGCTTACACGCGCCTATCCGGACGATGTGTATTATCTGAAATCCGCAAAGACGGGAATCGACATTGATTTCTATGTGCCCTCCATCGGTCTGGCCGTACAGGCAGCCTATTCCATTGCCGGGGATGCCCGCGAACGCGAGGTCGGCAACCTGAAAAAGCTGGCGCAGAACGAAAAAGAGGCCGCGCGGTTCGTCATCGTGACCTACGAGGAGGAAGAAACCGTCATCGAGGACGGCGTGACCATTGAGGCCGTTCCGCTGTATAAGTTTTTGCTGGAGCTGGAAAACGGAAAATACGGTGCAGCATATTAAATTAAAAACGCGGGGGAGATATTATGTCATGATGACATAATATCTCCCCCGCCTACTATACATCCGTCAGCAAAAAGGCCATGTACAGGGGTAGCGTCAGAATTTGTTCCTCGCGGCCCACGTTGTAGTCACCAAGCTTTATCAGATGATATACATGGTATTTCTCGGGATGGCGCAGAATGGTCTTGGAGCTCTTGGTATTGCCGGAAACAGCTTTTACCTCGACAAGGGTGCATTCTCCGTGGAAGCGGATAATAAAGTCAACCTCCAGACCGGAATCTTTATGGAAATAATAGAGCTTGCGGCCCATTTTAGAGAAGATGTCGGCAACCAACCCCTCAAAGATGGCGCCTTTGTAGCCCAAAAGATTTCCTTGTAAGATATCAAACTGCGTGCCGTCCTCCAGCATCGAGACGAAAAGTCCGATGTCCTTCATGTAAACCTTGAAAACATCTTGGTCTGCATTTCCGTCCAACGGAAGTTCCGTGATGGAAAGGTTGTAGCAACGGGTAATGATGCCTGCATCCTCGATCCATTGCAGGCTGCCCGCAAACCTGGAAGCGGTAGCGCCTTTTTTCACAACGGAATACTGAAATTTTTTGTTTTCCTTGCTCAGCTGCTTGGGGATAGACTGAAAGCATTCCCGGATAACGGCCTTATCCTTTCGGTCGGCGTATTTTACCATGTCATCTTCATAAGAGCGCACAATATCACGCTGAATCTGCAAAACCTCGTCCATGCGCTTTGTATTTACAAAAGTTTGCACGGCATCCGGCATACCGCCTACAACGGTATATTGCAGTAAAAGTTCCCGCATACGCTGGTGCAGCGCCTCCGGCACAGGCGTGCCGTTTTGCAGGCATTGGCGCAGAAAGGCGATAACATGCTCTGTAATGTCGTTGGCCCAGAGAAATTCCTCAAAATCCAAAGGGCTCATGTCGAGCACGGTCTCGTATCCGACAGGGATTGACTTCGGTTCCTTGCTGCCGTACCCCTTGACGCCTAACAAGCTGCCCGTACCAATCACATCATAGCGGCCGTCCAATTTGAAAAACTTCAAAGCTGTACGCGCGTCTGGGCAATCTTGAATTTCGTCCAGTACAAGAAGGGTCTTTCCAGGCTCAAAGACGGCATCCTGCCCCAGCAGGGCAGACAAAAGCATTGTAATGTTGTCCACTTCCAATGAGCCGGAGAACACTGAAACAAACTGCGGATTTTCGAAAAAATTCAGATAGACAGTGTGTGCGTAATTCTTTTTGGCAAATTCCAGCACAGAGTATGTCTTGCCGCACTGACGGCAGCCTTTCAGAATAAGCGGCTTATGATTGGGCGTGTTCTTCCAATCCAGAAGCGTTTTCTCGATTTTTCGGCGCAGCATAGTGGTCCCCCCTTGTGGTTTGCTTGCAGTATAGCAGAAAATCATAACTTTTTCAAGTGACTTTTTCTGTAAACACGCAACTTTTTCAAACGACTTTTTGAAAAAAGCAGAAACTTTTCTTGCATTTTTTCGGAGATATTATGACATCATGTCATAATATCTCTTCGGGAAATTACCCCCGCCGCAACGGAAGTACCTGCGGCGGAGAAATCCGCAGATGTGTGGCAGGTGGAACCCACCTATAGTTTTGATACTATGGTGCCGCTGCACTCTGAATGAATCCACACGGCGGGTATGGCCAGTGGGGATTGTTGGAGGTGAAATAAATGAATATCTGCCTTACAAAATCGGTTCAAAGCGTATTTGGACTATTTAAGGATTTCATATTCCGAGTGAGTTCTTCTCGCAGCTCCCGCTTATACTTGTAATACGTATTCCGTGCGATGGCAATCAGCTTGATGCAGTCCCCATCAGTGAGAGTTCCATCGAAATCACGGCTGTATTTTTTGATCTGCTCCTTACAGGGGGCGGATTTTTTTATTGTAAGTTTGCGGCCGGGCATCTGGCCGATTTGTTTCCCATTCAGGCGCGCCGTCATAATCCCCTCGCGGGTGCGCTGGTGCAGGTCGTCCACCTCTTTCTGAGCCTGGGCAAAGGCAAGACGAATCTGCTCTTTGGCAAGGTCGGAAGTGTAGCGATTTAATGCGTCCATAATACCGGAAACAAAACGGTCTGTTGCGACGCTGCCGGTTTCAGGCGAGGAGTTGACCTGCCGCTGCAGAGCCTGTTTGTAGGTGTCTGTGTTGATGTGCGGCTCCTTCAAAAAGCAGAGCGTCACACCGCGGTTGTACAGTGTTTCATAGAGTGCACAGCCTTCCTCGGCGCTGCGGCTCATGCGGGAAACACTGTCAAACACGATGGTATCCCCCGGCTGCACGGTGCGCAGCAGCTTGTCCAGCTCCCGCCGTCCCTGGCGGGCCGTGCCGGTGTAGACCTCCCGCACAATATGCGCCGCAGGGTAGGCGGCGGTAATGTTGCGCACCTGACGTTCGATATTTTGCTGCGGTGTGGAAATGCGGCAGTAGCCGTACACGGACATACAGTATCACTCCTGACGTTCCTTTGATTTGATATAACATTATACAACGGGACCCAGGTCTTTGTCAATGAGTTTTGATACTTTATGAGACAACCTTACTTTTGGTACAGACAGTATAAGAAACTCAAAAAACAGTCAAATAAAACATGATATTATGTCATCATGACATAATATCTCAAAGAACAGGAAAGACAGCTGTCTGTTGTCGCAGTATATTTACAGTGATCTTTTTCATGCTTTCTTCTCC
>OGLS01002053.1_pt1 | contig 10272 bp, 6 predicted proteins | sample 1572881 | NCBI WGS metagenome assembly OGLS01 (sample SAMEA2582013, study PRJEB24529) | metagenome | biome: Human gut stool | place: China | collected 2011
CTGTTTTGTTTTTGCTAAAAACTTAGAATAACAAAATATTGACAATTTGCAAATTTTCATCAAAACGGTTGTATTCTTAAAACAGTCAATAATAATCGGATAATGTGAAATACTTATTATTTGGTTATAAAATTATGCTGTAATAAAATAGGACAAAATCAATACTGTGCATTGTGTAAAGTTTTTTCAAAACAAAAGCGTCTTTATTTCGTCATTCCTATACATTTACATTCACAAATCGCTGTGCTATAATCAAGTGCAGAAGTACCGCACCGCTTGGCAGTGCGGTACTTCTTAGGGTTTCAGTCATTAGACTGAAATCCCGAGGAGCTATCGCCCCTTTGCACAGATTGCAATCTGTTTGCAGAAATATCGCATCGTCAGGCAGAGCATAGCGTTGATATGGACTTATACTTAAACGAAAAAGATATTAAAAACATAAAAATTTTTGATAAGAAGTGTGAATGTTATGAATGGTTCAAAATCTGTTAGAAATCTGACTCAGGGAAAAATTTCAAGTCAGATTTTATTTTTTGCAATTCCCGTAATAATCGGCAACCTTTTACAGGAGCTTTACAATGTTGTCGATACGCTGATTGTTGGTCAGACTCTCGGTGAAATCAAGCTTGCGGCTGTCGGTTCAACGAGTTCGCTCAACTTTTTTGCACTCGGATTTTTCATAGGACTTTCCGCCGGCTGTTCGGTAATCACTTCACAGCATTTCGGTGCAAACGATATGGAACGGGTGAAAAAGAGCGTTGCCGCCCACATAATAATCGGCGTTGTGTCGGCTGTTGTGCTTACTGTTTCGTTTGTACTTCTTGTTAATCCGCTGCTTACAATGCTCGGAACAACCTCGGATACATTCGAGTACGCAAGCAGATATCTTACAATAATTTACCTCGGAATCCCCGCAACAATGCTTTACAACCTTACGGCATCACTTCTGCGTTCGGTTGGTGACAGCAAAACTCCGCTTTATCTGTTGCTCTTTTCATCCGTAATGAATGTGGGACTTGACCTGTTATTTATCATAGTGTTCAGGTGGGATGTTTCGGGTGCGGCAATTGCAACGGTAATCTCTCAGCTTGTGTCGGCGGTTCTCTGTTGCGTGTACATTTTTTTCAAGGTGAAAATGCTTTTGCCGAACAGAAACAGCTTTAAAAATTTGACTTCAACTGTACGGGACGAGCTAAAAGTCGGTTTCCCGATGGGACTTCAAAACTCAGTAATTTCAATCGGAATGATGGTTTTGCAGTATTTCGTAAATCAGTTCGGTTCATATGCCGTTGCCGCCTACACAATCGGCAACCGTGTTCAGCTCCTCATCCAGAATCCGATGAACTCAATGAGTACAGTTATCGCAACATTTGCAGGTCAGAACGAGGGCGCAGGAAGATATGACAGAATCAAAAAAGGCGTCAATTTTTGCCTGTTGACCTGTATTGCATATTCAATTGTAATAGGTGCGGTTTCAATGATTTTTGCTCAGCCGATAACAGGAATCTTTACAAGCGGAAGCTCACAGCAGACTATTGATTATTCCGTTCAGTTTATGTTCTGGAACTGCCCGTTTGAGTGGTCGCTTGCAATGCTGTTTATATACCGTGGAACAATTCAGGGACTTAAAAACGGCATTGTGCCTATGATTGGGTCGCTTATCGAAGTTGTTATGCGAATTATGACGCCTGTCATTTTCAGTTCTGTAATAGGTTACGCATCAATCTGTGTTGCAGGCCCTGCCGCATGGACAGGAAGTATGCTCCTTATGATTGCGGTTTATTATGTTAAAATAAGAAAACTTTCAAAAACGAAAACTGTTGTGGCAAATTAATCCTTTATGTGGTACAATATTCCCTGTGATTATAGTAACGAAAGGGATTTTTATGATTTGCTTTAAAAAAGTCACAAAACAACTTGATGATTATAAATCTGTAAAAGAATTATACTTTTCCGCATTTCCTGCCGTTGAGAGAGTACCGTTTTGGCTTTTGATGAAAAAATCAAAGAATGACGGTGCAGATTTCTACGCAATTTATGATGAAGAAAAGTGGATTGGACTTATCTATGCAATCACGGACGGCGAAGTTGTCTATGTGTACTACTATGCAATTTTCGAAAAGGAGAGGGGACATGGAATCGGAGTCGCCGTGCTTGATGAATTTAAAAATTTGTATAAGGGCAAAAGAATTTTTCTTGCAATTGAACAGCTTGAAGAAGAAAATGTCCCCAATCAAAAACAGCGAATGAGTCGTTATAAATTCTATCAGCGTTGCGGATTTCTAAGGCTGAATGCAAAGATTATCGAGGCGAAAATAACATTTGATGTTATGGCATACGGCGGTGAAGTCAACCCCGAAAGCTATAACAAAATGATGAAAAAATATCTCGGCAAAATTATGTCGCACTTCATTAAAACAGAAATGAAGGGCAGCGGAAAATATTTTGAATAAAAAAACACCGACAGGTTAGCTTTTGACCTAATCTGTCGGTGTTTTTTTTATAAGATATATTATTTTGTACAGCGGTTGCCGGATGTTATGGATTTGCGGGCGTTTATTTTATTGCCGACAAATTCGAAGAGTTTAAGTCTTAAAAGCTCAATTACGCAACAGCCTGCGAATATGAGGAGGATTGTTATAATTACAATCGGAATGTAAATCAGGGTGTCATAGAGGTGCTTATTGCTGAAGTTTGCAACATGCCACAGACAATCACGAACATACGGATTTTCGTGGATTGCATATATACCGAGCGTTGTGCCGGCTACTGTATTGACAAATTTTGAGCTGAAATTGAAATCTCTGAAAAAGAGAACCAACATCGCCGATTCGGCGAGAACAATCGGGTTGTTGAACATACCGAATGCCGGCTTGTACTGTGGAAAAACAGATGCCAATACAAAATCTAATACGCAAAGGCCGACGAAAATGCCGAGATAGCGGAAATTCGGTTTTCTTTTCTCAAGCGGTTTCTGCTTTACAAACAACCTCAGATAACCGCCGATTATGTACATCAAAAGGAATCCGCCAAGACTCTTGCCCATATAAGGATCAAGTATTTTGTTGACGCTGATAACATTGTTTATTCCGTGAATTTCCGCAAGCGTTGACCATAGACTTACTGCCACAAAAACAATTCCCATAAAGTAGAGGTAATGTTTTTTAGAAAGTGACGCAAGCATTTTGTTGAGAAATGGGCTGAGCAGAAGAATAATCAAATAGTTGCTCAGAAAATACCAAGTTCGTGACATTAGCGGAGTGAACGCCTTTATAACTGAATTTATATTTATGAGCGACGGATCGCTTATGAAGAAAATTATCGAAAGTATAATCGAGTAAAAAATCATTGCACCGTAGATTTTTCCGCCACGCCGTATGGTCTTTTTTATATCGAACTGCGAGGTTATCATGAAGTAGCCGCTTATCATAATAAACACATCAACAGGGGTTCTGCATAATGACCATACAAATGTCACCAATGTACCGTCAATATCGCCTGCGGCCTTTGATGCGTCATGAAGTAATCCGTACTGATACGCATGCAAAAAAATTATCTGTATCATTGCAATAATTCGCAGTAACTCAATACCGGACTGTCGTTTGATTTTGCTCATTTTTAAATCCTCCGTAAACGGAAATCCCAAAAAGTACGGGATTTGTGTCTGTCAATTTCTGACAGGAACTTCGTTTTCTTAACAATTTTCGTAAAATTTGCAACATTGCTGCAAATACCAATTATACCATAATTTGCCTGTTATAACAATTTATGCGGTGTAGTATTTCAAGAGAAAAACAAGTGATTTTTAAACAATATATACAAAATTTGTACATATGTACAAAAAACAATAAAAGTATATTGAGTTTGAGGAGTATTGGCAAAACAAAAACGGTCAGCAAAAAGCTGACCGCTTAAATATTATTTTAATTTGTCTTTGTTAACCTGTTGCTGATACTTGATGATTTCGTTGTAAATTCTTTCACAGTTGTTGTGATCGTCAAACTGATAGAAATCTTCAACTCTTTCAACATACTTTGGCTTCATTTTACAGCCGTTTTCCATATACTCGCAGAGCAGGTCAACAAGTTGGTCGCTTTCGGTACAAATTTCGCCGAATCCCATTGTATCATAGAAGAATCCGCCGTCATCATAGTGTGCAGGAAGCTGTGACGGATGAAAATATACAAGCGGTTTCTTCATATAAGCAAAGTCAAACTGAACGCCCGAATAGTCTGTTACCATAAGGCTTGACTCCTGAAAAGCTGTTTCGTAGTTGAAATCGCCAACCGATGAAACAACCTCAACATACGGATCGGGGATAAAGTCGTTAACCTGTGAGCTTAAAATCGGATGAAGGACATACTTAATCTTGTAGCCTGTACGCTTTGCCGTATCAATCAACTTTTTATTATTGATAAGGTCGTTGTAGATTTTATAATAGGTTGTGTGCTTGAATTCGGGATTGTAAGCTCTCTGTTCACCCTCGCTTGTTGTAACAGGCATTGCATTGTACATACGCCAGGTGGGTGAAAGCAGAATCTGCTTTTTATCGTTATTGATAAGTCCGTCATATCTGCCGATGCCTGTCATCTTGAGAATGTCAAAATCCTGATAGTTGTAAACATGGTTGCTCAGGTTTTTGTACTCATACTTTGACGCAAGGAAGTACATCTGTGTGTTGTCAACAATTCTCTGCTGAGCCATTGCACACTTCTGAACCGAAAGTCCGTGCTGTAAGCACATTGAAGGGAAGTTGCACAAACCTCTGATGAATCTTGAACGATCCATACTGTAGCCGTTGAACGGGAATACATTTGAGTTTGTAATGAGCGCAATATCGGTATTGAGAAACAGCATTTTGTGCTTGAATGAACGGTTCTTGACAGGCTTGAGTCCGTCAGCCTTTAGTCGCTTGTAATCGGAAGTGTTTTTGTCAATGATATAGTATCTTGAAATGCCGTCCTTTTTGTCTGCACAATACCTGTAAAGATATTCACAACTGTCACCGCCCTTGTACAGCTTATCGTACATGAGCCAGATTTTCTTGTTCTTGAAGAAAGGTCTTGTAAGCCAATACTGAATTCTTGTAATGAAGCTGCGTTTACTCTCCATGAAAACATATGGGAGAAACTTGAGTTCTCTCTTGAATGTATCCATAGCAAATGCGTGGCAGATTACAATTGTGCTTGAGTTGTCAATATAGGCAACATACTTGTTGAATCTCCAGTAGGAGTTCTTTGGCTTGATTGTAAACTTAGACCAATGGTGCAGGAATGAAAGCTTGAGCGGAATAATTGAATCCTTGTATCTTGCAAAGAATGCAACCGTCTGCTGAGGCTTTTCGGGATCAAGCTCAAGCTCAAGGTGGAAGGTGAATTTCTTGTACGCACTGATGCCGAAATATTTTGTCAGAGAATAACGGTCTGTGTTTGTAAGAACCTGTCTTTTGTCGCCAAACTGAACATAAAGCTCAAAATCTTCAAGGTCAAAAACCTGTCTGAACGAGCCGTCAATAACAAGCTTGCCGTCACGGTAGTCCATAACATGCATACCGACTCTCTGGTCTGTAAGCTTAGAAATATAGACATTGTTGCAGTTGAGGTAAACCTCTTTTTTGCCCTCGGAATATTCAAAAGGCATATCCTTGAAAACACAATTGTGCTTTATCATATAGAACATCTCGGCGGCTTCCTCACTGTAGCCGAGAGAAACATATTTGTCTTTGTTAAGAACAAAACCGTCATTTGCAAACTTAAAACATTCTCTTGCTGTTTCAAAGAAAACCGCAAGCTCTTCATCGTTCATATTACGCTTGTTGCGGTTGTTCATATTTGCAAGGAACTTTGTTGTAATATTGAAAACAATATAGAACTGAATAAACAGCGGAATATTTCCGTCCCTATCCTTGCTGTCATTGATGAGAGGCTTTAAGAAGTTGTTAAGCGAATCTGTGTACCAGTCCTTGTAGTTTGTGGGAACATAGTACATAAAGTCATCGCTTACAGGCATAAAGTAGTCAAATTCAATCTCGTCAAGATATACATACTCCGGATAATCAAGCTGAATTCTGAGTGCAAAATCGTCTGCGCTTTCGTACTTGAGCTTGTTGTTCATTTTGTATGATGTAAAAAGTACCCGTAAGCTCAAGATTGATGAGGTTGGGATTATCAAAAAGGTTGACAACGCTTGATTCAAGCTGACCTTTGTTAAGTCTAAATTCCTTTTTCTCTCTGAAAACAGGGTTTACGCAAAATCTGTGACCGGCAACAAAAGGAATTTTTTCCTTTTTGTTGAACACCTTAATGCAGCTTTCAAAATAGTTATAGCTGAAAGTGTCGCCGCAATTGCACACCATGATATATTTGCCTGTTGCTTTTGACGCAGCAAGGTTGCAGGCATCGGCAAAGCTTTTAACCGACTTTGCATAAATCACCTTGCACATTGACATGCTGCCACTTGCAATTTTGCTTGAAGTTTTGTCTGTTGCGTCAACAATAAGCACTTCAATGTTCTCTTGATTAATATTCTTTTGCTCGGATATTGATGACAGAGTATCTATTAATTTGTTATTGCTCTCAAGAAAGGGGACAATAACAGAAACAATTATACCGCTCATAGTACCTCCAGAAAAAAATTATCTCATTAGATTATACCACAGTTAGTGAAAAATGCAAACTTTTCTTTGATATTGTATGTCGCAAATTTGCGGAAAACAAGGTAATATGTTGAAATTTTAATAAGCAGTAATAAAAAAACAGGCGACAGTCCGAAAACTGCCACCCGTCAATTGTAATAAAATTAAAAGCTGTCGTCATAAACGGCACGGCAACCGCCGATGAATTTAGGACGAGTTCTTGCGGCAAGCAGAATTGCCTGTCCGATATGGTCAATGCTGAGTCTTACGGGTACGGCAACTCTTTTAAGGTGCATGCCGATAAGTGTTCCGCCGATGTCAAGACCTGCGTCAGCCTTGATTTCTTCAAGTGCAACGGGATCTTTGAATGTTTTGTATGCTGTTGTGGCAAACGAACCGCCTGCCTTTGGCTGTGGAACAACATTCACGATTTCAGCGTTCGGAACAGCCTCTCGCTCAACGATGATTGCACGATTGAGGTGTTCACAGCATTGTGCGGCAAGGTAAATTTTTCTTTCGCAAAGCACTTCGTATATACCCTTGAAAACAGCCTGAGCGGTTTCAAGACTTGAATTGTGTCCGATAGTTCCGCCTGCAACCTCGCTTGAAGAACAGCCTATTACAACAATACTGCCCTCTTTAAGCTTGGCAACATCGCAAAGCTCGTTACAAGCCTGTTTTGCCTGAGCATAAATTTCTTCATACATATATGTCAACTCCTTGGTTATGTAAATTTTATCCTGATTATATTATACCATTCTTTTTGCAAAGTACAAGTTTTTAATGCAAATGACAGCAAAAGACATAGAAATGTTAAAATGGTTCTTTAAATTTTAGATATATAGGCGTATAATAAGACAAATAGATTTATTCTGCAAGTGTTGAATAAGTTTCAGAGCTCTACAAAAATCTTATATAACAACATAAAACTGATAATTACTTTCGTTCATATTTACTCCCGAAAAGGTTTGCGGTCAATTTTGGTCGCAAGCCTTTTTGCTTTGTTTACATTAATTTTTTAATGTGGTAAAATAAATGTTAAAGGTTTCGGCAAAACGAAATTGCACAAGGTATTTTTTATATGATTGGAAGATGAAATTATGTGTGAAGTAACAATAAGACGGGCAAAATTTAAAGACATACCGCAGCTTGACAAGCTCCTTTTTGAGGTTCACAAAATTCACAGCGATATCCGCCCCGACCTTTTTACAGTCGGTGAGAAGAAATACACAGACGAGGAGCTTGAGCGAATAATTGTTGATGAGCAAAAGCCGATTTTTGTTGCAGAACATAACGGAAAAGTAAAAGGATATGCTTTTTGTATTTTCAAGCAGAATCTTGAAAGCAAGTCGGTCACAAATATAAAAACCCTGTATATTGATGATTTGTGTGTTGACGAGGATACAAGAGGGATGCATATCGGCACAAAGCTGTATAACCATGTTATTGATTTTGCCCGAAAAAGCGGTTGCTATAATGTTACGCTAAATGTGTGGGCAGGCAATGACGGCGCAATGAAATTTTACGAGCGTATCGGTTTTAAGGTCCAAAAAATCGGTATGGAAACAATTCTCTAAAAGAAATATATAAATTTTCGGGTATGGTGATAAGATGAAAAAAATTGCAGTCGGTATTCTGGCTCATGTCGATTCGGGAAAGACTACGCTTTCAGAGGCTCTGATGTACTCCTCAGGCAACATAACAAAGCTTGGTCGGGTTGACCACAGGGATTCGTTTCTTGACACTTTTTCGCTTGAGCGTGACCGTGGAATTACAATTTTTTCAAAACAGGCGGTTATGAAGTACAATAACACGGAATTTACTCTGCTTGACACACCCGGTCATGTTGATTTTTCGGCAGAAGCAGAGCGTACACTTCAGGTGCTTGACTACGCAATTCTTGTAATCAGCGGAACTGACGGCGTTCAGAGTCACACCTGCACACTTTGGAAACTGCTCAAAAAGTACAATGTGCCGTGTTTTATTTTCGTCAACAAAATGGATCTTGACGGTGCGGACAAGCTTTCCATTATGGCACAGCTGCGTACAGGGCTTGACGAAAACTGCGTTGATTTTACCTATCCGAACTCCGACGGCTTTCGTGAAAGTGTTGCCGTATGTGATGAAAAAATTCTTGAAAAATATTATGAAACAGATACCGTTGAAAAGACCGACATAACAGGTGCGATTAAGGAACGAAAAATCTTTCCGTGTATGTTCGGTTCGGCACTCAAACTTGACGGTGTAAAGGCATTTTTGAATCTGCTTGACGAATACACGGTTATGCCCTCTTACGGTGCTGAGTTTGGTGCAAAGGTCTATAAAATTGCAGAGGACAATCAGGGCAACCGCCTTACATTTATGAAAATTACGGGCGGAAGTCTTAAAGTGCGTGAAATTCTCCAAAGCGAAAAAAATACCAATGCCGAAAAGGTAAACAGAATAAGAATTTATTCAGGCGAGAAATTCACAGCCGTTGAGGAGGCTGTTGCAGGAACTGTTTGTGCGGTAACGGGAATAACATTCACTTCATCGGGTGACGGCTTGGGTGTTGAGAAAAATTCCGGAGTTCCCGTACTCGAACCTGTCCTTACTTATAAGGTTGAATTAGAGGACGGGACAGACGCCCACACGGCTCTCACAAAGCTGAAAACGCTTGAAAACGAAGATCCTCAGCTAAATGTTGTGTGGAACAGCAGACTCGGTGAAATCCACATCCGACTTATGGGTGAAATTCAGCTTGAGGTGCTGAGGTGCATAATAAAAGAGCGTTTCGGTATGAATGTATCGTTCAGCACAGGCAGTATAATATATAAAGAAACTATCGAAAATACGGTTGAGGGTGTCGGTCATTTTGAGCCGTTAAGACACTATGCAGAGGTTCACCTCCTTTTGAAACCCGCAAAGCGTGGCAGCAGAATTACAATAAATTCCCGCTGCAAAGAGGACTTGCTCGACCGCAACTGGCAAAGGCTGATTCTTACTCACCTCTGCGAAAAAACACATCTCGGTGTGCTGACAGGCTCGCCGATTACAGATATTGAAATCACGCTTGTTTCGGGAAAAGCTCACGCAAAGCATACCGAGGGCGGAGATTTCAGACAGGCAACCTACCGTGCCGTAAGACAGGGACTGCGCTCGGCAAAGAGCATTCTGCTTGAGCCTGTTTATGATTTTACGCTTGAAGTGCCTAATGAAAATGTGGGACGGGCAATGTCAGATATTCAGCGGATGAGCGGTACTTTCAATTCTCCCGAAGCCAAGGGAGAAAATTCCGTTCTCACAGGTACTGCACCCGTGTCCGAAATGGGTAACTACACAAAAGAAGTTATGCAGTACACTCACGGCAGAGGCAGACTTTCGTGCAGTCTTAAAGGCTATGAGCCGTGCCACAACAGCGATGAAGTTATTACACAAATCGGCTACGATTGTGATGCCGATGTTGACAATCCATGCGGTTCTGTGTTCTGTTCTCACGGAGCAGGCTACAATGTGCCGTGGAATGAGGTCGGCGAGCATATGCATCTGCCGAGTATTCTCGATGCTCCGAAAGACGATGAAATCGGCACAAACAGCGAAAACGCTTTTGCAAAGTGCAAAACTCAGGACGATATTTTTGCTCTCGACAAGGAGCTTAT
>OGLS01002067.1_pt1 | contig 10225 bp, 7 predicted proteins | sample 1572881 | NCBI WGS metagenome assembly OGLS01 (sample SAMEA2582013, study PRJEB24529) | metagenome | biome: Human gut stool | place: China | collected 2011
AAAATATCAATAAACCCCTGTCGTTTTAAAACGACAGGGGTTTATTGATATTTTTTAGTTATTCCTAAACCGACATTTCTTCTTGAAATTATACAGTGCTTTCTTATTACATATGCTCAGTTATTTAATAACTATCTGGCAATTCAAACATTTCATATATCATTAACTCTATTACTTCCACCATCGTAAAATCTCCCTATTCTACAATAATAACAGAAAGAAGATGATAGTTATGGACACTTTAACCTTTAATAGCAACACTTATAGCGGTACCTACACTCCTGGTAATAACGGAGTTCCATGCACATTTACGGTGGTGGTTGGAACACTGTCGCCTACTGTAGGCGACAATTTGACGTTAGCTAGAATAAATAATCGAAATGTTTATATTCAAGATAGCGCAAACAACAACCAGTACATTGTAACCCTTGCCTAAATTCCTCTGTATTATAAAATAAAAAGAATACCATATGGTATTCTTTTTATTTTACTTTTGATTCTCATCCGAATTATTTTTATCACTATAAATTCTAAAGGCACAACGAAACACCAGAAAGAAACATAATAAAAGCGTTACTATATCCCCGCTGTCAGAGATATTGAAATTTAAACGCCGTAACACGAAAATATAAAGAAAAATTACAAAAATTATAGTATAATCCTGCTGCTTCATTATCTTCACCCCAATATATTATACCCCGCTGATTTTATTATACCATCTCCTGATATTAGTGCTGTATTTTATTATTTACAAAATAAAATACAGCACAAAAAAATAATGCAAAACACTGCCAGTCATCACAAATAAATGCCATACTGAATGCATAAATTTATGTTTTTTATCAGCATAGAAAAAAATTCCTATTGTATAAGCTAATCCACCACTTACTAACAACATTAGACCATCTGCAGGCAACATTTTCCACAAATACGGCAAAGCAATAATAACAGACCATCCCATAAGCACATACATCAGCAACGACAGTTTTTCCCATCTGCTGAGACTTATCGCATTGAGAGTGATCCCTACAACTGTCAGCAGTAAATTTATCCCCAATAACTTCCAACCTAACTCAGGCGGTAATAAAACAATACAAATAGGTACATAACTACCTAAAATCAAAAGAAAAATCGAACAATGATCAAGCACCTGAAAAATCTTTTTCGCGGTACTGTTTGTTATAGCATGATATATTGTAGACATCAGATAAAGAAAAATCAGGCAAAAACCATATATCGCCGCACTGACAATACCGCTGACACTGCTGTTATAGGATGCAAAAACAACAGTACCAAGAACAGCCAACAGTGCGCCGATGCCATGTGAAACGGCATTAGCTATTTCCTCACCTAAAGACTGCCTGTTTAAACTGCTCATATAATCAACCTCCAGTCTTACGTAGTAAATTATAGCACTATCCGTTAAAAAAAGTGTGACAATAAAGTTAACCTCTTACTTTATTTTCAAAATATTTTCTAAAAGTAACTATTATCAACATTTTCCAAAATATAATCGAAACAATTAGTAAAAAGCATTTTAGATTCGATATAAGGAGTAATAACGCTTCTAAACAAGCCATTCCCTCTAAAAACAATTATTTTAAACTTTTTTTCAAGTTTTTTAGCATTGCTTAATTCATATTTCTTTAATATGATTAATTCAGAAAGTAAAATTAAACTTCAAGAAAATCATTGGAATTCTTATGAAGCTATTTTTTTACAAGAAAGGACTGATTTTTATGACTACAAGAAAAATAAAAAAATTAACTACAGGACAACGTACAATTGATGGCGCAGGCGTACATCTGGTCCGTGTACTTGGCCACGATACAGTAATGGACTATGACCCGTTTTTAATGCTGGATTCTTTTGACTCACATAATCCTACCGACTACATTAAGGGTTTTCCAATCCATCCTCATAGAGGTATTGAAACTATTTCTTATCTTGTTCAAGGCGAAATGACACACCAGGATAGTTTAGGCAATAAAGGAACAATCCGCAGCGGCGAAAGCCAATGGATGACTGCCGGCAGTGGTATCATGCACCAGGAAATGCCCCAGGCCAGCAAACATATGCTTGGCGTACAGCTTTGGCTGAACCTGCCCCAAAAAGAAAAAATGACTGATCCAACCTATTTTGACATTACCGGAAATATGATAGGCAGTAAAAAAACAGATAATGCTATAATACATGTGCTTGCAGGTGAATATGACTCTATAAAAGGTGTTGAACCACCTCATATCAAGGCAACTATCTATGATGTAGAACTACAGGCAGGCAAGTCAATCACACTGCCAACTAAAACTGAGGATAATGTTTTTATCTTTTTGATTGAAGGCAATGCTATAATAGACGGCACCAATATTCCAGAAAAAACTGCAGTGCTCTTTAGTGAGGGCGATGAAATATCTGTCAGTTCTGAATCAGATAAACAATTACGTTTTATGTTCTGTTCTGCTAAGCCTTTAAAAGAACCTGTATCTTGGGGTGGACCAATTGTGATGAATACGCGCGAAGAGCTAAATGAGGCTTTTAAAGAACTTGACAAAGGAACTTTTATCAAACATAATGCAGCCCATCTTGATTAATCAGTAATACTATCCAAGAGCTGTTAAATATTAAAAAATACACAAAAAAGCCGCAACCAAAGGTTGCGGCTTGCTTTTTATTTGGTGGGCCCAGCTGGGTTCGAACCAGCGACCAACCGGTTATGAGCCGGTGGCTCTACCACTGAGCTATAGGCCCATAGTACCATGCGTTGTCTCAATGGTCAACAGTAATATTCTAAACAAATTTGGTCGAGTTGTCAAGCTAAACCGATTATTCCAAGAAGTCTTTTAACCGTTTACTGCGGCTTGGATGACGCAGCTTACGTAAAGCTTTGGCCTCGATTTGACGAATACGTTCTCTGGTTACACCAAAATGCTGCCCTACTTCTTCCAGGGTACGTGAACGCCCGTCTTCCAAACCAAAACGCAGTTCTAAAACCTTCTTTTCACGCACAGTCAGTGTTTCCAAGACTTCTTCCAACTGCTCACGCAATAAAGTGAACGAAGCAGCATCAGCTGGTGCCGGTGCATCATGATCTTCAATAAAATCCCCCAAATGCGAATCTTCTTCTTCACCGATAGGAGTTTCCAATGATACCGGTTCCTGTGCGATTTTCATAATCTCACGAACACGATCAACAGTAGTATCCATTTCCTTTGCAATCTCTTCCGGCATAGGTTCCCGCCCAAGTTCCTGCAGCAGTTGACGTGATACGCGAATCAGTTTATTGATTGTTTCAACCATATGCACAGGTATACGAATGGTGCGGGCCTGGTCAGCAATAGCGCGTGTAATAGCCTGACGAATCCACCAAGTGGCATAAGTACTGAATTTAAAGCCTTTATTATAATCAAATTTTTCTACTGCTTTGATAAGACCAAGGTTACCTTCCTGAATAAGGTCTAAAAAGAGCATTCCCCGGCCAACATAACGTTTTGCAATGCTGACAACCAAACGAAGATTAGCTTCCGATAAACATCGTTTTGCGGCTTCTCCTTCTTCAAAAACTTCTTCCAAAAGTTTTCCGTAATCTTCTTCCAACGTCATATAGCTATCAAAAACAGCAGCATCATTTTCTTCTGGTAAGCGGCGCTTGATCTCGTCAAGTAAAGTCTTGATCTCAAACAGCGCATGTACTTCTTTATCACTGGTCTGACGATCGACTACCATTTTATCACAGTCTGGGATCATCACATTGTGTTCCTGCATCATACGTTGTAAATGCAAACGCTCATCTTTAGTAAACTCAACAATAAGATCCTGATATTCAGACAATGTACAGGGAGTACCCGCTGCAGCCGCCCTCGCAATAATTCCAAGCACTTTTTCAACATTGCGCAGTTCACAGCTTTTATGTTCCTGTTCCAAATGCTTCTTGATTTTTTTGATCAGAGTAGCAGTTTTTTCTTTACCGCTGTAAGCAGGAACCAAAGCTGCAGGCAATGACGAATTCATCAGCCTTTCGGCCTGTTTTCCCTTATCCATACGTTTAGCAAGCTTGATTTCATCTTCGCCGATCAAAAGCGGTACACGGCCGATCTCCTTAAGATACATCCTGACCGGATCATCAATGCTTACCCCTTCAGGCACACTGAGATTAGCCAGCTCTGCTTCATTGATTTCTTCCGTATCATCATCGTTGACCGGCAGTACATCATCATCGCTGTTTTCGTCGACTACGTCGATGCCTTTTTGAGCAATCAACTCATACATACTGTCCATATCGTCCGGAGTCATATCTTCTACGTTTTGCATAGAATCCATAATTTCACGATAAGTGAGAACACCGCCGTGAGATTTGCCTTTAAGTAATAATTCCTCTACCTGGTCGGCAGAAATTTTAGTATTAGCCATGGTGTTCCCTCCTTTCGTTGCTTAATATCTGCTGTTGTTTTTTAATATAATTTTTTGATTTCATCTTTAATTTTCTGGCTTTCCGCAAGTTCCTGCAAAAAGCGGTCATCCCCCAAACGTTCATATTCGTCGGCGCGCAGACGGTGCTCTTCATAGCTTCGTTCCAAAGCGCCCCTGCGCATCTGCCGCAGGCAATCATCTACTAGTTTTTCACCGTTTTCTTCCGCAAGATCTTTTGTCATAATCTGCGCCAGCTCCGTGGCCGCTTCATTTGACAGTTCTGTAAAAAGCTTATCAGCAGCACTCTGATTGCCAGCATCAAGCTGCTTCAGCAATCCTTCATAGATTTCTCCGCGAAATTTTGACATAAAACCGACACTATCAATTTTATCTCTGTAAACAAGCGCCAAATCGGTATTTTTTAAAATAACGTAAAGCAAAAGCTGCTCTGCTAAATCTTCAGCTGAAAGTACGTTGGGCTGTACCTGCCATTTAGACACGGCTTCCCTACGATCATTTTTACGGCTTAGCTTACGATATTCACTCATGATGAGCCCTTCGTCAATTGTCAAACGTTGGGCCAGCGTTTTGATATGCTGTGCAACCTCAATTTCATTTTTACACTCTAGTAGGAATGGTAGTATATTCGACACAGCTTCAACTTTTCCTGCTAAATTTGAAACATTATTTTGAGAAATGACATACTGCATCTGAAATTCTATACCTGAAACAGCTGTTTCAATCAGCCGTAGATAAGCATCTTTACCGTGCTTACGCACAAATTCATCAGGATCTTTCCCATCAGGCACTATGAGCACTCTGACTTTAAGCCCGGCTTCTTTAGCAATGCTTACTGCCCTTACAGTGGCCCGTTGTCCAGCTGCGTCGCTGTCATACGAAAAAACTACTTCATCAGCGGCACGAGCTAAAAGTTTAGCCTGCTCCTGCGCAAAAGCCGTCCCCATTGAAGCAACAGCCCAATCGATACCAGCAGCATGTAAACTGATTGCATCCATATAACCTTCAACAATCACGGCCTGCCTGCGTTTCTTTATTTCCTTTAAAGCCACATTCATCCCGAACAGAAGAGTTCTTTTGTTAAACCACTCTGTTTCACCAGTATTCATGTATTTTGCCATCTGTTGAGAATTTTGCTCTAAAATACGACCGCCGAAACCAACTACATGACCACGTGGATCCTGAATAGGTATCATCACTCTGCCACGGAACTTATCCATCGGCCCACGGTCATAGTTTACCGCCAGCCCGGCCTGCACCAACAGTCCAGCACTACATCCACGTTTTCCAAGTGCTGAAAGCAATGCGTTATAGTTCGGCAGTGCCACCCCGATTGAAAACCGCTCGATAATCTCAGGTATAATGCCGCGTCCTGTGAGATACTCCTGTGCTTTAATTCCATAATCAGTCTTCGTCAAACAGGCCTGAAAAAAACGCGTCGCCAGTTCATTAGCGGCAATAACCTGTTTTGCCTGTTTCTCACGTTCCAGTTCAGCTTTAGTCTTTTCCTTTTCAGGAACAGCAATACCCAATTTATTTGCCAGAAGCTTTAAAGCCTCTGGGAACGTGCAATTTTCCATTTTCATCACAAAGGTAAAAACATCACCGCCAACATGACAGCCATAACAATAAAAAAAGTTCTTGTCCGGCGTTACGGAAAAGGACGGTGTTTTTTCTCCGTGGAAAGGGCAGCAGCCCCAAAAACTGCCGCCGCGCTTTTTTAGCGGTACATATTCAGAAATTATCTCGACGATATTAGCTTGGGAGCGAACCTGCTCTTTAAAATCATCAAACATACCACTCATAATTATTGCTCCTGTCACCTCGAATACCATCTGATTTATTATATTCAATATTTAACAAAAAAATCCTCTTTTTAACGGTAGATAATTTTAGCATTACGACAAGTTTATATTATGGGAATGTAATGTTTATTAAATAGCTGCACAGCTCCTGCATCTGTCAGTCCACCCACAAAATCGACTACAGTCTGCTGCAATCCGAAACGATCTGCCAGTTCCCCATATTCTCTTGGCAACAGCTGCGGATACTCCATATATAAATCCATAAGAGTCCTAACAACATGTTCTGCCTTGTTATGTTCAACCGTCAGCTGGGGCGAACAGTAAATATAATCAAACATAAAATTGCGAAATTCTTCAACAGCTTCTTCATAATATTTATCAATAATAATTTGCGGCTGATTCAGTGATAACTCCACAATATTATGAACAAGCACATCCAATATCTGGCTTGGTTCTGTTCCTAAGCGCATAGCGACGATACCTGGCAATTTTTCAGGACCGATGATGCCAACTTTGCATCCATCATCGAAATCATGGCACAGATAAGCGATACGATCACAACGCCGCACCACTTGCCCTTCAAGCGTCTTTGGCATCGTACTGCCTGTATGGTTAACAATAGCATCACGAACTTCACGGGTCAGATTCAGCCCTTTCCCCTTCCGCCCATACAATTCTACGAGACGAAGGCTCTGTTCATTATGTTTAAAATGTCCAGTATAAGAATTAATTGCCCGCTCCCCTGCATGTCCAAAAGGAGTGTGCCCAAGATCATGCCCTAAAGCAGCAGCTTCTGTAAGATCCTCGTTTAATCTCAATGCTCTGGCAATAGTCCTGGCAATCTGCGACACTTCCATGCTATGAGTAAGACGCGTACGGTAATGATCACCCGGACATAAATATACCTGTGTTTTATGTTTTAACTTACGAAAAGGAGTACTGTGGATGATCCGGTCCCGATCACGCTGGAAAGCCGTGCGCAGATCATCGGCAGCCTCCTCACTATCACGTACTGCCTGCGAACTTTTAGCCGCCCAGGGTGCCAGTGTTTCCTGTTCTATATTCTCGCTTATTTCTCTAACTGATAACATTATTCTTCACCTTTATTTCACTTTCAAGCATTGTCACCAGGCACATTAAGTAATATAATTACTCATGTGAGGTGAACTGAATGAAAAAAATTTTTATCTTTGTTTTACTGTTGCTCTTAGTTCCTGCAATTTGTCTGGCAGAGCCGCAGGTAACCAGTGATAAACAAACTTTTAACCCTTTTACAGGAGTTTATGATCTGCAGGGCAACGTCCATGTTGAAATTGGTGACAGAATCATCACCGGCGATGCCGCACAGGTAAGTATGTATAAACTTGAGGTACATGGACAAGGTAATATTACCCTGCGCGAAGGAGATATCACCTTCGATTGTGATACAGTCGATGTATACGGTAAAGAAAAAACTGCCTACGTAGCAGGTAATATGAACTTTACTCAAGGTGATATGATCATCAGCGCCGATACCGGCAGCTTTAACTGGAGCACAAAAAATGCTGTTTTTAACGGTAATGTAATCGTCAACGGTGAACCTAAAAATGGCGAAGTCATTTACAATGTCCGTGAAAAAGTTTTTGTAAATTAGTTTTACAGTTTAAATAACCCTCGCTTAAGCGAGGGTTATTTTTATTTAGCGGCGGTCTTTATTTTTCTGCACATACTCTAAGATCATACCTGCTGTTTCTTCGATCGCACGGTTAGATACATTGATAATAGTACAATGCAGACGACGCATAATACCTTTTGCATATTCAAGCTCTTCATTAATCCGTTTAACATCAGCATAAGCGGCACCATCTGTCAGTCCCATAGTTTTCAAACGTTCGCTGCGGATCTCATTAAGTTTAAACGGATCAATAAGCAGGCCAATGATTTTATGCGGAGGAACTTTAAATAATTCTTCAGGAGGCATGATTTCCGGTACCAGCGGTACATTGGCAACTTTTATTTGTTTGTGTGCCAAGTACATGCTGAGCGGAGTTTTAGAAGTTCTTGAAACACCTATGATAACAACATCTGCTTTGGCCAGTCCCAAAGGATTTTTGCCATCATCATATTTAACAGCAAATTCTACGGCTTCGACACGTTTAAAGTATTCATGATCTAAAGCATGAATCAATCCGGCCTGGTTTTTAGGCAGCAGTCCGGAAGTTTTTTCAATAGCCTTAAGCATCGGTCCTAAAACATCAACAACCTCTACATCATGCTCCATTGCTTTATGCGCAATATGTTCACGCAATTCAGGTGAAACTACGGTATAACAGATAATACCATTATTTTCCTTAGCCTCTTCAATAACCTTTTCAACCTGCGCCTTATATTTAACATAAGGAACACGGATCACATCAAATTTTTCCTGTACAAATTGGCTGGTAGTAGCCTTTACAACAGACTCAGCGGTTTCACCAATAGAATCAGAAACTGCATAGATAATCGGTAATTTAGCTATGATAATTGCCTCCTTTGCCCTCTGCCAGATCCACTAACAGACGGGTAAAATTCGTTTTAGTGATACGTCCCACTACTTCGTAACTGCGCTTATCCTCGCCCACACATCTAATAACAGGCAGACAATCAATCTCATTATCAATAATTTTACGTGCTGCCGAAGCTACAGAATCTTCCTGTTTGACTACAATAAGTTTAGACAGTGGTGTCATCACCATTACAACAGGAATTTCACGCAGATCGCTGCCATTATTGATAGCAGCTTTAAGCAAGTCTTTACGCGATACCACCCCTACCAAAAGACCAGCCTCATCAAGAACAAATACTGTCCCTACATCCTCCAGGAACATAGTTACAACAGCTTCATAGGCGCTTTTATCCTGATTGACTGCTACAGGCACAGACTGCAGATCACGTACAAGGATGCCGGAAATTTCTTCCATCAACATTCCCAGCGTATTCTTGCCGGTAAAATAATAACCAACTTTAGGACGCGCATCTAAAATACCGCCCATAACTAAAATCGCCAGATCTGATCGTAAAGCCGCACGAGTTACATTCAGACGTTCAGCAATATGTTCGCCCGTGATCGGCCCATCCTGGCGCACGATCTCGGCAATACGTTTTTGTCTGTTACTTAAAGAAATTGTCCTCACACCCTTCCGAACTTACATTAATTTTTCCTATATTTATATAGTATACGCTATTTTATGCAAAATCCCTGCTTCCGGTCATAAATATTTTTAAAAGTATACAAAAATAACAGGGCCAAAATTTCGGCCCTGTTATTTTCATATATTTTCATAACTGCTCATGTTCCATTCTCTGGATCATAATACACAGCAGCAAAAAATAACGGTCTGTCATTTTAAAATAATTTTTTTGTGTTATTTCTTTGATTTTCCCCAACCGATAACGTAGAGTATTAATATGTATATGCTGTCTTTCAGCTGCATCCTCTAAACTGTTTTCCCGCAAAGCCGCTGAAAGTGTATCCAAAAGGCTCGATTGATAGCGTCTGTCATATTCCTGCAGTTTATCAAGCACCGTCGTCTTAATAAAATTATACTCCGAAGTATTGCGGCAGTGCATCAGCAAACTGAACGGCAGCCATTCTTCAGCCTTACGTACTCCTGAAATATGCAATTTATATAAAAGTCTGATAACGTTTACCGACATCTCATAATGCTCTTTAATTCGCTCCAGTTCTGTAAATTCAGGAGATATTACAGCTGCAGCTATTTTACTCTGTTCCTTATTATATTTTTTGAATATATTAATGCTCGTAAGAGCTTCTTTACTGCTGCATAACAAGATATAAAATTTTTCCTCTTCAATTAAAAATCTATCAATCAAATAATTGCTTATATTATGGCTTCCTTTAGAAAATAAAATCAAATTAGCCGGAATTTTATCCATTGGCTGTTTTGCAACTAGTATAGTTATTTCAGGTATGGTACTAGCCTTTTGTTTCTCTTTAGTAAAAGCTGAAAGAAAAA
>OGLS01002072.1_pt1 | contig 10208 bp, 9 predicted proteins | sample 1572881 | NCBI WGS metagenome assembly OGLS01 (sample SAMEA2582013, study PRJEB24529) | metagenome | biome: Human gut stool | place: China | collected 2011
GAAGAAATTGCCTTTTTTGTGAAGGGCGTGACGGATGGCACTCTGCCCGATTATCAGATTTCCGCCTTGCTGATGGCAATTTTTCTGAAGGGCATGGATACGGAGGAAACGGCACAGCTGACCATGGAAATGGCGCATTCGGGCGGTATGTTTGACCTCTCCGCTTTGGCAGGCTGTAAGGTGGATAAGCACAGCACAGGCGGTGTTGCGGATACCACAACGCTGATTCTTGCGCCCTTGGTTGCATCTGTGGGTGTGCCTGTGGTAAAAATGAGCGGTCGGGGGCTTGGCTTTTCCGGCGGCACGATTGATAAGCTGGAATCCATCCCCGGTTTTCGGGTGGATGTGACAGAGGAGGAAGCACTGCGCTTTGCGAAGGAAAGCGGCATCGTGCTGATGAGCCAGACGGATAATCTTACGCCTGCGGATAAAAAGCTTTACGCCCTCCGCGATGTAACAGGAACGGTGGATAGCATCCCTCTGATTGCGGCAAGCATTATGTCGAAAAAAATTGCGGCAGGCGCGGATGCAATCGTACTGGATGTGAAATGCGGCAGTGGTGCCTTTATGAAAAATGCGGCGGATGCGGAAAGGCTTGCAGGCATTATGGCAGATATGGGCAGGCATGTCGGCAGAAGGGTAACGGCGGTCATCAGCAGTATGGCACAGCCCTTGGGCATGTATATCGGCAACAGCCTTGAGGTAATGGAAGCCATCGAGGTGCTGAAGGGCAATGTCGGCGGCGATTTGCTTGAGGTTTCTCTGACGCTTGGCGCGAATATGCTCCTTCTGGCGGAGCGCGTGCAGAGTGAGGAGGAGGGCAAGGCACTTCTGCTCGAAAATATCAGAAATGGCAAGGGGCTTGCAAAATTTAAGGAGCTGCTGATACAGCAGGGCGGCGATGTCCGCGTCATTGCGGATTATAGCCTGCTCCCTCTGGCAGAGGAAAAATGGGAAGTAAAAGCAACGAAATCGGGGTATCTTACCCGTATGGATACAGCCATGATTGGCAGAGCCTCGCAGGAAACCGGCGCAGGGCGGATGTTCAAGGGACAGACGCTGGATTTTGGCGCAGGTATTGTCATGAAAAAACGCACAGGTGATGTAATTGCAACAGGTGAAACCTTGGCGGTGGTATATAGTAAGAGCAGAGAAAAATGTCAGAGTGCGGCGGATTTCCTGCAAAAGGCCATCACAATCGAGGCTGCACCGCTGACAGAGCAGACACCTTTGATTTTGAAAACCATCAGACAGGAGGGTTAAGCATGAAAAGAGCGATCATTATTGTACTGGACAGCGTTGGCATTGGCGAGCTGCCCGATGCGGCGGCATTTGGAGATGTTGGCAGTAATACCCTGGTCAATATCAAGAAGGTGCGTCCGCAGACGAGCCTGCCCAACCTCTGCGCCTTAGGCTTGGGGGATATCCAAGGCAGGGATATCTCGCTTCTTGGCGAGGTCGCCGCACCGAAGGGCTGCTACGGCAAAATGGCAGAACGCTCCATCGGCAAGGATACCACAACAGGGCATTGGGAAATGGCAGGCATTATCACCAAAAGACCCTTCCCGACCTTTACGGAAACAGGCTTCCCCAAGGAGGTCATGGATGCCTTTGAAGCGGCAATCGGCACAAAGACACTCGGCAACTATGCCGAATCCGGTACGGTCATCATTCAGGATTTGGGCGTGGAGCACATGAAAACAGGCTACCCCATCGTCTATACCTCTGCGGACAGCGTGTTCCAGATTGCGGCACATGAGGATGTCATTCCTGTCCAAAAGCTGTATGAAATGTGCGAAAAGGCAAGAAAAATCCTAACAGGGAAGTATGGCGTTGGGCGTGTCATTGCGCGTCCCTTCATCGGCAATGCAAAGGATGGCTTCACCCGCACCAAAAACAGAAGGGATTTCTCTCTGGAGCCGACAGGCCCGACCATTCTCGACCTCGCAAAGGCGAAGGGCATGGAGGTTGTGGCTGTCGGAAAAATCGAGGATATCTTCGAGCATCGCGGCATGACCCGTACCGACCATACCACCAATAACCACGACGGCATTGAAAAGACCATTCAGTTCTTGAAAGACGATTTTGAAGGACTGCTGTTCACCAATCTGGTGGATACCGATATGATTTACGGGCACAGAAACGATGTGGAGGGCTACGCGGGCGCATTGGAATATTTCGACAGCAGGCTACCCGAAATTCTGGCACAGCTGAAGGAGGAGGATGTGCTTTTTATCACGGCAGACCATGGCTGCGATCCGACCACACCCAGCACCGACCATTCCAGAGAATACGTCCCCATTCTGGCTTACGGCAAGCCCATCAGGGCAGGCGTTGACCTTGGTGTCAGAAAGACCTTCGCAGATCTGGGGCAGACCATTTCCGATTATCTGGGTCTGGATGCCCATTTTGAGGCAGAAAGCTTCTGGAAGGAAATCGCGAAATAAAACGGGAACGCCTGCTCTTTTATGGGGCAGTCTTTCCTGCTTCATATACAAAGGAGAAGTTCTATGAAAAATATAGAGGAAATCACAATCAGACCCGTAACCGAGGCAGATGCAGAGAAACTGCTTGCCATTTATGCCCCCTATGTAACCGATACCTTCGTCACCTATGAATATACCGTTCCGACCGTAGAGGAATTTCGGGAACGCATCCGCAATACCCTGCAGGCATATCCCTATTTTGCGGCAGTGGAAAACGGCAGAATCATCGGCTATGCCTATGCCTCTGCATTTCATCCCAGAAGGGCGTATCTCTGGTCTGCGGAAGCAACGGTTTATCTGGAACGCGGGGTGCGTGGGCGCGGTGTCGGCAGGCTGCTGTATGAAAGGCTGGAGGAAGCGCTGAAGCAGCAGAATGTGCAGAATGTCAATGCCTGCATTGCTTATCCGAATCCGCAGAGCATTGCCTTCCATGAAAAAATGGGCTATCGTGCGGTCGGGAAATTCACCGACTGCGCCTATAAGCTGGAGCAGTGGCTCGGCATGATCTGGATGGAAAAAATGCTGGGCACGCACGAAAATCCCCCGAAGGAATTTATTCCCTACCCCGAAATTCTGAAATAAAACGGGAACAAAGCTGAGAAATTTTCGTCAGAAGGGATAGACCTGTGAAATTGTGGGATTTGTTGCAAGAAAGCGGGTTTTGTAGTATACTGAACAGATAACTGTGGGTATCATTGTGAATGAAGGAGAACATTTATGGAAGAAACAACAATCGTGATCATGTTGAAGGATGAAGAAACCGGCTTTCTGGATCAGGAGCTTGGCTCCTATTCCGTTCCCGAAAGGGCAGAGCTGATCTGGAGCATTTATGTCAAGAGTAACGAGGTTGTGCTTCGCTTAAGCTGCGACAGAGAGCTTGAGGATTGGGAATACGAAGCGGTTTTTGATTATTACGATACAGAACCTGTAGGCGCTCTGGTGGATACCATCATAGAGGAGGAGGGGCATTGCGACCCCGTCTGGATTGTTGGGTTCCCCTTTATTGAGGATCAGGATGCCATGGAAGGAAAGCTTGCGGAAATCCTGCAGGCACATGAAAAAGAGCTCTGTTCTGTTTTTGATGCAATCAAGGATAAAGAGGATGATTACCGTGAGGAATAAAGGTATCTTTTGCCTGCTTCTGACTGTTTGCGTGTTCCTGATGAGTAGCTGCAACCTAAGCAGCCCCCTTCCCCCCGATGCAGATGCTACGGATGGAAAGGGCGGCACAACGGAGATTATCGTGCCGGGCGGAAAAACGGATAAAGCCGATGAAAGGCAGGCGGCTGAAAAGGCCAAGAACGATGAAAAAAAGAACGAAAAGTCGGACAGCAAGAAAAGCACGCAGAATAAGCCCTTTTGGCAGGCATCCAAGGTGTATGACACCCTGACGGCGGTTGCCGCGGCGGCACAGCAGGATTATAAGGTCAACGGCGCGAAACGCGGCTGGATGAGCAAAAACGGCAAGCTTTACGGCTATTATGATGGCTGCTACATAACCCCTGACATGCTGGTGAAGGAGGGCTATCTGGAAAGCGGTCTGGATACGGATGGATTTGAGCTTCTGCTGATTGATGGGGAGGACTTGGCGGCGTATAATGGCGCAAGCGTTTCCTCAGGCAATATGAATTTCGGCGTATTTGCGGCAGTGAAGCAGAACGGGAAATATCTGCTGGCCTCTCCGAGCGGCAAGGCGGGGCAGATTGTCCAGTCTGATTATCAGTCGCTTCTGGCAAAATATAACCAGAGCCATGGCAATATCGGGCGGCTGTCCTCCGCAACGGCGGAATATGGGCGGATTCTGAATTATATCTGCCTGTATGAAGGGCGTTTCGCGGATTATTATGTGCGTGAAATCCGAAAGGATAATAAATATGCTGTTGTGGTATTTTCCACCACAGGCAATACGGCAAATATCAAGGAATATGTTCTGAAGAATGATAATGGCTTTTGGGAGGTTGTCTATCCCAATGTGCAGATGGACGCTTATCCCATTACTGCCATCAATCGGCTGATTCCCGATTTTAATGTGGAGGTTCTGCCGAAATATAACCTTGCGGCATGGCGCGGTCTGGTGAAGGCGGAGCAGGGCGGCGCAGTGGCGGCAATGTTCGGGAAGTATTATATTACCAGCAAAACGCAGATTCAGTATCAGTGTGCAACGGCGAACTGTGCGTATTTCCGCCTGACAGACGGCTCTCGCTATGTTGCCTATTCCAACGGAGATTACTGGACGGCGGCACCCGTTTCCTCTGATATTGCGGCAAGGAATTATTTCATGGAACGCACCGGCGGCGATTACAGCTTTATTATTCTGGATGATTAAAAGAGGGTGGTTTTATGACAAAGACCAATGTGATGCGTCTTCTGGAGGCGGCAGGGATTGCCTACCGTACTGCGGAGTATGAATATGATGAAGCGAACCTTTCGGGACTGCATGCGGCGGAGCAGGTTGGTATGGATGCGGAGCAGGTGTTTAAAACACTGGTAACCAGAGGGGATAAAACAGGGATTCTGGTATTCTGTATCCCTGTGGATATGGAACTGGATTTGAAAAAGGCGGCATCTGTTTCCAAAAATAAGAAGGTGGAAATGACGCACATGAAGGAGCTTCTGGGGCTGACGGGCTATATCCGCGGCGGCTGCTCCCCAATCGGGATGAAGAAAAAATACCCTACCTTTATTGATGAAACCTGTATCCTCTTTGATGAAATCGCGGTCAGCGCAGGGGTGCGCGGCGAACAGGTGATTTTGAATCCGCAGGATTTGGTGCAGTATATCGAAGCGACAGAGGCAGACATCACAAAGCCGATGGAATAAAACAAAAAAGAAAAATAAAGAAATAAGAAGAAATAAGAAAACAGCGACTTCCGAGAAACCGGAAATCGCTGTTTTTTGCTGTTGCTTTTCTGTTATTTTGTAATTTTAATGCTCTCGCTGGGAGCGCTTTCCTGTCCGCCAATCACTGTGGTCACACGCAGATAGCAGGTACTGTTGACAGAGATACCAAAGCACTGTGGATACCCCCAGTACCATTTTTCGTTGCTGTTATTGCTGATACGTGTGTATGGTCCATCCGGCGTGAGGGATTTGTATACATAATAATGGTCTGCGCCGTAAACGGGAGCCCATGAAACGTATGCGTAGCCGTCCTGCGCTAACCTTGCGCGCAGATTCTGCGGTGCGGATGGGGTATAGGTGTAGCCCTGCATTGCACTGAGCGGCAGAGAAAGCTTCTGCGGCACCTGCAATACCTGTGCGATGGGGATAGAGAAATAATGCGAGTCCCCAAAGAAGGAGGTCATGCCGATGACCTCGCCGGTGCTGTTGAATAAAGCACCGCCGCTGCTGCCGGGGGCAATGACGGCGGAGGTGGAAATCACATCCGTATCATAGCCGTTGATTGTGCCTGTGCTGACAGTGTTGCGCGCGCCGCCGGGAGAGCCGATGGACGTAACCGCATCCCCAACCTTGTAGGAAAAGGCAGGCGTTGCGGCAGAAAGACCCGTTTTTTCGATTCGCAGAAGGGCGATGTCGGCGGAAGTATCAAGTCCGACTACGGTTGTCGCGCCTTGATAAATCGTGCCGTCCGCAAACACAAACTGCGCGGTTGCCGCACCCTTAATTACATGGTAATTCGTGGCAATCAGACCATCTGCGGAAAGCACAATGCCGCTGCCCTGCATTTTATTCGTCTGGATATAAACAACGGAATCATTGTTTTCTGTCTTTTCCGGTGCCGTATATTCCGCGGAATGGATGGAAACCGAGGAGGTGCTCTGGTTCCATGTGACCTCTGCTCCGCTGTATTCGGCTAAGAAGCGAAGCGGTACGAAGGTGCGCCCGTTCCTGATTTTTGCCGGAGCATCAATAGAAACCGCTTTGCCGTTGACGGTGGCTGTTTTTTCGTCAGGATGCAGGGAAATCTGTATTTCGTCCTTTTCTGCGAGGACGGTTTTGCTTTCCTCCTGCCATGCAACAGAATACCCCAGAGATTCCAGAATGCCGCGCATGGGTACTAATACGCGGTCGTTTTCGATAAAGGGAGCTTCAGCAAGCGAAACAGCCTTATCATCCAGAAAAATGCGAATGGATGCCGCTGCCGCTGTCTGCATGGAGCATAAAAAGAGAAACAGAAAGAGGAAACTTCCTCTTACCAATCGTTTCATGGTGGTTCACTTCCTTTCTAGCGTAAAGTATATCACAGAACAGGGCTTTGCGGACAAAATTTAGAAAAATTTAAGAAATGTGCGCGCATGGCAGGAGGATTTGATTTTTTCCTGTATTTATAGTATCCTCTTAGGACGGAGGTGAGGATAATGTTTGAACGAATTACGGAGAAAACCTTTGATGAAATTTTTCCATTACTGGAAAGCGCGTTCCCTGTGACGGAATTACGCGTGAAGGAGGATCAGCGCGCACTGCTCGGGGAGCCGTGCTATCGGCTTTACGGCGTGCGCAGAGAAGGCGCGTTTGCGGCAACCTTTGCGACATGGGAAATCGAGGATTTTTTATATATTGAGCATTTTGCGGTAAAAGAGGAATACCGCAACGGCGGCTACGGCGGCATGCTTCTGGATGCCCTTCTGGCGGAGAAAAAACGCCCGATGGTGCTTGAGGTGGAGCTGCCGGAGGATGCGCTGACAAGGCGGCGGATTGGCTTTTATGAGCGGCATGGACTTGTGTTCAACAGCTATCCCTATTTGCAGCCGCCCATGCGAAAGGGGCAGGGAGTCCTGCCGCTGCGGCTGATGACGAAGCCTGCCGCCATCGATGCAAAAACCTATCAGCGGTATAAGAAACGGATACACAGCATCGTATATAAATATGAGGGTGATTTGTAATGGGCTATTGCTTTGGAATCGATATCGGCGGCACAACGGTGAAAATCGGGCTTGCGGCAGAGGATGGAACGCTTCTGGAAGGATGGGAAATTCCTACCCGAAGGGAGCCGACACCGGAGGGTCTTCTGTTGGGCATCAGGGTGTCCATACTGGACAGATTGGACAGGGGACTGGACAGGGGAAAAAAGCAAAAAATCCGCAGAGCGGACATCCTCGGCATCGGCATGGCTGCCCCCGGTGCGGTGACGGCGGATGGCATCCTGCATGGCGCGGTCAATATCGGCTGGGGAGATGTGGCACTTGCCGAGGAGGCAGAGCGCATCATCGGCATTTCACCCGTCTGCGTTGGGAATGATGCCCGTCTGGCGGCATTGGGCGAAGCAGCCTACGGCGCAGGTGTCGGGGCGAGGAGCATGCTCATGGTGACGCTTGGCACGGGAGTTGGCGGCGGCGTGGTGCTGAACGGGAAGGTTCTCATGGGGGAGAGCGGTGTGGCAGGCGAAATCGGGCACATGACGGTGAATCCCTTTGAGACGGTGCGCTGCAACTGCGGCAAAGCGGGCTGTCTGGAGCAATATGCCTCTGCGACGGGGATGGTGCGCGTGGCGAAGCAGGTTCTTGCTAAGCGGAGAGAGGATTCCCTGCTGCGGCAGAAGGAGGTAACGGCAAAGGCCCTCTGGGATGCGGCGCGGGCAGGCGATGTGCTTGCCAATGAGATTACGGACGTGGTTTCGGCGTATCTGGGGATGGCGCTTGCCAATGCGATGTATCTTGTGGATACGGAGAAAATCGTATTTGGCGGCGGCGTTTCTAAGGCAGGGGAGTTGCTTCTGCAAAAAGTGGAAAAAGCCTACAGGAGCAGGGTTTTTGCGCACAGCAGAGAAAAGGAGTTCCTTTTGGCAAAGCTGGGCAATGCCGCAGGGATGCGCGGTGCGGCGGCATTGTTGCTACAGAAAATCAAATAGAAGCATGTAAATAGTGGACAAAAACGGTGTTAAGTTTTTGTGAAAATATGCTGAAAAAGAAAAATGACAAAAATTCCGCGCAAAAAAGAAGGAAAACACGGAGTTTTGGAGAATTTACAATATAACAGGAAACATCCGAAGCGGATATCCTGTCAAATTATGAATGATTCAAAGGCATACCACCGGAAAACTATTTAAAGGGGGAGATTGCAATGGTTAAAATTCTTGCAGGCGAAAAAGGTGAAGGCAAAACAAAAAGAATGATCGACATGGCAAATGCAGCCGGCAAAGAGGCAAAGGGCAATATTGTCTTTGTTGATGACGACAACAGCCACATGTACGATTTGCATTATAGTGTGCGTTTCGTAGAAACACCGAAGTTCATTATGGAAGATCCACAGGTATTCAGAGGCTTTGTGTGTGGTATCCTTTCTCAGAACAGTGATATTGAAACCATTTACATTGATGGGTTGAACCATATTATGGACAGAATCAGCGACGCAGATTTCACAGCCTTCATTCAGGAATTGGATAAGACTTCCAAGGAAGCGGAAATGGATATGGTTATGATTATCAGCCGCAAAACAGATGCACTTCCTGCAGAGGTACAGCAGTATCTGATTTAATCTTTTAAAATTGAAACATTCATGAACCGAAAAGGGACTCTTTTTAGAGTCCTTTTTAGGTGTCGACAAAGTCGACCCCTAAGTCGAAATCAGGATTTCGACTTGTTTAGACAGGTGAATAAACAGACGAGTTCCATCGGCTAAAAAGCCTTGAAACTCGCCGTTTTCCTCGCCGGAAATGAATTCCGACTGCGGATTCCATTCAGGAAACTCCTTCGTTTCCCGAACCTTTCCGCGGCATCAAAACAACCTTGTCTACAGACTGAGGGGGGCTCTTTTTAGAGTCCTTTTTTATTGTAAAGGAATATTGTTTGCAAGAAAAAACAGTTGTAGGACAAAAAGGACAAAATTTGCTTAAATTTTTGTATAATTTGAAGAACAGAACAGTATTTCACTTTACTTTTGGGTTTTCTTTGTGCTAAAATACAAGCTATAGAACGTATTTTGTATGCAAAAATGGAAAAATAGAACAATTCTTTGTTTATTTTTTTTAACGAAATCATGGAGAGAAACCAGAAAGGGAGAACAGACATGAACAAATTTCAGGAAATGTACCGTGCAAAGCTGAAAACAGCGGAAGAGGTTGCAATGTATGTAAAATCCGGTGATATCTGTGCCTGTCCTACAGGCTTGGAGGAGCCCGAAACCATCTGTGCGGCTGTCGGCGAAAGAGCAAGACGCGGCGAAATCACAGGAGTACAGCACCATGCGATTCTGTCCGTAAAGGGCAATGCGTTTATGGACCCTGCACTCAAGGGTAAATATGATTATGTATCCTGGTTTACAGGCGGCGCAGGCAGAAAGGGAATTCAGCAGGGCTACTATACCTATGTACCGAATAACTACAGCACAGCACCCGGCTACTGGAGAGACTGCATGCCCAGACTGGATGTATTCTATGCTGAGGTTTCCCCGATGGACAAGCATGGCTATTTCTCCTGCGGCATGGCCGGGGCAGAGGTGGTTGCGCTGAGAGATAAGGCAACGATCATCCTGCTGGAGGTCAACGAAAAAATGCCCCGTGTTATGGGGAATAACCTGATTCACATTTCTCAGGTAACGGCTCTGTGCGAATCCTGCCATGAGCTGCTGGAGCTGCCCGAAACCGTACTGACAGAAACAGATAAGAAAATCGGTCAGATGATTGCGGACGAGGTTCCCAACGGCGCAACCCTGCAGCTGGGGATTGGCGGCGTTCCCAATGCGGTTGGCGTTCTGCTGCGCGATAAGAAGGATCTGGGTCTGCATACCGAAATGTTTACAGACAGCATGGTTGACCTGCTTGAA
>OGLS01002073.1_pt1 | contig 10205 bp, 10 predicted proteins | sample 1572881 | NCBI WGS metagenome assembly OGLS01 (sample SAMEA2582013, study PRJEB24529) | metagenome | biome: Human gut stool | place: China | collected 2011
CGCTGTGCAGGTTCTCTTCCGCCTCATCGGTTTGATTGCATTATACACTTTATCTGCGTAAAGTCAAGAGGCAATGCAAAAATTTTTTTGCAGGTTTCCGGCAAAGTCACACTTTGCTCTTTTTACGCTTGCGCCACACAAAGTATGCCGTGTACACCAGCCACACCGGCAGGGCGGCCAGCGTTCCCGTGCGGCTCAGGGCAAGGCCGTCGGCCTGATACACAAAGTCGATGCTGCTGGTGCCCGCCGGGCACAGCACCGCCATCATACCGTCATCCACCCGCACAATGTCGGTCTGCTCCCCATTGACATAGGCCGTGAAGCCGTCATCGTAGGGCACCGCGAAGAACACGAGGTTTGCATTCTCCAGCGTGATCTCCGCGTGGAAGCCGGCATTGTTCATCTGGAACATGCTGCACGCCTGGGCGCGGCGGTCGGCACAGTCCTGCACATAGGCGTCGTAGGTCAGCTCGCTCTGCTTTTCGGTGGGCAGCTCGGCGAGGTATTTGCTGTAAACGGCAGCGTCCTCATCGCTGAACACCAGTGCCCGCATCAGCAGGTTGGCACGGGAGTTCTTGTTCACCTGCCCGTAGGTCTCCTCGGTCACATAGTAATCGTAGGTAAAGCCCATGGGAACGTAATTTTTATTCTTGTACAGCACAAAACCGTCCAGCTCGTCATAATAGGCCCAGCCGTCATCGGAGGCGCTCTCAAAGTCCGCCTGCTGTTCCGGCGTGGTGATGAGATATTCCACACTCAGCAGGCCCCGCAGGGCATAGTCAGAGATGTCCGGCTCACTGCGCACATCCCGCTTGACTCCCAGGGCCGGGTAAAAGCTGAGGATGCTGGGGGCCGCCGTGCTGCCGAAATATTGCAGGCAGCTCTTGTCCAGCCACATGCCGATGTTGTCGTGGATCTTGTAGGTGTCCACGCGGTAATCGCCTTCCGGCAGATCCTCCTTCAGCAGCAGGGCGTTGTTGTCCTGCTCCACAAGATCGCTGTCGGTGTACCATTGGCCGAACTTGCCGATGCCGATGTGCACCATACTGAACACGCAGGCAAAGGCCACCACCGCCGCCGTCATGCGCTGGGCAAAGCGGCTGTCTGCCCGCCATTTCTGGCAGATCAGACGGTAGAGCAGCAATCCGCCCAGGCCAAAGCCCAGCACCACGAAATACTGGCCGGGGTTCTTGAGCACACCCAGAGACCAGGTGCCGGTGTCGTTGTCCAGCACGGGCACCAGTGCAAAGGCCAGCGTAGCCAGCATGATCCAGCCAAGGCCCCGGGCCGGGGTGTCCAGATCGGTGTTGTGATCTTCCAGCGCATTCACGGTCATCGCCGCAAGGATGAGCACTGGCATATAGTACCAGCGGGCATAGTAGCTGGAGTTGAGAGCGTAGAATGCGCTGTTCAGGATGGGCACCAGCGCGCACACGGCGCACACCGCCACAATGCGCTTTTTGCTGTCGCCATGGCGGGCACGCCAGTAGGCCAGCGCACCTGCCAGACTGCACAGGGGCAGATAGGCCGACATGCTGGTCCACTTGATGACGCCTTCCGACCAGATGGAGGTCAGGTAGGGAGAATCCGGCGGCATCACCCAGCTGAGCAGGATGGCCAGATACTGCTGCACCTTGCCGTAGGTCAGAAAGCCCCATCCGGACGCAAGGTCGATGGTGCGCGGGTTCTGCAGCAGGCTCAGCACCGCCGGGATCAGCAGCAGGCAGCCCATGGCCACACCCAGCAGGCTTTCAAACGCCAGCTGCACAAACCGCTTCACGGTCAGGCGGTAGTCGCCGGTGGTGAGCTTGCACACAAAGTAGATGGCCAGGAACACCACCTGCCCGGCAAAAAAGAAGTAGTTGTTGAGCAGGTTCACCGCCGCCCAGAAGGCAAACAGCCCGTGACGCTTGTTGTACATGGCCTCGTCCAGCGCCCACAGCAGGTACGGGAACAGCGCCACCACATCCACAAAGTGGTTGAAGAACACGTTGTACACCGCAAAGCCGGACAGTGCATACAGGCAGGCACCCAGCACGGCGTAATCCCAGTTCTTGACGTAGCGCTTCAGGTACAGGTACGCACCGCCGCCCGCCACGCCGAACTTGAGCACCAGCAGCGGCACCATCAGGTAGGGCAGCCACCGCTGCGGGAACAGCATGGAGAACCAGAAGAAGGGCGAGCCGTACAGGTAGAAGGAGTAGGCATTCATGGCACCGCTGCCCAGGTCCGTTGCCCAGGAGAAGGTGTTACGGGGTGCCCCGGCAAAGGTGCTGTCCGGGTAGCCTGCCCCCTTCAAAAAGCCGTTCATGTACCGGTAAAAGCTGATCTGCTGGCTGTTGAAGTCGCCTGCATAGTGGAAAAATCCGCCGTCCATGATGTAGAACGGCAGGAAAAAAACGGCTGCGGTGAGCGCACACAGCACCACCGCCCGCCAGAACCGATCCTTTTGCTGCCCGGGCAGCCGCAGCTGCCGGGACATTCCGAATTGTTCCATGGGACCCTCTTTCTCCGCCGCCGGGGCGGAAGCTGCTTTTTTATCAGTATACCACGCAGGTCGGCCCGAAAAAAGGACGTTTCTTCACCGCTGCCCCTTGACAAGCGCCTGCCGGGCAGGTATGGTGGAGAAAACACATCCAAGGAGGTTTCCCTGCCATGCTGTATCCGTTCAATGCCCTGCTGGCACGCATGAAGTATATCACCCGCTGGAGCCTGATGCACTCCACCCGGGCCGAGTCGCTCAGTGAGCACACCTGCGACACTGCCCTGCTGGCCCATACCCTGTGCCTGATCGCGCGGCGGTACACCGGCACCCCCTGCCGCCCCAAAACAGTGGCGGTAGCGGCGCTGTACCACGATGCCCCGGAGATCATCACCGGGGACCTGCCCACGCCGGTCAAGTATCACAGCGCCACCCTGCGCGACGCCTACAAGGCCATGGAGCGGGAAAGCGTGGCCAGCATGACGGCCATGCTGCCGGACGAGCTGGCCGAAGAGGTCGCGCCCTTCCTCACCGGAGAGCTGCTCACGGCAGAGGAAACCAAGCTGCTCAAGGCTGCCGACCGGCTGAGCGCCCTGATCAAGTGCCTGGAAGAGCAGCGCAGCGGCAACCACGAGTTTGACGCGGCGCTGGCCCAGCAGAAAGCGGCCCTGCAGGCCATGCACTGCCCGGAAGCCGACTGGTTCATAGAGCACTGTCTGCCCTGTTACACCCAGAATCTGGATGAGCTGACCCGGCAGGACGGATGATATTTTTTATGGGAACGGCACTTCCCGCACGTCGTCGGGGTCCAGGCCAGCCTTGCGCTGTTCTTCAAAGACAGCGTCGATCAGCTCGTCCAGATCTTCCAGATGGGTCAGGGTGCAGCAGCAGCGCCGCAGGGCGGCAGCGCCCTTCAGCCCCTTCATATAGTGCATGGTCTGGGCACGGGCCTGCGGCATCGCTACAAATTCCCCCTTCTGCTCCACCATCTCTTCCACCTGACGGCGCAGGGCATTCATGCGGGCCTGCAGGTTGGGGGCCTTGGGTTCCGGGGTGCCCTCGATGGCGGCATTCACCCGCTCAAACAGCCACGGGTCGCCCAGCGCAGCACGGGCGATCATCACGCCGTCGCAGCCGGTCTGCTGCATCATGGCCACGGCATCCTCGGCCGAATGGATGTCGCCGTTGCCCAGCACCGGCACATGGACTGCCTGCTTTACCCGGGCAATGATCTCCGGGTCGATGCCCGGGGTGTACATCTGCTCACGGGTGCGGGCGTGTACCGCAATGAGGGCCGCGCCCGCCTGCTCGCAGGCCTTTGCGCACTCCACGGCGGTCACATGGTCGGCGTCCCAGCCCTTGCGCATCTTGACTGTGACCGGGCGGCTGGTGTGGGCCGCCACCTGCTCCACGATGCGGCCGCAGCGGTCCGGGTCCAGCATCAGCTTGCTGCCCGCGCCGCCGGACACGATCTTGGGGGCCGGGCAGCCCATGTTGATGTCCACAAAGTCGAACTCATACGGTTCCATAGCGGCGGTGGCTTCGCCCATGATCTGGGGCACCTCGCCAAAGATCTGCACGCCATAGGGTGCCCCGTTGGGTTCTGCCTTCAGCAGGCTGACGGTCTTGTGGTCGCCGTACACCAGTGCCCGGCTGGACACCATTTCGCTGACCGTAAAGCCTGCGCCGTGCTGCGCCATCAGGCGGCGGCAGGGGGCGTCCGTAAAGCCCGCCATTGGTCCGAATACTGCCCTGTGGGGCAGAACGATGTTTCCGATTTTCAAAGGTTCCATGGGTTCTCCTTGCTGTGATTCAAAAAAGCTCCCCGGTCGGGGAGCCAGAAATGTTGCTATTTTCGGGCAATGGGCTCGCCCTCTCAGTCTGCTTCGCAGACAGCTCTCCCAAAGGGAGAGCCTTTGTTGCCAGGAAGTTATCTGTACTGCCAAGGCCTCTCCCTTTGGGAGAGGTGGCATTGCGTGAGCAATGACGGAGAGGGCGAGCCCCTTTGCTTTTTTACATCTTCTCGGGCACAGTGATCTTGAACATGGTCAGCACGTTGAAGATGACGTTCTTCACGCCGATGCACAGAGCCAGACGGGCCTGCTGCACGGCAGAGTCTGCACCCTGGATGCGGCAGCTGCCGTAGAAACGGTGGAAGGCACTGGCCAGATCAATGACAAAGCGGTTGATGCGGCTGGGGTCGTACTTCTCGGCTGCCATGACGATCTCCTGCGGGAAGGCTGCCAGCATGCGGATCAGGTCCATCTCGCTGGGCTCGGTGAGCAGGGTAGCGTCCACCTGCTCGGCACCGGCAAACTGCACGCCCTCGCTCTCCATCTTCTTCAGGATGGAGCAGATGCGGGCATGGGCATACTGCACATAGTACACCGGGTTGTCGTTGTCGGTCTTGACGGCCTGGTCCAGGTCAAAGTCGATGCCGCTGCCGGCGTCGTGCATGTTGAACAGGAAGCGTGCACTGTCGATGGGCACCTCTTCCAGCAGGTCGGTCAGGGTGATGGCGTTGCCGGTACGCTTGGACATGCGCACGGGCTGGCCGTCGCGCATCAGGTTGACCATCTGCATCAGGACAACATCAAGATCGTTGCCGTTCAGGCCGATGGCATCCATCGCGCCCTTCATGCGGGCCACATGGCCGTGGTGGTCGGCGCCCCACACGTCGATGGCCTTGGCAAAGCCGCGGGTGGCCAGCTTGTTGTAGTGGTAAGCGATATCGGCGGCAAAGTAGGTGGGGATGCCGTTGGCACGGACGAGCACCTCGTCCTTGGCCTCCTCTTCAGTGCCGTCCTCGGTCTTTTTCTTGTTCACGGTGCCGTACTTGGCAGCGTACTGCGCGCTGCGGTACATGATGGCACCGTCCTCGGCCTTGTAGCAGGCACCCAGTTCCAGCAGCTTGTCCACCACGGCCATCACCGCGCCGGACTCGTGCAGGGTGCTCTCATGGAACCACACATCATAGTCGATGCGGTACTTGCCCAGGTCACGCTTCAAAGCGGCAATGTTCTTGGGCAGGGCGTAGGCCACCAGGGCGTCCTTCAGCTGTGCGAAAGCATCGCTGGCAAACAGGGTCTCTTCGTCCATACCCTGGCAGGCGGCAACGTACTGGTCGCCGTTGATCTCGGCGAACTCCCCGGCCAGCACCTTGATGTCGCCGCCCTGATAGCACTCCTTGGGCAGGGGGTAAGCCTCCTCGCCGCAGAACTGCTGCAGGTAGCGCACGGCCAGGCTCTTGCCGAACTTCTGGATCTGGTTGCCGGCATCGTTGATGTAGAACTCGCGGGTCACATCGTAGCCGGACCAGTCCAGCACAGCGGCCAGACAGTCGCCCAGAGCGCCGCCGCGGGCATTGCCCATGTGCATGGGGCCGGTGGGGTTGGCGGAGACGAACTCCACGTTGTACTTGGCACCCTTGCCGTGGTCGGTGCGGCCATACTCCTTGTTGGAGCAGGCACCCAGCACGACGCCGGCCCAGAAGGAGGGAGCGAGGAACAGGTTGATGAAGCCGGGACCGGCCACCTCGACCTTGGCGAAAACGCCGCCGTCCAGTGCGGGCAGGTGGGCGATGAGGGCGTCGGCGATCATCTTCGGGGCCTTGCGCCAGGTGCGCGCGCCGGCCATGGCGATGTTGGAGGCGATGTCGCCGTTCTTGACGTCGGCGGGGATCTCTACGATGAAGGCGGGCAGCTCGGCCTCGGGCAGGGTGCCGTCGGCCATCGCAGCCTTGGCGGCGGCGGTCAGCAGGGCGCGGGCCTCGTCCAGCGCGGTCTGCCGGGGGTTGTAGTTCTGGTAGGTCTTTTCAAAGTCGGTCATTTCAAGTGTCCTTTCGTGTTTGAGTGCGAAGCCCGCTTGCCGCAGGAGCCGCAGGCGAAAAACAATGAGAAGTCAGTTGACGTGCTGTACCGTCATTTCCAGCGTGTTGCGGCTGACGATGCGGGCGTCGTCGGCATCCAGCAGGTAGCTGAACGCCGCGCTGCCGCCCTTCTCGGTCAGCTTGCAGTCGATGCCGTCGCCGGTGACGCCCAGAGTGAGGGAGCCCACCTCCGTCTCGTAGTGGCAGAGATTGCGGCGGTCCCGCTCGATGAGGAGCTGGCTGTTGGCCCGCCCGAACCGGAGCAGAGCCACCCGGCTGCCGTCCTCGGCGATCTTGATGGTAGTGGTGCAGCCCTCGAAGCCGATGGTCTGCGTCTCCTTATAAGAGATGTAGTAGCTTCCGTTCTTTTTGGTAAAGCTGCCCCGGGTCATCAGCTCGATGTGGTCGCGGTCCTCCTCGCGGATGACGCCCTCATTGTCGAACTGGTCGATGGAGCTCTTGATGCGGATGATGTAGTTTTCCAGTGGTTTGCTCACAGTTTTGCGTCCTTATCAATATTTATCAATGGCGATCTGGTCGATGAGCCCGCCCTTGTACTCCCCGAGGAAGAGGTCGGCGGTCTGGGCGAAGCTGTCCGGCACGTCGCTGACGTAGAAGTGGGCCTCGCCCTTTTCGTGATTTCCCTTCAGGCCATGCTCGCTGAGCGTCCGCTCCAGATGGTGGGCGGCAGTCTGGGCCGGGTCCACGAGGGTGACGTTCCTGCCCATATACCAGCCTATCATCTCTTTGATGAGGGGGTAGTGGGTGCAGCCGAGGATGAGGGTGTCCACCCCGGCCTCCCGCACCTCGGCCAGATACTGGGCGATGACCAGACGGGTCACCTGCTGCTTGTCGAGGGCGCTGTGGTCCACATAGCCGGCCTCCACGAGAGGCACGAAGAGGGGGCAGGGCCGGGCCGTGATCTCCACGCCGGGAACGAGCTTGCGCAGGACGGTCTCGTAGCTGCGGGAGCGGATGGTGGCTGCCGTGCCGATGACGCCGATGCGGCGGTTCCGGGTGACAAAAGCGGCCTCCCGGGCCGCAGCGTCCACGACGCCCAGATAGGGGACGGGGAGCTTTGCGGCCTCGGCGGCGGGGTAGATGCTGGACACCGTGCCGCAGGCGGCCATGATGCACTTGACATCCTTCGAGAGCAGGAATGCGATGTCCTGCCGTGCATACTGCAAAATAGTCTCAGGGCTGCGGCTGCCGTAGGGGACGCGGCCGGTATCGCCGAAGTAGACGATATTCTCGTTGGGGAGGCGCTTGCGCAGCTCCCGCACGCCGGTCAGACCGCCAAGGCCGCTGTCGAATACGCCGATGGGACGGTTATCCATGCTGCTTTTCCGTCCTTTCCAGAGCCAGAGCGATGAGGCGGTCGATGAGGGCAGGCACGGGGATGCCCTCATGCTCCATCAGCTTGGGGTACATACTGATGGGGGTGAAACCGGGGAAGGTGTTGATCTCGTTGATGAGGACGCGGCCGGTGTCCTTCTCCACAAAGAAGTCGCAGCGGGCCAGACCCTCGCAGCCCAGCGCCGTGTAGGCCATGGCGGCGTAGGTCTTCACCTCGTCCAGCTTTTCCTCAGGCAGTTTGGCCGGAATGACCACCTGACTGACGCCGTTCTTGTACTTGTCGTCGTAGGTGTAGAACTCGGCACCGGCCAAGATCTCGCCCGGGCGGGTGGAGACGGCGGGGTCGGAGCCGATGACGGCGCACTCCACTTCGTGGCCGTCCACGAAGGCCTCGAACACCACCTTGCGGTCGTTGGCGAGGGCCAGCCGGATGGCGGCCTTCAGCTCATCGCGGTCATGGGCCTTGGTGATGCCCACGCTGGAACCGGCGTTGGCGGGTTTGACGAAGATGGGCCAGCCCAGCTTTGCGATGGCACCGTCGCAGACGCCGTCGGGGTCAGACTCGATCTCCCAGCGGGTGGCGGAGAGCCACTTGGTGTGAGGGATGCCGGAGGCGTCGAACATGGCGTTGGCGACTGCCTTGTCCATGCAGACCGCGCTGGCCAGAACGCCGCAGCCCACGTAGGGGATGCCGGCCAGCTCCAGCAGGCCCTGCACCGTGCCGTCCTCGCCCCACAGGCCGTGGAGCACGGGGATGACCACGTCCACATGGACCTTCTCTACCTGCCCGGCGGGGGTGAAGAGGATGAGGCCGTGGTCGGCACGGTCGGGGCTGAGCACGCAGGGCATATTGCCCGGCAGCTCTTCCCAGCTGCCGTCGGCCATCTGGGCCGAGTCGGCCTCGGTGTAGAGCCAGCGGCCCTCTTTGGTGATGCCGATGGTCAGCAGCTCGTACCGCTGGCGGTCGAGCTGGTCCACGAAGGTGCCGGCGGACACGCGGCTGACCTCGTGCTCGCTGGACATTCCGCCGAACAGGACGACCACGCTCATTTTATGTTCAGAATCGGATAACATAATCGATCTCTCCTGATTTCAGGGCCGCTGCGCGCGGCAGACAGCCCGAAGTTTTGTCTACATACATAGATATACTTATTATATAATATTTATGTCCGGGATGCAAGCGGTGTCACGCAGTCGGGCGAAGAGAAAGAAAACACAAAAACCTGAAAAAACGCAGATTTCCCGCTTGACGAATGGAAAAAGACGTGATACAATGGTAACACCTCTTTTGCGGGGTTATTAAGTGCGCCTGTCGAACGGGTGCTCCCGCAAGCCGAGGGAGGTTCAAAACAACCGTTATAATGGAGGTGTCAACAAATGACCGTTAAAATCACTCTGGCCTGCACCGAGTGCAAGCAGCGCAACTACAACACCACGAAGAACAAGAAGAACAACCCCGATCGTCTCGAGATGAAGAAGTACTGCCGCTTCTGCAAGAAGCACACCGTTCATCGCGAAACCAAGTAAGAAAGGCGGACAACATCATGGCAGACAAAACCGAGAAAAAGCCGGGCTTTGTGGCCAGAATGAAGGCCGCCGTGAAGGGTTTTGCCGCAAATGCGGCAAAGTTCTTCCGCGACACGAAGAGCGAGCTGAAAAAGGTCGTGTGGCCGTCTAAGGCGGACATCAAGACCAACACCGTCGTGGTGCTCGTGACTGTGGCGATCGCCGCCGTCGTGATGATCGCACTGGACGCCATCTTCGGTGGCATCCTGGGCCTTATCATCGGCGCTTGAATCATCTTGAAACGGAGGGTCAACCAGAATGGAAGAGCAGTCCAATGAGGCGCTTTGGTATGTCGTGCATACCTATTCCGGCTACGAGAATAAAGTGGCAACGGACTTACAGACCATGGTGGAGAACCGCCGCCTGCAGGATCTGATCTGTGACATCAAGGTCCCGACCGAGATGGTCCCCGAGATCAAGGACGGCAAGGAGCGTATGGTGGAGCACAAGCTGTTCCCCGGCTACGTTCTGGTCAAGATGGTCATGAACGACGATACCTGGTATGTCGTGCGCAATACGCGCGGCTGCACCGGCTTCGTCGGCCCTGCCTCGAAGCCTGTCCCCCTGACCGCTGAGGAAGTGGAGAAGATGGGCGTCGAGAAGGCGGCTCCGCTGACCGTCGATTTCAATGTCGGCGATACCGTGCAGATCACCGCCGGCCCCCTGGAAGGCTTTATGGGCCTTGTGGAGGGCATCGATACCGAGAGCTTCAAAGTCAAGCTCAAGGTCAATATGTTCGGCCGCGAGACGCCCGCAGAAGTGGACATCGCGCAGGTCGAGCTGCCGTAACCAACCGGCATCCGTTCTACCAAGGTAAGACCGCAGTGCGGTTCTTATAGAGCGTGTACACCGCGTACGCGCTCGTGGGAGGCGCGGAGACACCGCGCCGCAACTCACCACAGATTTTTGGAGGTGCATTTACTATGGCACAGA
>OGLS01002084.1_pt1 | contig 10147 bp, 7 predicted proteins | sample 1572881 | NCBI WGS metagenome assembly OGLS01 (sample SAMEA2582013, study PRJEB24529) | metagenome | biome: Human gut stool | place: China | collected 2011
CTCTTGAACCCCATTCAAGCGCGCTACCAAAACTGCGCTACACCCGGATATCTGTTTGTGTTTGTCGCTCACAGCTTGATTAGTATACCCGACTTTGCCCGTTTTGTCAAGCGCTTTTTCCAAATTTCTGATGCAGTTTTTACATTTTACTGTCCCGGCTTTTGCCCGCCAAAAGGATGCGCGAAAGAGCGTTATTTTCAAAAATCGCGATACACATCTTCCTCATCGTCCTCATGGATAGGGGTGGTGTCGTCCGGCGGTGCGCCAAACTCCACCGTAGCAAAGGCCAGCGCGAACACACTGTCTGCCCCAGCGTGAAGCAGTGCCTGCGCGCAGGCGGCAGCTGTTGTGCCGGTGGTGATGACGTCATCCACCAGCAAGATGCGCTTACCCTCCAGCTGCTGCGGCTGCGCCGCCCGGAAAGCACCTGCCACGTTGGCTATGCGCTGTTCCAGCGGCAGACCGGCCTGATGCCGTTTTGCCCGAGTGCGTTCCAGTGCCTGCGGTGCCAACGGCACCTCCATGGCTTTTGCCAGCGGCAGCGCCATCAGTTCCGGCACATTGTAGCCGCGCCTTTTACCGGAGGCCGGCACCGGTACGATCAGGTCGTACCCGATGGCCGCCCACGGCACCGGCTGCGGGAACAGCTCGCCGTACTGCACGGTCAGTTCACCGCCAAAGGCCAGCTGTACCAGACGGTTGCCCATCTCCACAGCCCGCCACGGCTTGCCCTGATACTTCGCGTTCAGGATGCCGCGCCGCACACAGCCGCTGTAACGGTAGGGCGCAGCCGCACCGGCCAGATTGCTGATATAGTGCTGCGCCGGGTCCAGCCGGATGCCCGGCTTGCGGCGCAGCGTTTCCAGCTGCTCTGCACAGTCCGGGCAATCTCGCACATCTCCCAGCACCCGGCCGCAGAAAGGGCACTCGCGCGGGTAAAGCAGCTGCCGTACCGCCCGCAGCGCCCTGCGCCGGGGGTCATAGTAGTCCATCAGTCCTTTTTGACTGCCACGATCACCCGCACACGCTTGCCTGCTGCGCAGCCAAAGTTATCGTACCAGCCGGTCAGGTAGTAGCCCTCAGAGTTCACCTCAGAGAGCTTGGTGGCGTAATACTGCCCCTTGTACCACAGGTACACCTGCATATCGTCAGCCGTCTCGTAGCGGGTGCCGTTGCTCATCACCGAGGCTGCACCCACCTTGTCGATCTTCATGGGCATCAGCTGGATCATGGCCTTTACCGTGCCGTTCACGTTTTGCCGCACTGCCAGACCGCCCGCCAGCACCGGATACTTGATGGAGGTAGAAAAGCTAGCCTGACTGCCGTTGACGTAGCAGATGTAGGTAGCGCCGCCGCCCACAAAGTTGAGGATGGTGCTCATAGGCTGGCCGGTAATGTTGGCCAGCTGTTTGAGACCGATGCTCAGCAGCGAGCCGGAACTGCTGGTGATGCGGTTCCAGACCGTGCTCAGCAGCGAGCCGTCAATGACGCCCCACAGGATCTCGCTGGTGGTGGGCACCAGCACACTGCGCAGATCGTCCACCACGGTGGTCGTGTTGGTGGTGCCGCCGGTAGAGCCGGAACCGGAGGAGCTATCCCCGGTGGAACCGCTGCCGGAGCCGGAAGAACTGTCCCCGGAAGAGCTATCCCCCGAGCCGGAGGAGCCGCTGCCGGTCAGGGTGCCCAGAACGGAACTGGCGTTGAAGGCCAGATTCTTCACGTCGTCCAGCACGCCGTATTTCCACAGATCACCGGTAACATCGTTCAGGATCAGGCGGTCGATTTGTCCCTGCTCATTCAGCGTATAGTAACGCACAGCCAGCGCGTTCAGCTTTGTCCCCGCTATTCGGCTGGGACGAACCGTCCCAGCCAACCCCTCCGATGTCGTTTCCAAGATTTGTACGTCATCGGCCAGAGCATAGTCCCCCAGCGCGGTGGCGGTGTTGTTGATGGTGCCGCTGACCGATTTGGACTCGATGGCGGTCACCTGTTCCCCTTCGGGGGTCACGCTGATCTCCACCAGCCAGCCGGTGGGGTAGTTCAGGCTTTTGTCGATATTCACAGTGCGGAGGATGCCGTCGGTGCACATCACCGAGATCTTTTGCAGCACGTCTGCGCCGTTATCCTCCACAAGACTGCGGGTAGCGGTCTGCACCACGCCGTAGAACACGCTGTCGGCTTCCTCGCCGGTGATCACATCGGCTACCTCGTTGTCCATGCCCAGCAGCAGAGTGACCACTTCGCCCACGCCGCCGCCGTTCAGGGAGGAGATCTTGGACGCCACGGCAGAGCTGCCCAGTGTGTAATTGCTGCCCGCCACGGTCAGCGCGGTAGGCGCGCTGGCGCTGGGCGATACCGCTGTGATGCGGCCTGCGGCGCGGCGGGTGTAGATCCACACCGTCTGCAGGCTTTCGCTGTAATAGTACACGTCGTACTTGTTCAGCTCTGCCGAAGCGGAGGCCTTATCGTTGCGGTAGACGCTCACCGGCGTAAAGGGCAGCTGGGTGCCCCCTTCTGCTACAAAGGGGCCCTTGCGGCTCTTGAGCAGCACCGAGGAGGTATCCACCTGACCGTTGGACACCGTAAAGCCCAGCGAACTGCCGTAGGCGCTGCCGCTGGCGGTGTTGGCGCGCAGGGCATTGTACAGCAGCAGAGTGCTCTGCTCGTAGGTCATAGCCTGTCCCTGCGTGCAGGTCAGCTGATCCCGCAGACCGATCTGCTGCGCCTTGTTCAGCTGTGCCTGCGGGAAGGAGCCGGTCAGGTCGGTGGTCTTGTAGCTCAGCAGCTTCAGCACCGCTGCGCAGGCTTCCTCCAGCGTGACGGTGTTGTCCGGGCGGAAGGAGCCGTCGGTGTAACCGTTCATCCAGCCCTGCTGCACTGCAATGCGGATGTAGGGTGCCCACTGGGAGGTGCCGGGCACATCCCGGTACAAAGTGCCCACCGTACCCTGTGCGCCTACGCTCTCCCGGTAAGTGGAAAAGGACACCAGCATTTTGGCAAAGGCGCCGCGGGTAATGTTGGCGCTCAGTTCCTGACCGGTGGGCACAGCGCCCAGAGTAATAGCCGTCTGCAGGGCCGTGTTGTTGATGCTGGCCGCCGAGACCGGCAGCACCAGCGCCGACACCGCAATGCTGACCGCCAGCAGAAATGCGAGAATCCGTTTTTTCATTGGTCGTACCTCTTGTTCTTTGTTTATCACGCCGCCGCGATCAATCGTAGCGCAATGCTTCAATGGGGTTCAGCCGGGCTGCGCGCCGCGCCGGCAAGTAGCCGAACAGCACGCCGATGCCCACCGAGATGCCAAAGGCCACCACAATGGAGTTGAAGGAGGGGCTTACCGTAACGGTGGTATCGGTCATGAACATGGGCAGCACCTTGTTGGCCGCCATGGACACCACATAGCCCAGCGCAATGCCTAAAACGCCGCCCAGCGCGGAGGTGGTGGCTGCTTCCACCACAAACTGCGCCAGAATGGTGCGTTCCTTTGCGCCCAGCGCCTTGCGGATGCCGATCTCGCGGGTGCGCTCGGTCACAGACACCAGCATGATGTTCATAATGCCGATGCCGCCCACCAGCAGCGAGATACTGGCAATGCCGGTAAGTATCACGATGACCATGTTGATCATCTTGTTCATTTCCTCCAGCCACTCGCTGGCGCTGTACACATAGTAGCCGTTTTCGGTCTTGAGGATCGACATCAATTCCTCTTCCATGGTGGCCTTGGCCTCGTTGGCAAGGCTTTCGTCGGCCATCATGGCGGTGTAGCAGTCCACCATGCTTTGGCTGGAGAGCCGCATCACGGTGGTGTAGGGCAGGTAAACGCAGTCGTCATCGCTGCCCTGCTGCATAGTGGGGTCGCTGACTTTGGCAGACAGCACACCTACGACGCGGAACTTGTTGGCACCGATCTTGAGCGTCTGCCCCACACCGTTGCCGCCAAAGGCTACGCGGTTGAGGTAATCGCCGATGACGCAGACCTGCTTGTTGTCCTGCATATCCATGTACTGCAGGCCGCGCCCCTGAACGATCTGGTAATTCTTCATTTCGGTAAAGTTTTCGTCCACACCGCTCATCTTGGACCAGCGGTAGCTGGTGGTACCGATCTTCAGCGTACCGCTGGCTTTGCCGCTGAAGTTGACCTGCGGCGACACCGCCTTGATCAGGTCGGAATGCCGCTGGCAGATGTCGTACATCTCCTCCACCGACACGGAGCGGGAGCCGTAGCCCCACACCTGAATGCTGAGGGTGTTAGTGCCCAGTGCGGAAAAGCTGTCCCGCATGCTCTTGGTCATGCCATTGCCCAGACCCACGATGACGATGACCGCCATCACGCCGATGATGATACCCAGCATGGTCAGAAAGGTGCGCAGCTTGTTGCTCCACACGTTCTGGATAGCCTGCCGGAAGGTTTCAAAGATCATGCCTGTTCCTCCTTTTCCGGCGTTTCGGGCAGCAGGGTGGGCTGCACCATGGCCTCCGGTGCGTGGGAGTCGCCGTCATACACCACCTGACCGTCCTCCAGCCGGATGATGCGGTCGGCCTGCACGGCAATGGAATTGTCGTGGGTGATCAGCACTACGGTGTGTCCCTGCTTGTGCAGCTGCTGCAAAAGCCCCAGCACCTCGCGGCCGGTATGGGAGTCCAGTGCGCCGGTGGGCTCGTCCGCCAGAATGACCGGCGGGTTGCGCACCAGTGCCCGCGCAATGGACACGCGCTGCTGCTGACCGCCGGAAAGCTGGTTGGGGCGGTTTTTCAGCTTGTCGCCAAGCCCCACCTGCTCCAGCACCTCCCGGGCGCGGATGTGGCGCTCGGTGCGGGAGATGCCCGCATACACCAGCGGCACCTCCACGTTTTCCATCAGGTTCAGCCTGGGCAGCAGATTGTATTGCTGGAAGATAAAGCCCAGCATTTCGTTGCGGACAGCGGCCAGCTCGTTGCGGTTCATCTTGCCCACATCCCGGCCGTTGAGCCGGTAGGTGCCGTAGGTGGGCACATCCAGACAGCCGATGATGTTCATACAGGTGGATTTGCCCGAGCCGGACTGGCCCACGATGGCCACGAACTCGCCTTTTTCGATTTTCATGGTGATGTGGTCGGCAGCTTTTACCGTGGTATCGCCCATCTGGTAGTACTTGCACACCGCATCAAACTCGATCAGAGCGCTCATTCATCCCTCCTGCGTCAATTCACCACGACTGCGCCGGCCTCGGCGGGGTCGATGCCCTCTGCGGGCTCTTCAGCGTCCGCTGCGGGGGCTTCACCGTTTTCCGTCTCCTCCGGCAGCGTCTCCTCGCCGCCCTCGGCAAGGTCTGCATTGTTTCCGGTATCCTCGAGCTCTCCGCCGCCCATATCACCATAGCCACCGTCGTCATAGTAGCTGTCGCTGCTCACGGAGCTGGGGTCGTAGGCAATGGTATCACTCTCGGACAGGCCGCTGGTCACCTGCGTATAGTTGTCGTCACTGACACCGGTCTTGACCTGGACATACACATAGCCCTCTGGTGCGCTCATGGAAGTATCAGCGTTCACGGCGCTGGGCGAATCCTGCCGCACCAGCACATAATTGCCCCGCACGATGGCGGCGTTAGGCACCGTGAGCGCATTTTTAGCCTGTGCCACCACGATCTCGGCGTTGGCGTTCATGCCCGGGCGCAGACCGGTGGTCTCGTCGATGCGCACGGTCACCGGGTAGGTGGTGGTGCCGCCGCTGGTGTCGCCCTTCATGGACACACGGGTAACCACGCCCTCGTAGGTCTTATCCTTCACGGCGTCTGCAGTAACCTGTACGGACTGTCCCACCTTCAGGCTGCTGACCTGCAGCTCGTCCACGTTGATGGTCATTTCCAGATAGCTCAGGTCGTAGATGGTGCACAGGTCGCTGCCGGTGCTCAGGGCATCGCCCACCTTGGCATTTTTCTCGATGATGGTGCCGCTGATGGGCGAGGTGATGGTGTATCTATCCATAGTGTCCTGCATATTCTGCATGGACAGCTCCGCGCCGCGCAGGGTCTCGGAGGCAGCCTGGATGGACTCGGTCAGTTCCTCACCGCTGAGGGTCAGGATGATATCGTCCTTGTTCACGCTGCCGCCCTCCCGCACATTGATGGCGGTGACAGTACCGGAAGTCAGCGCAGTCAGGGTACGCTCGGCCTGATACTGGAAGTTGGCTGCTGCAATGGAGCTCACCCCGTTGATGACAGCCGTTGCAGCCTGTGCCGTGGTCAGACCGCCCGCATTGGACACCGAGATGGTCACGGTGCGGGTAAGCAGGTTGCCGGTGCTCAGAGCATCGGTGCCGGTCACGGCGGTAATGGTGCCGGGCAGCACCTCAAAGGTACCGTCCAGCGTCACCTGAGCGGTCTGCCCTACCGAGAAGTTAGCGGCATCCGCAGCCGGGAACTCCAGCACCAGATTCATCTTGGAGCTGTCCCGCACCACGGCCACTTCCTGACCGCTCTTTACCTCATCGCCCTTGTTCACCTTCAGGCTGCTGACGACGCCCGCCACCTCGGCACGCACATACTGACGGTCGGCGGTCTTATCGTAGCTGCGCTGCGCCTGCTGCAGGGTGATGGCAGCCTGTTCCACCTTGGTGGTGGCATCGGAGGAATCCACCGTGTAGAGCACAGTGCCCTCCTCCACGATATCGCCCTCCTCAAAGCCGCCGGTCAGCACCTTGCCGGACACCAGCGATTTGACGCTGTAAGTATTGGCAGGCTTCAGCGTACCGGTGCCGCTGAGCGTGTTGGAGACATCCCGGGTCTCGGGCGCTGCTTCTGTATAGGAAGTATCCACGTTGGCGGGCTTTGCACCCTTGGGCTTCAGCAGCCACCAGCCGCCTGCCAGCACCACGATGGCCACCGGCACCAGCCACTTCCAGTTCTTTCGGGCAAAGGCTGCTGCGCCGCCTTTTTTGGGTGCAGCCGCTGCGTCCTGCTGCGGGTCGGCGGGCTGTTTAGACTTGTTCCAGATCATTCTTGCCGTTCCTCCTAGGTTCTTTTATGACAAGGTGCTTTTTGCAAAAGTACCCGTCAGAAACTCTTATTTGTAGTGTATCGCATTTTGCCCCGATAAACAAGCGTCCATTTTTCGTTTCACGGCATTTCCACAAAGTTTCAGACTTTTTTAACAAAGAATGGCCTTCTTTGTGCGCCGCTGAGCAGCTGCATATCCTTTATAATACGATTCAATCCGCCTCTTCCCTGCTCTTCTTCCTGTGAAAAAAGAGATTCTGAAAAGCCCGCAGGCTTTTCAGAATCCCAGACAAAAAATCAAATTCCTTAAAATATGGCCAAAGCGCACGCGGCGGCCATTTGGAATCGTTTCCCCTCAAAAAGAAAATCAGCCGGACCCGAAGGCCCGGCTGATTTATTCTTTTTTACCCTGCGTCTGCGGTGGGCTCTACCACCACATACACCCCTGCGGGCACACAGGCGGCCCATGCGCCGTCCTTGTCCAGCCAGCCGAATTGCTCACAGACATGATCCGGGCACTGACTGTCCAAAAACGCAATGGCACCATCCTTTACCTGCAAGTGCACGATGTAGTCCCCTACCTCGTACAGGTAATCGTGATCCTGCACAAGGGGCAAGGTCTCGGTAACGCCGTCACCGAAATCCACAACGGCCTGTAAGCCGCTGCCTTTGGCGGGGTGCTGCGCCCGCACCGCAAGAAAAATACCTGCGGCCAGTGCCAGCACCACCAGTGCAAAGATCACATTTTTCTTCCACGCGCTGCCCTTGGGGGCGGCGGTGTCAGAGTTTTTTTGCTTTATGCTCATGCAGCGTACTTGCTGGCAGCTGCACCGGCAATGCGGCCAAAGACGGTAAAGTCGGCCACAGCGTTGCCGCCCAGACGGTTTGCACCGTGCACGCCGCCGGTCACCTCACCTGCTGCGAACAGGCCGGGGATCACAGAGCCGTCAGCCTTCAGCACCTCGGTGTTGGTGTTGATCTTCAGGCCGCCCATAGTGTGGTGCACGCCTGCGGTGACCTTGATAGCGTAGTAGGGAGCGGTATCCAGAGCCTTTGCAAAGCTGGTGCGGCCAAAGTCGGGGTCGTTCTTGGCGGCAACGTAGCCGTTCCAGGTCTTCATGGTCTCGGCAAAAGCAGCCTCGTCCACGCCCATGGCCTTTGCCAGCTCCTCGTAGGTCTGGCCGGTCACGGTGTAGCCCTTCTTGATGTAGCCCTGAATGACGCTGGAGGCATCGGCCATAGCCTGATCCACCACCAGCCAGCTGTAGCTGCCGGTCTGAGCGATCTCGGCAGCGGAAACCACGTCACGGGTGCCCACTTCGTCGATGAAGCGCTTGCCCTCGGCGTTGATCAGCACAGCGCCGTCGCCGCGCAGACCCTCGGTGATCAGAGCAGCGGTGTTAGCCTCCACGGTGGGGTGGATCTGGATCTGATCCATGTCCACAGTGTCAGCGCCCACAGCGGTAGCCATCTCAATGCCCTGACCCTGTGCACCTGCGGCGTTGGTGGTCATAAAGCCCTTCAGTTCAGGCTTGTACTCGGTGACCATGTCCAGATTTGCGCCGAAGCCGCCGGTGGTCAGCACCACAGCCTTGGCATTCACGGTGATGGTCTCGCCGGTGGAGCCAGTAGCCTTCACGCCCACAACAGCGCCGTTTGCATCGGTCAGCAGCTCGGTGGCGGTGGTGTTCAGCAGGGTCTGCACGCCGGCCTTGTCGCAGTTCTCCTGCAGCAGGGGGATCATGTAGGAGCCCACAGAAACGGTCTTGCCCTCATCATTCACGGGGCGATGGATACGCTTGACGGATGCGCCGCCGAAGCTGGAAACGCTGTGCAGGGTGATGCCGTGCTCGTCCAGCCAGTCGATAGCGTCAGCGCTGTTGGAGCACAGAGTCTCCACCAGAGCGGGGTCGTTGATGCCCTTGCCGCCGATCATGGTGTCCAGCTCCATCAGCTCCACAGAGTCGAAGTAGCCCTTGGGGTCTGCCTGATAAGCAGCCCACTGCTCGGAGACGGTCTTTGCCAGAGCGGTGATGGTGGCGTTGTCGGCGTACTTTTCAGCAGCGGTCTTGAGGGTCTTTTCCACGCCTGCGGACTCGCCGAACTCGTTCTCATCCTGATACACGGTCTTGCCGGCGTTCATGCCGCCAGTAGCGCGCACGGAGTTGCCGCCCACCATGGGCTGGCTCTCCAGAATGACCACGCTCTTGCCCTCGGCAGCAGCAGTGATGGCAGCAGTCATACCTGCACCGCCTGCACCCACGATGGCAATGTCTGCGTCAATGGTGGAGTCCTCAGCCTTGGTCGTATCAGCATTGACCTCGGTCTTGTAGTCATCAGCGTTCAGGCCGGCTGCGGCCAGAGCGGCAGCGGCAGCCTCCTTGATGGCGTCGGAGGTGATGGTTGCAGTAGCCACGCCGTCCACGGCAATGCTGCCGCTCTCGGCAATCTCGCCGGGCAGCTGTTCCAGAGCCATGGTGCCGATGCCGGGGGTCTCGTCCTTGCCCTCGGCGGTGCAGCCGGTGATCTTGCCGTCGGTCAAAGTCAGAGTGACGGTAACATCGCCGCCCATGCCCTTGGCGGTGCCGGTGAACTCGCCGGACACGCCTGCGGTGGAGGAGGCAGGCTTGCTGCCGCAGCCGTAGCCCAGCAGGCTGACGCTTACAACAGCCGCCATGGCCAGCGCAGCCACGCTCTTGCGGATCTGATTCTTTTTCATTGTTTCTTCCTTCTTACTTTGGGTTGCTTGTGTTCGGATATCTATCAGCAAAAAAGGGGAGCTGCTCATTCGGAAAGCAGTTCCCCTCGCTGAAACTTAGGAAAGACTTAGGCGTTGGCCTGAGCTGCAGCAACAGCGCAGGCAACGGTGGCGCCGACCATGGGGTTGTTGCCCATGCCGATCAGACCCATCATCTCAACGTGTGCGGGCACAGAAGAGGAGCCTGCGAACTGAGCATCGCCGTGCACGCGGCCCAGAGAGTCGGTCAGGCCGTAGCTTGCGGGGCCTGCAGCCACGTTATCGGGGTGCAGGGTACGGCCGGTGCCGCCGCCAGAAGCAACAGAGAAGTACTTCTTGCCGTTCTCGATAGCCCACTTCTTGTAGGTGCCGGCAACCAGATGCTGGAAGCGGACGGGGTTGGTGGAGTTGCCGGTGATGGAGCACTGAACGTCCT
>OGLS01002086.1_pt1 | contig 10142 bp, 8 predicted proteins | sample 1572881 | NCBI WGS metagenome assembly OGLS01 (sample SAMEA2582013, study PRJEB24529) | metagenome | biome: Human gut stool | place: China | collected 2011
TAATTGGAACAATTCCAGTATTTGCAGAAAGTTATGATATGGAAGATGGACACGCTTATAATAATGCGACAAGTTCAGGAGGCATAAAGTGTTGCGATGCCGGAACTATTAATAATAGGAGTGGGGAATATGCTTCTTTGTATTTGCGTACAACATATCAGGATGGACAAGAGTCCGATTATTGGTCAGGAGTGGTACAGGGGTCGGTACACGAAAATACTGGCTGGGATTGGGCAGAAGATTATTATAGTATACATCGTTTGTACAGAACAAGTTCAGGGGAAGCAAGAGATAGAGTTGAATTATCCTCTTGCTGGTAATTAAATGAAAATATGACTTAGCTTCAATAAATAATATATTGAAGCTAAGTTATATCCATATAAGGGAGGGGTGGAGCTTATGAAAAAAGTATATATTATATTACTGCTTCTGGTAATGATGATAAGTGCTGGTTGTGGAACAGAAACAACATCATCTCATAATACAGAGTCAGATATAGAATTAGATAAGCCAAGTGTAACAATAACGGAAAATAATACATTGGGTAAAGATGTATCTGATATTGAGAGCGAAAAGAATTCATCAGGCAACAGTGATGACAGGATTATAGATAGTGGATTTTGGGTAAATGAGTTAAAGACAGATAATGGAGTGGTGTGGAAATATACTCCATTAATTAATCCCAAAGTTGCTGGGGTATTTGATTGTGAAGATGATGCTAAATTTGTATTTTCATATGAATATTCTGGATATAATCGTCCAGATGGCACAAAGACAGCAACATTAAAGAGCTATGGATGTCAATTTATATATGTGAGCAATCCAATGTTGGGATATAATGCTGATGAAGAGGTATATCCAACACAGGAAAAGCAGATTAAAGAAACCTTTTCATTAACAACAAATAATGGAATTAACAAATTGGGTATATATGATGTGGGATGTATAACTTTTGCGTTGTATAAAGATTTATATCCTGAATATCCAGAGATGAAACTGCAAGTGTATGGAATACCTAATAATCTGATAGAGCAGAGGTTTGATGATATAACTAAATGTGATGGAAGAGCATATAAGGATTTTTTGGTGAAAGACTGTCCAAATGAAGATTTTGTAAGTTGTGTATATTTAGGGGAAAAAGATATAACAGATACAAGTATATTTTATATAGATTATAAAAAGATGGCAGAGGAGAATGATTGCGGTCAGTTTTTACTTGTGTTAAAAGTGTCTAAAACAACAGGCTTTGCTTACCTTATGAATGGTGATAATTGCTACAATATATCTGATAATGAAAAGTATCAGGTGTGGAAACAGGAACATATAGGGCAGTTCATAGGGGAGTGAGAAATATGAGAATTAGATATATATTAAAGCTTATGCTTGATGACATTTTTCAAAAAAAGATAATGATTATACTGCTTTTTGCTATGAGTTCAATATCTATATATATGACTGATGTTATAGCAACAAGATATTTTTCTAATCAGTATAGAATTAATTCAATGAGTTCGATGTTTGCGGTAAATCCGGATAAAGTTAATTATGTAAAATATCTTAATCTAATGAGTCCTGAATATACTCCTCAGATAGGTGATGAGCTTATACAATATATTCGTAATTATAAAGGTGTTGTTGCTTGTGGAAGATTTAATAACAATAAAATGATACTTAATGGTGAACTTGTAAAGACACTTGTTATAGAAAAAGATATTGCTAATATGGGTAATCTGCTGTTGGATAGCGATAATCTGCAAAGTATAAAAAATGGTAGTGAGAATGTAGTATATGTGGGCTATAGTTATAGGAATGAGTATAAAACAGGAATTCAATTTAATTATTATGAGGAAAACGAGAAATCAAGTTGCGAGATTGCAGGTTATTTAAAAAAGGGAGCATCGTGGCCTTTAAAGGGAAAGTTATTTGGCGGTGTTAGTGATATAGACTCATACAATCTTGATAATACGATTGTTGTAATAACTCCAAATTATGAATATTTTGACAATATAGGAGGTATGCCGGATACACCATATTATATAGTTGATGATGAGACAGTGGCAGATAAACTTAAGATGGATATTGTTGAATGGGCGGCAGAGCGTAATCTTGGGGTAAGTGTGCTTAATGAGGCAGATGAAATAGCAAATGAAAAAGAGTTAAGAAATATAACAGCGGACAGCTCATTTAGTGCAGAAGTTTTGCTGTTTCTGCTTGCATTAATATCAATGTCTTCTGCGGCAATAGTTTCGTGTCTTTTGAATAGACAACATATGGGAATTATGGTTGCTTGTGGAGTTAGCAAGCGAAGTATTATGGTAATTAATTATATGGAAAATGTCTTTGTAGTGTTAATTCCAGAAATAATTATATGGCTTATATGTCAGAAAAATATATTTGGAAAAGTATTTATGAATAACATTTCAGAGCTGGATATGATTAAATATGGTGACTGGTTTAGTCATTGTATCGCTGTTCCAATAATGTATCTGGCAGAACTTGTAATTGTTACTGTTATAGCTGGTATTGTGCCTATGTTTATAATATCACGAATGAAAGTGGCAGAAGTTATCAAACCAGTAGATTAATTATAGAAAATACTAGGTGTGCAGATTGATGGTGAAGGCTGTTAAATCAGTAGGTTAGTGACAGAGGTTTTCCAAATATAAGATTAGCGGTGGAGAAGTTATTGAACAGCATATTCAGGGGGCATTTGAATGAGAAAAATATTTAATAAAATATTCAGATACAGGCTTGTTTCGATATATTTCATATTAAGTCAGCTTGTTATTTTAACAGCAATATTTGGAGTGCTTAATACGATTAATAAAGCTTATGCAAAAGAAAATGACAGGCTTAAGGCTCTGGCTAAGAATAGAATAGAGCTGAATATAGATACATTTGCAAAGAAAGATATATTATCATATGCGGCAGTAAATGTAGATGTAGGAAATGTGTTAGCACAAGGACGTATGTCGGTAGAAGTGGCACAAATTGGAAGTACGAACCGTTGTGAAGTGCTTTTGGCAGTTAATGAGTCAACCCCTTATCCTATGATTAGAGGACATATACCCGATAAAGAAACGGATAATGGCAGAAATTGTGTAGCATTAGGACGTGATAAATACAGATATGTATATAATAGGGATGGCAAGGATTATATAACACTTGGTCAGGAGGAATATGAGGTTGTAGGTGTTATAGGAAGTCAGGTATCTGATTATTGGGACTATAAGATTGTACTTAATATAGATTGTATGAGTGATAGTCTTAAGCAGTCATTTAGTTCACTGTCTAATATATCTTTGACAGTATATAGTAATAAGCAAGATATAATGGAAATTTATAATAAAGTATATTCAAATGTAGTCAATGTTGATAATACCTGTAATATAGTGTCATATAGCAAGAAAGATACGGGCGAAAGCACAGTGAGTGATACTCTTCAGAAAGAAAATATTAAAACTAATGTTATGGTATATGCTTTTTGCCTTATTAACAGCATAATTATATCAATATTCTGGACGGTACAGAGAAAGAAAGAGCTTGCAATAAAACGTGTATTTGGATTTAGCAATATAAGAATGATAGCGGATATTGCAGTTAATCTGTTACTGCTAATGATAATTACTGTAATAATGTATTTTGTACCTTTATAAGGTATTCAACAATTCAGGGTATGGGATTGTGGAGTGTCAAATTAATATTATTAGCAGTTGGTTTATTTCTGATAACACTTGTTATTGCGATGATATATCCAGTTGTAGATATATATAGGGGGCAGGCATATGATAAGATTAGATAAAATAACAAAAATATATGATGCAAAGGTTGAAAATAAAAAAGTGTTAGATGAGGTATCATTAACTATAGATAATGGGGAGTTTGTAGCTATTATGGGACCATCAGGGAGTGGTAAAAGTACACTTCTTAACATAATAGGCTGTATGGATAGTGTTACAGACGGAAGTTATTATGTTGATGACATAGAAGTGTCACGATTGAATAAATCGGACATACATAGATTTAGAAAGAAGAATATAGGATTTGTATTTCAGCATTTTGCATTAATGGATTATTATACAGCTTATGAGAATATTGAGCTGCCTTTGCTGGCTAACAATATAAGACGAAAAGATAGAAAAAGAATAATTAATGAACAATTGAAAAAGTTGAATATTGTGGAAGAAAAAGATAAATTGCCAAAGAAAATGTCGGGAGGACAGCAACAGCGCGTGGCAATAGCACGCGCACTTGTAACTAATGCAGATATTATTCTTGCTGATGAACCGACTGGTGCATTAGACCAGAGCACCGGACAAGAAGTCATTAATATTTTAAGAGAAATTAATAATCAGGGGAAAACAGTTGTTCTTGTTACGCACGATATAAATATCGCCAGCAACACTAACAGAATTATTAATATATGTGACGGAAAGATTATAAGTGATGAAATGGTATAATTAACTAAAGAGTTGCCTTGCAACTCTTTTTTATTTGTACAAAATGTGGTATTCTATTATTTATTAAGATAATTTATCAAATAAAATATGAATTTTAGCCGTAGAACATATGTAGTATTTTAAAGAAAGCTAGTACATATATTTATTCAATAATGGAAGGGAAAATGTTATGCCAGTAACAGAATATTTAATAAGAAATGCCGAGTTATACCCCGATGAAGTTGCCTTGGTTGAACTAAATCCAGATGAGAAAGATACAAGGAGAACGACTTGGAAAGAATTTGATTTAATACAGCCAAGTGCCAATATGCCATATAGGCGTGAGATTACCTGGAGCGTATTTAATGAGAAAGCCAATAGGTTTGCCAATATGCTTATAAGTCGTGGAGTTAAGAAAGGGGATAAGGTTGCTATTCTTATGTATAACTGTCTGGAATGGCTGCCAATATATTTTGGTGTATTAAAGACAGGTGCAATAGCAGTGCCATTTAATTTCAGATATGACTCAGATGAGATATACTATTGTGCTGAGCTTGCACAGGTAGATGTAATTGTATTTGGTTTTGCGTTTATTGGAAGAATAGAGGTTAATGCTGAGAGATTATTAAGAGGAAGACTTCTTATATATGTAGGGGACAACTGTCCAAGCTTTGCTGAGAGCTATCACGAACTTGTGGCAGATTGTTCAAGTAAAGAGCCTGATGTTAAGATAACAGAAGATGATTATGGTGCGATATATTTTTCATCAGGAACAACAGGATTTCCCAAGGCGATACTTCATAAGCACCAGAGCCTTACACAGGCGGCTATTATGGAACAGAAGCACCATTCTACTGGCAGAGATGATACATTTTTATGTATACCACCACTTTATCATACAGGAGCAAAGTTCCACTGGATGGGAAGCCTTGTTGCAGGAAGTAAGGCGGTTCTTCTTAAAGGAACGAAGCCGGAACAGATATTGTCAGCAGTATCAAGTGAACACTGCACTATAGTATGGCTGTTAGTGCCTTGGGCGCAGGATATTCTTGATGCATTGGATTCAGGAAAGATTAAGTTATCAGATTACAATTTATCGCAGTGGCGTCTTATGCACATAGGTGCTCAGCCAGTGCCACCATCACTGATTAAGAGGTGGAAAGAATATTTTCCTAATCATCAATATGATACTAACTATGGTTTGTCAGAGTCAACTGGACCGGGTTGTGTTCATCTTGGAGTTGAGAATATAGATAAAGTTGGTGCAATTGGAATTCCGGGTTATGGCTGGGAATGTAAGATTGTTGATGAGAATGATAATGAAGTCTGTCAGGGTGAAGTCGGTGAGCTATGTGTTAAAGGACCCGGAGTTATGACTTGTTATTATAGAAATGAAGCTGCTACAAAGGAAGTATTAAAAGACGGATGGCTGTATACAGGGGATATGGCTATGCAGGATGAAGATGGTTTCTATTTCCTTGTAGACCGAAAGAAAGATGTAATTGTGTCCGGTGGCGAGAATATTTACCCTGTGCAGATAGAAGATTTCTTAAGAAGATTTCACAAGATAAAGGATGCGGCGGTAATTGGTCTTCCTGACAGGCGTCTGGGTGAGAAGACAGCGGCAATTATAGAGATTAAAGACGGAGTCAGCTGTACAGAGGAAGAAATCGAAAAGTTCTGTCTTGAGCTTCCACGTTATAAAAGACCTAAGCAGATAATATTTGCGGATATACCAAGAAATGCAACAGGTAAGATAGAGAAACCAAAGCTCCGTAAGATATATGGAGCTGATAAGCTTGTTGCAATGGAGAACAAAGCATAATCGTGATACAGGTATAATCTTGATTATAGATTAATATGTAATATAGATATTATTATAGATTAGTATGCAATATAGATATTATTATAGATTAATATGCAATACAGATATTATTATAGATGATGGAAGGAAAAGGTATGAAAGAGTTAATGTTAGGCAACAAAGCGGTTGCCAGAGGGTTATATGAAGCAGGCTGTAAGGTTATATCAAGTTATCCGGGAACTCCTAGTACAGAGATTACAGAGGAGGCGGCAGCTTACAATGAGATATATTGTGAATGGGCACCTAATGAAAAGGTTGCATTAGAGGTGGCTCACGGAGCAACACTTGGTGGTGTAAGAGCGGCGTGTGCTATGAAGCACGTAGGCTTAAATGTTGCGGCAGACCCATTATTTACAATATCCTATCAGGGGCTTAATGCAGGACTTGTAGTGTGTGTTGCAGATGACCCAGGAATGCATTCATCACAGAATGAGCAGGATTCAAGGCATTATGCAATTGCGGCGAAGCTTCCAATGCTTGAGCCATCAGACTCAGAGGAGTCGAGAGTATTTGCTAAGAAAGCATTTGAGATGTCCGAAAAGTTCAATACACCAGTCCTTTTAAAAATGGTTACAAGAGTAGCCCATTCACAGAGCATAGTTGATACAGAGGAAAGAGTTGAGCCAGATAGAGTTCCATATGTAAAAGACACAGCTAAAGTAATGATGACACTTAACTCAAGAAATGCTCATATAAGGGTTGAGGAGAGAACTAAGGCATTGATAGAATATGCTGAAAGCACAGAACTTAACAGAGTTGAGATGGGTGAGGATACAAGCGTAGGAATTATCACAGACTCAACTTCCTACCAGTATGCAAGAGAAGTGTTAGGTGATAAAGCAAGCATATTAAAGCTTGGAATGATTAACCCGCTTCCAGAAAAGCTTATAAAAGATTTTGCACAGAAGGTAGATAAGGTTATTGTTCTTGAAGAGTTAGACCCTATAATTGAAAATCACTGCAAACAGCTTGGAATTAAGGTGGCTGGTAAGGATACATTTCCTATATGCGGCGAGTTTTCCCAGAACCTTGTAAGAAAATGTCTTGGTATGAAAGAACCAGAGCATATTACTATAGAAGAAAATGTTCCAGCACGTCCTCCAGTTATGTGTGCAGGCTGTCCACATAGAGGAATATTCTACATTTTAAAGAAGAAAAAATGTATGGTATATGGTGATATCGGCTGTTATACATTGGGCGCAGTTGCACCGCTTAATGCAATGGATCTGAATGTCTGTATGGGAGCTTCCTGTTCAGGACTTCACGGCTTTAATAAAGCTATAGGTGAGGAAGCAGAGAGTAACAGCGTAGGTGTTATCGGAGATTCAACATTTATGCATTCAGGAATGACAGGTATAACAGACATTTCTTATAATATGAGTAATTCGACAGTGATTATCCTTGATAATTCTATTACAGGAATGACAGGACACCAGCAAAATCCAACTACAGGAAAGAACCTTCGTGGTGAACCAGCAGGAAAGGTTGATCTTGAAGCGTTGTGCAGGGCATTAGGCTTTAACAGGGTAAGAGTTGTAGATCCATATGACCTTATAGCAGTTGAGGAAGCTGTTACTGAGGAACTTGCAGCTAAAGAACCATCTATTATTATAAGCCGCAGACCGTGCGTTATGATTAAGGGAACAGTACATAAACCACCAATAAGCGTAGATGAAAGCAAATGTGTTGGCTGTAAACAATGTATGAGCATAGGCTGTCCAGCAATTGCAGTTAAAGATAAGAAAGCACATATTGACCCAACACTCTGCATAGGCTGTAAAGTATGTTCGCAGATGTGTAAGTTCGAGGCAATATAATGTTGTAAGGCGATGTATATTAGGTGTTAATGGAATAGAAAAAAGGTATTAGATGTCCGATTTGTTCAAATTAGATTTGTTTGATGTGAAATTAGTCAGGGCATCTGATAATGTCGGAAATGAGGAATATGTATGAGTAATTCAGTTAAGAATATTATGATTGTTGGTGTTGGCGGACAGGGAACACTTCTGGCAAGTAAACTGCTTGGTTATGTTCTTATGCAGCAGGGATATGATGTTAAAGTGTCAGAGGTACACGGAATGAGCCAGCGAGGCGGAAGTGTTGTTACTTATGTAAGATTTGGAGATAAGGTATATTCTCCGGTTATTGATAAAGGTGAGGCTGATTATATTCTTTCATTTGAGAAGCTTGAAGCGTTAAGATGGCTTGAATATTTAAAGACTGGCGGACAGATAATAACTAACACTCAGGAAGTTGACCCAATGCCGGTAATTACAGGTGCTATGCAGTATCCAGATAATATTATCGAGAAGCTTGAAGCAGCTGGTGCTAAGGTAGATGCTAAAGATTTCTTATCAATAGCAGAAGAAGCAGGGTCGGCCAAAGCGGTTAATATTGTACTTATGGGAAGATTATCAGATTATTTCAAAGACATTCCATATGAGGTGTGGGATAAAGCAATAGATGAGATAGTCCCAGAGAAATACAGAGAGCTTAATCATAAGGCTTTAAAGCTTGGCAGAGGCTGAGTAAATGTAAAATAATAAAGGTAAAATGGATATACATTTGTGATATTATGGTATCATATGTATATCCATTTTGTAATATTAGTGGCAGGAGTTATTATATAGAATTAAAGAGGCTTATATGTTTAATCTAGAAGAAGAATTAAAGAAGCTCCCGGATAAGCCGGGAGTGTATATTATGCACGATAAACACGACACAATTATATATGTCGGCAAGGCTAAGATATTAAAAAATCGTGTAAGACAATATTTTCAGAGTAATAAAAATCATTCGGCAAAAGTTGTCCAGATGGTTTCACATATTGCATATTTTGAGTATATCGTGACAGATTCTGAGCTTGAAGCACTGGTGCTTGAATGTAATCTTATAAAGGAACACAGACCAAAATATAACACGATGTTAAAGGACGACAAGAGTTATCCTTTTATTAAGGTTACTATTGGAGAGGAATTTCCAAGAGTGTTATTCTCAAGAACAATGAAGCACGGAACTGGCAAATTCTTTGGACCATATACATCAGCAGGAGCTGTCAAGGAGACAATTGAACTGCTCTGTAAGCTTTACAAGGTAAGAACGTGCAATAGAAGGCTTCCTAAAGATATAGGAAAGGACAGACCCTGCCTTAATTACCATATCGGACAGTGCAATGCACCTTGTCAGGGTTATGTGAACAAAGATGAATATAAAAAAAATATAGATAAAGTAATAAGCTTCCTTAATGGTAATTATTCTGAGATTATTAATGAGCTGACGGATAAAATGCAGGATTGTTCCGAGTATGGAATATGAGGAAGCCGCCAGATACAGGGATTTGTTAATCAGTGTTAAGCAGATTGCACAGAAGCAGAAGATAACAGCAGATGACGCAACAGACAGAGATGTAATTGCGTGTGCTATGGACGCAGAAGATGCAGTTGTACAGGTATTCTTTATAAGACAGGGCAAGCTTCTTGGACGTGAGCATTTCCATATGAAGGTTGCAACGAATGACAGTAGAAGCGGCATTTTGTCAGAATCCCATTTCCCATAACGGTTGTGTGCATCCTTTCCTGCGCCGGTATGTTCAAACTGGAATACCATATTTAATTCACTTCCATCCGCATTTGCATATTTCTTCGCTTCCTCTAAGGTAACGCCCGCTGCCTCACCGACCGTGATCAGGTCATACTTTGACAGCACCTTACGGTTCATTTCCTGCAGATATTCATGCACGTGCGGACCATTTGCACAGCCACTGTCACCATATCCATTTTCTCCTGCCTGGCCATCCGGAAGTCCCTCAGGCTTTGAAATCAGACTGATCACATCCATAC
>OGLS01002089.1_pt1 | contig 10128 bp, 8 predicted proteins | sample 1572881 | NCBI WGS metagenome assembly OGLS01 (sample SAMEA2582013, study PRJEB24529) | metagenome | biome: Human gut stool | place: China | collected 2011
AAACGAGATGCCGAAGGAAGAGCGCGTGCGCGTCTTTGCCGACTACCAGGTCAACCGCGAGCTCATGCAGCTCGGCGCGCTCGGCTGCAAGTTCCTGCACTGTCTGCCTGCTACGCGCGGCGAGGACGTGACCGACGAGGTCGCCGACTCCGCTGCCTCCCTCTGCTGGGAGCAGGCCGGCAACCGCCTGACGGCCATGCGCGGGCTGCTGGTGTATTTCACGCGCTGCCGCCGCGTCCCGACGGAGCTGGAGCTCGCCGCGGCGCAGGAGGAGCTCGACGCCTTCCTCGACGCGCGGCTCGGCGGCTGCTGACCGGCTGCCAAAGGAGCAGACACCATGGAAGAACGAAAAAAATTCCGCCTTGCGGACGTCGTCCTCTCGGTCATCTGCGTCGTGTTCGTGGCGGAGGCGGCGGCGCCCGTCGCTTCCATCGGCAACAGCCAGTATTTCTGGTGGGTGTTCATGATGATCGCCTTCCTGCTGCCGTACGGCATGATCTCGTCCGAGCTCGGCACGACGTATACCGGCGACGGCGGGCTCTATGACTGGATCAACAAGGCGTTCCCGCGCTCGAAGTGGGGCGCGCGCGCCTCGTGGTACTACTGGATCAACTTTCCGCTGTGGATGGCCTCGCTCGCCGTCGTGTGCCCGGAGCTGCTCGGCGTGCTCACAGGGCTGCAGTTCGGGTGGCTGGCAAAGCTGCTCATCGAGCTCGCCTTCATCTGGATCGTCACGTGGATCGCATTTTACCCTGTGTGCGACAGCATCCTCATCCTCAACATCAGCGCCGCCATCAAAATGGTCCTCGCGCTGACGGTCGGCGTGCTCGGCATCGTCTACGTCGTGAAAAACGGCTTTGTCAACGACATGGCCTTCCGCACGTTCCTGCCGGGGTTTGACCTGCACAGCCTGTCGTATATCTCGGTCATCATCTTCAACTTCCTGGGCTTCGAGGTCGTGTGCACGTATGCCGACAATATGCGCGACCCCAAGCGCCAGATCCCGCAGGCCGTCGTCACCGGCGGCATCGTCATCGCGCTCATCTACCTGTTTTCGGCCTTCGGCATCGGCGCGGCCATCCCCACGCACGAGATCAGCGAGGACTCGGGCCTCATCGACGCCGTCTCGCTCATGACCGGCCGCACGAGCGGCTGGTTCGTCGGCGCGGTGGCGCTGCTGTTTCTCATTACCCTGTTCGGCAACATGATCTCGTGGTCCATGGGCGTGAACTCCACGGCGGCCTACGCCGCCGAAAACGGCGACATGCCCGCGATCTTTGCAAAGCGCTGGGCGAAAAACGACATGCCCATCGGCTCCGCGCTCACGAGCGGCATCGTGGCGAGCGTCGTGTGCATCCTCGGCATCATCATCGAGCTGCTCTCGCCGGATTCGTCCCTGTTCTGGAGCTTTTTTGCGCTCAACCTCGTCATGCTCCTGCTGAGCTATGCGCCCGTGTTCCCGGCGTTTTTGCGCCTGCGGGAGATCGACCCCGATTCCGAGCGGCCGTTTCGCGTGCCGGGCGGGCACGGGATGCTGCGCGTGCTGGCCTATGTGCCCATGGCGCTCATCCTCATCTCGATCTTCTTCACGGCGGTGCCGCTGTCGTTCGATACGGACACGCTCTCGTACTATCTGCCGATCACGATCGGGTCGATCCTCAGCATCGTCATCGGCGAAATTCTCATCGCGGCGCGTGCGCGCCGACATCATTCTTAGGAGGAAAACGTTATGGCAAAACGAATCACCGGTTCTACGCCGAAGCTCGACGGCTACCGGATGCCTGCGGAGTTTGAGCCGCAGGCCGGCGTCTGGATGCTCTGGCCGGAGCGCAACGACAACTGGCGCGACGGCGCCAAGCCCGCGCAGAAAGCCTTTCTGGACGTGGCCACGGCCATTTTGCAGTTTGAACCCGTGACGGTCTGCGTCTCCCCGGCGCAGTACCAGAATGCGCGCGAGCGCCTGCCGCGCGCCGTGCGCGTCGTCGAGATGGCGAGCAACGACGCCTGGATCCGCGACTGCGGGCCGACGTTTCTCGTCAACGGCAACGGCGGCGTGCGCGCCGTGGACTGGACGTTCAACGCCTGGGGCGGGCTGGTCGACGGGCTCTATTTCCCGTGGGATCTCGACGATCAGGTCGCGCAGAAGGTCTGCGAGATCGAGCGCGTCGATTCCTACCGCACCGAGGGCTTCGTGCTCGAGGGCGGCTCCATCCACGTCGACGGCGAGGGCACCGTGCTCACGACCGAGATGTGCCTGCTGTCCGAGGGGCGAAACCCCGACATGGATCGCGGCGCGATCGAGCGCATGCTCTGCGACTATCTCGGCTGCGAGAAGGTGCTCTGGCTGCGCGACGGCATCGACCCCGAGGAGACCAACGGCCACATCGACGACGTGGCCTGCTTCATCCGCCCGGGCGAGGTCGCCTGCATCTGGACGGACGACCCGCAAAACCCGTTCTATCAGCCGGCGCGCGACGCCTACGACACGCTCTCGCAGGCGACGGACGCCAAGGGCCGCAAACTGAAGGTGCACAAGCTCTGCCTGACGCAGCAGCCCTGCCTGCTGCAGGGTGCGGCGACGATCGACGCCGTGGAGGGCACGATCCCGCGCGAGGACGGCGAGGTCGCCATCGCGTCGTATATGAACTTCCTCATCGTCAACGGCGGCGTCATCCTGCCGCAGTACGGCGACGCGAACGACGCGCTCGCCGTGCAGCAGGTGCAGGCCATGTTCCCCGACCGCCGCGTGGTCGGCGTGCAGACGCGCGAGGTCGCGTTCGGCGGCGGGAACATCCACTGCATCACGCAGCAGCAGCCCGCGCCGCAGCACAGGTGACGCCATGGCCAGAATCGTCATTGCTCTCGGCGGCAACGCGCTCGGCAGCACGCCGGCGGAGCAGCGCGACCGCGTGGCCGCCGCGTGCCCGGCGCTCGTCGGGCTCATCCATCAGGGCCACGAGATCATCATCAGCCACGGCAACGGCCCGCAGGTCGGCATGATCCAGGCGGCGTTCGACACCGCCGCGAAAACGAACCCCAAGGTCGCGCCCATGCCGCTGCCGGAGTGCACGGCCATGAGCCAGGGGTATATCGGCTACCACCTTCAGCAGGGGATGCGCCGCGAGATGCACAAGCGCTATAAGCGCTGGCACGCCGCCACCGTCGTCACCCAGATCGAGTGCGATCCGGACGACCCCGCGTTCAAGAACCCGACCAAGCCGATCGGCCCCTTCTACACCGAGGAGCAGGCCAAGGAGTTCATGGCCGAGGATCCCTCCAAGGTCTTCGTCGAGGACTCCGGCCGCGGCTGGCGGCGCGTCGTCGCCTCGCCGAAGCCGGTGGATATTGCCGAGCGGCGCTCGATTCTGAACCTGCTCGACAGTGAGTATATCGTCATCGCCTGCGGCGGCGGCGGTGTGCCCGTCGTGCGCGACGCGCACGGGGACTACTACGGCGTGGACGCCGTCATCGACAAGGACTTTGCCTCCGCGTGCCTGGCCGAAGCCGTCGGCGCGGACTATCTGTTCATCCTCACGGCGGTCGACCACGTCTGCCTGAACTTCGGCACGCCGGAGCAGCGGGCGCTCGACGAGCTGCACGTGGATGAGGCGGAGACCTACCTGCGCGCCGGGCAGTTCGGCGCCGGCTCCATGCAGCCGAAGGTGGCCGCGGCCGTGCAGTTCGTGCGCAGCGGCTGGCGGCGGCGCGCCGTCATCGCCTCGCTCGAGCAGGCCCCGGCCGCCATGCGCGGCGAGAGCGGCACACGCATCGTGCCGTAAAAGCAAACAGAAACCCGGCCTTTCCCAGTGCGGGAAAGGCCGGGTTTTCTCAGCCGGGCAGCTCCAGGATCGCCATCTCGATGAAGGCGCTCGTGAGCTTTTGCACCATCTGATCCTCCGTCTCCGTCTTGCCGTGCTCGACCCAGACGGTCAGCACGCCGATCATGGACGACGTGATGATGGCGACGAAATAATCAAACCGCGCGGGATCGCCCGCCATCGGCTGCAGTGCCTGGATCAGGCCGGAGCTGCGGCGCAGACTGTCGAACAAAATGTCCGTCCGGTGGATCTGCACGAGCGCCTCGAGCACCGCGCTGTTGCGAAACCAGTACTGAAATACCGCCTTGGCCAGACTGCCGCGCTGCTCGGGCGGCAGGGCGTTGTACTCGGAGAATACGGCTTGAAACCCGCGGTCGCACAGCAGCGCCAGCACGTCCTCGAGGCAGTCGAAGTTGCGGTAAAACGTCGAGCGGCTCACTGTCGAGGCATGCTGCACGTCCGTGATCGTGATGCGCGCGAACGGTTTTTCTTTCATGCAGACCAAAAGGCCCGCGCAAATAAGCTCCGTAGACGCCCGCGCGCGTTTGTCGTTCTTGATGTGGTACATTTTGGCCTCCAGCGTTCTATGTTTTACGGTACTATTGTATCGCAAAAAAGTTTGATGTACAATAGGGACGATCAAAATTTAAGGGAGTGTTTCACATGAGCGAAAATGTGATCTTCTGCTACTCTGGCACCGGCAACTGTCTCGACATGGCGAAAACCATCGCCCGGAAGCTGGGTGACACGGACATCATCCTTATGCGCAAAGAGCCCGCGGTCACGGACGTGCGTGACGCCAAGCGCGTCGGCTTCGTCTTCCCGTGCTACGGCGGCGGTCTGCCCGGCGGCGTGGAGGAGTCGCTGCGCAAGATCCAGGTCGGCCTCACGGCGTATACGTTCGGCGTCTGCCAGTACGCGGGCTACATGGGCTCCGGCCTGTACAAGCTCAACAGCATCATCCCCCTGCGCTACTGGACGGCCGTGTCGCACCAGTGCACGTGCATCTGGCTGCTGCCGCACAGCGTGATGCTGCCGCCGGTGACGCCCGCCATGGCGCAGCGCCGCGCGGACAAAAAGGCAAAGCAGATCGCGCAGGACGTCCTCGCCCGGACGGTCTCGCCCAAGGCCCCGCCGAAAAAGCCCGTCAACCAGCTCGAGAGCAGCGTCTGGCCGAAGATCGTGGCCGGCAAGGCGCAGAAGTTTGCCGTCAGCGATGCGTGCGTCGCCTGCGGTCAGTGCGCCCGGCTCTGCCCGCGCGGCAACATCCGCATCGAGGGCGGCCGCGCCGTCATCGGCGGCAACTGCATCCAGTGCCTGAGCTGCCTGCAGTACTGCCCGCAGCAGGCCATCTCGATCGGCAGGATCACCGACCGCCGCGAGCACTATCACAACCCCAACGTGACCGCCGCGGAGCTGACCGAGCCGGTCATCCATATCGACTGAGACGTTTTTTCTACATAACACAGCAGCCCGCCCGCCGGAACTCCGGCGGGCGGGCTTTCCGCTTGAGCGAATGCTCAGACGTGTACGATGTAGTTTTCCTTGCGCGGGGCGGCCTCCGGTGCAGGGCCGGCGGCATAGCCGAGCGCGATCGCGCCGACGCCGCGCAGCGTCTCCGGCAGGCCCCAGTCGCGCAGCAGCGCCTTGCCGTCCGGGCTGTCAAAGATCTCGCGCTCGCGGTTGACCCACACGGTGCCGAGCCCCTCGGCGTGCGCGGCCAGCATGAGGTTTTCGAGCACACAGCTGCCGTCGGCCAGATAATTTGCGCGCTCTCCGTCGCCGAGCACGACCACGATCACCGGCGCGCCGTAGTAGGGGTCGACGTCCCTGCCGATCACGGCGGCGTTGAGCTTTGTCAGACGGTCGCGGTAAGCTTTCGTCTCCACGGCGACGATCGTCGCCGACTGCTCGCCCATGGCCGACGGGGCGTAGGTGCCGGCCTCGAGCACGCGCGCGAGTGTGTCTGCGGGCACGGCGTCCGGCTTGTAGGCGCGGATGCTCCGCCGGGTCTTTATGAGTGTCAGAAAATCGTTTTTCATCGGATAGCCTCCTTAATATATTTATTTAAAAATGTTTGAAATAAGCATACCACATTTTTCGACGATGTGCTATAATATTCAATTGACTCTAACCATTGGTTTTTTGCTTTTGACTACCTGCCGGCGCGCGAAAGGAGTTTCTCCAACCATGCAGAAGATCGCAGCTTTCATCGTCAAAAAACGCAGGCTATTGCTTGTCGTCATGCTGGCTCTGGCGGTGGTCTGCGCGGCGCTGATGCCCTTCGTCGGCATCAACACCGACATGACCAAGTACCTGCCGGACAGCTCGCAGATGAAGATCGGCATGGACCGCATGAACGAGGCCTTCCCCAACGTGGCGGAGACGTACACCATCCGCGTCATGTTCCGCGGGCTGGACGCACGCGACAAGCTCGCCATCCGCGAGCAGCTGGCGGAGATCCCGAACGTGGACAGCGTGGCCTACGAGCCGGACAGCGACGACTATAACCGCGGCGACGCCACGCTCTACAAGCTCACCACGCAGTATGACTACAAGTCCGACGAGGAGGCGCAGATCGAGCGCGACGTGGCCGACCGCTTTGACGGCTACGATGTGTCCGTGCGCAGCGACGACACCTCGACACCGGACATCCCGCCGATCGTGTTCATCCTCTCGATCGTGCTTGTGACGACGATCCTGCTCATCGCCTGCCCGTCGTACTTCGAGCCGGTGCTGTTTCTCATCACGATCGGCATCGCCGTGCTCATCAACCAGGGCACGAACATCTTCCTCGGCGAGACGTCGGACGTCACGGCGAGCATCTCGGCCATTTTGCAGCTCGCGCTCTCGATGGACTATTCCATCATCCTCATGAATCGCTACCGGCAGGAGCTGCAGGCCGACCCCGACCGCGAGGCTGCCATGACGCGAGCGCTCGCGGCGGCGTTCGGCTCGATCACCGGCAGCTCGGTCACGACGATCGTGGGATTGTTGATGCTGGTGTTCATGCGCTTCAAGATCGGCATGGATCTCGGCATTGTGCTGGCCAAGGGCGTGCTGTGCAGCCTGCTGTGCGTGTTCACGGTGCTGCCCGGCCTGATTTTGTGGGCGGATAAGCTCGTGCGCAAGACGACGAAAAAGCCGCGCGCGCCCAAGCGCGAGCGCCGGAGCGTGCTCGCGGCGCTCGGCCGCTTCAGCTACCGGTGGCGCGGCGCGATCGCAGCGGCGTTCGTGCTGCTGTTTGCGGGTACGTATATCCTGCAGCTGTCGACCCAGATCGCCTACACGCTCACGGACGCCGACCCGGTCGCAGAGGTGTTCCCGCCGGACAACCCCATCGTCGTGCTGTACAACAACGCCGACGAGGACGCCGTGGCCGCGCTGGCGGATCGACTCGAGGCCGACCCGAACGTCAAGAGCGCCATGGCCTACTCCACCACGCTCGGCAGGCAGTACACCGCCGCGCAGATGGTCAATGTCGTCGGCGCGCTCGATGCCAGCATCCCGGTCAGCGCCGATATGCTGGGCATGATCTATTACGATGCCCACAGCGGCGGCCGCGCCGTGACCATCCCGGCCGGGCAGTTTCTGCGCTTTGTTACCGACCACGTGGCAAATAATGCCGCCTTCGCGCCGTATCTCGACGCGGGCATGACGGCCAATCTTCAGACACTGCAAAAGTTCACCGACCCTGCCGCGCTCACGCAGCAGCGGACGGCGGAGTCGCTGGCGGACTTTCTCGGCATGGACGCGGCGGACGCCAAACAGCTGCTGCTCTACTACTACACGCAGCACGGCGATGCGAGCACCGGCGGTATGACCCTGCCCGCCTTCTCCGACTTCCTCGTCAACGAAGTGCTCACCGACTCCACCATGGCCGACATGGTCGACGCCTCGGCGCGCGAGCAGGCGGCCACGCTGCAGACGTTCACGGACGTGAGCGCCATGACCACGCCGCGCGGCTGCGACGAGATCGCGCAGATGCTCGGCATGGACGAGGATACCGTCCGGCTGCTGTTCGTGGCATACCACACGCTCAACGGCGACCTGCTCACGGGCGATTGGAACGTTTCGATGCAGACCCTGGTCAACTTCCTCGCCGAGCACAGCGCCCTGCTCGATGATGCGCAGGCGCAGCAGATCACGATGCTCAGCCGGATCATCAACGGCTCGGTCGACGGCACGAGCTACTCGGCGGCGGAGCTTGCCGACCTCCTCGGCATGGACGCCGGGCAGGTGCGCCAGCTCTACCTGCTCTACACCAGCCGCCACGGCGACACGAGCGGCTGGACGCTCTCGGTGCAGCAGTTTGTGGACTTCCTGTGCCAGGAGGTGCTGCCGGACGCGCGCTTTGCCGACCAGCTCAGCGGCGTGGATACCAGCCAGCTTCAGTCGGCGCGCACGGTCATCGACGCGGTCGCCTCCGGCCGGAGCTATACGGCGGCGGAACTGGCAAATCTGTTTCAGGGCCTGTCCAGCCAGCTGGACCGCGGCACGATGGAGCTGCTGTTTCTCTACTATGCCAGCGTGTACAGCAGCGATGCCTCGTGGACGATGTCCATGCAGGAGCTGTTTGACTACCTGCAGAACGATCTGCTCACGGACGCGCGCTTTGCTTCCTTCCTGACCGACGACATGCGCGCGCAGATCACCGACGCGCAGACGATGCTCACCGACGCCGTCACGCAGCTGCGCGGCAGCAAATACTCCCGCCTCGTGCTCACGACGACGCTGCCGGGCGAGTCGGACGAGACGAGCGCGTTCATCGCGCAGCTCATGCAGGATCTCGACACCGTCACGACCGGGGACTATTACCTCATCGGCAACAGCGCCATGGTCTACGAGATGGAAAACAGCTTCGACAGCGAGCTGCTGCTCATCACGCTTCTGACGGCGGCGTCGATCTTCCTCGTCGTCGTGTTCACGTTCCGCTCGCTCGTCATTCCGGCGCTGCTCGTGCTGATCGTGCAGTGCGGCGTGTTCATCACCGTCACGGTCGTCGGATTGCAGGGGCTGGAGATCTACTACCTTGCGCTGCTGATCGTCGAGTGCATCCTCATGGGTGCGACGATCGACTACGGCATCCTCTACACGAGTTATTACCGCGAGATGCGCGAGAGCATGTCCGTGCGCGACGCGCTCATCGCCGCCTACCGCGGCAGCATCCACACGGTGCTCACCTCCGGCTCGATCATGGTGCTCGTCACGGCGGTCGTCGGGAAATTTTTCGGCAACCCGACCATCGAGCAGATCTGCCGCACGATTTCCATCGGTGCGTTCTCGGCCATCATCCTCATCCTGCTGTTTCTGCCCGGCATGCTCGCCCTGCTCGACCGCTGGGTGCTGCCGCGCGACCTGCGCCGGCGGCTGTACCCGCCGAAGGCGCCCAAGGCTCCGAAAGCGCCAAAACCGCCCAAGGCGGCGCGGGCGTCCTGGCCGTAACCCAACAGATGCACAGGAAAAAACAAGGCGGCGTACCGATTATGGTACGCCGCCTTTCCGCGTGTTCAAAAAGCCTCGCAGCGTTTGCCGCCCGCAGGCGGCAAAACATTGCAAGCCTTTTGTTTTCAAAAGTGCAGCACTTCGATCAGCAGCAGCCAGGCCAGCCCGTCTTCATACTGCTTCCGACGTGAAGGAATTCCACAGGTGCTCAAAGACGGTGGTCATCTCCGCTGTCAGCGCGTCCGGGTCGAGGTTCGGCTCGGTCAGGTAGCGCTTGAGGTTCTGGATGAGCCCACCGACGGTGAACGTCGCCAGCGTGTCGGCAAGTTCCGGGCTGTCCGTCACCGAGCCGCAGTAGGCGCGCACGCGCCGGCTGGAGCTGGCGAAGATGTGCTCGCTGATGATCTCGAAGATGATCGGCAGCGACTTGCTGCGCAGGCCCATGCGGATGAGCGCCGGGCGCTCGTCTATAAAGGCGATGAGCGCGCGCCACGAGCGCTGGAAATGCTCCACGGGCGAGTCGGTCGCGGCGTCGGCCTCGCTCTCGATCTGCCACTGGATCTCGTTGAGGTAAAAGCGCAGGAAGTCGTACTTATCTTCAAAATGCGAGTAGAACGTCGGGCGGCGGATGAGTGCCCGGGCGCACAGCTCATTGACCGTGATGTCGTCAAACGTCTCCTCGGCCATCAGCGCCTCGAACGCCGCCATGAGCGCACGATAGGTTTTCTGCACGCGCAGATCGTTCTTTTTTTCCATGATGCCGCACTCCTTTACGCCCATCGTATCGTATCGAACAAACGACACGAGCGGAACAAGCGATAAATATCTTACACTTTCATGATAACTGATATTTGTAATTTATCAT
>OGLS01002090.1_pt1 | contig 10108 bp, 9 predicted proteins | sample 1572881 | NCBI WGS metagenome assembly OGLS01 (sample SAMEA2582013, study PRJEB24529) | metagenome | biome: Human gut stool | place: China | collected 2011
AGGCCGTCTACGTCCCCGCCGACGACCTGACCGACCCGGCCCCCGCCACCACCTTTGCACATCTGGATGCCACCACCGTGCTGTCCCGTAAGATCGTGGAGCAGGGCATTTACCCGGCCGTGGACCCGCTGGCATCCACCTCCCGCATTCTGGAAGCGGATATCGTGGGCGAGGAGCACTATCGCGTGGCCCGCAAGGTGCAGTCCATTCTGCAGCGCTATCAGGAACTGCAGGACATCATCGCCATTCTGGGCATGGACGAGCTGGATGAGAACGACAAGCTCACCGTTGCCCGCGCCCGCAAGCTGCAGAAGTTCCTGTCCCAGCCCTTTGCTGTGGCCGAGAACTTTACCGGCCTGAAGGGCAAGTATGTGCCCCTGCAGGATACCGTGCGCAGCTTTGCCGCCATTGTGGACGGCGAAGCCGACGACCTGCCGGAGTGGGCGTTCTTTAACGTTGGTACGCTGGAAGATGCCCGCCAGAAGGCGGCGGAAAAGCTGGCTGAGGAAAAGGGCGGTGCCGTCTGATGAACAAGTTCATGCTGAACATCACTGCGTCCAGCGGTGAGTACTATCAGGGCGATTGCGAAGACCTTGTGCTGCCCATCAGCGATGGCGTGTACGGCATACAGGCCGGACACAGCCCGGTGCTGGTGGCCATCCACATGGGCATCCTGCACTTTGAGGTGAACGGTGAAAGCCGGGACATCCTGGTAGGCGACGGCATTGCCGAGGTGACGCCTGCCTACGTGATGGTGCTGGTGGACAGCGCCGAGCGTCCGGAGGATATCGACAAGAACCGTGCCGAGGCTGCCCGCATCCGTGCCGAGGAGCGTTTGCAGCATCAGCAGAGCATGCATGAATATTATCAGAGCAAGATCGCGCTCGACCGTGCGATGCAGCGCCTGCAGGCCGCTGCAAAGTACCGGCGCTGAGAATGAGCCGCATCTGCCAGGACCAGATCTGAAAAAAGAGCATCATTTGTATCCATTGAGGGTGCAAAGTGATGCTCTTTTTTGTTTCAGGCGGTTCCATGGAACGCAGCTTTCGTGTATAATAAGGTCAATGCAACCCCGCGTGTTGTGCGGGAAAGGAGGAGGTTTTCCATGATCCAATTCGGCCTGCGTCTGCATGACGCGGAAAAGCTGCCCGTTGAACAGGTGCTGCCGCTGGTGCGCCAGAAAGGCTTTACCTGCGCCCATGTGGCTCTGAGCAAATCCTTCAGGGAGCTGCCCTGCACCCCCAGCGCCCTGACCCCCGGCTATGCGCTGTATCTGCGGCATCTGTTTGAGAAAAACGGCATCGACATTGCCGTGCTGGGCAACTACCTGAACCTTGCCCACCCGGATGCGGATGCCCTGCACGCCATTCAGGAAAAATACTATGCGCACATCCGCTTTGCAAGCCTGCTGGGCTGCGGCATGGTGGGCACCGAGACCGGTGCGCCCAACGCGGAGTACAAATTCTGTCCGGAGTGCCGCAGCGACGAAGCCCTTGCTACTTTTATCCGGAACTTCAAGCCGGTGGTGCGCTGCGCCGAGCAGTACGGCGTGACCATTGCCATTGAGCCGGTGGTCAAGCACATCGTGTACGATGCCAGACGCGCCCGCACCGTGCTGGACGAGATCGGCAGCCCGAACCTGCAGATCCTGTTCGACCCCGTCAACCTGCTGAACATGGAAAATGTGGACCGCCGCGAGGAAGTGTTCGCCGAGGCCATCGAGCTTCTGGGCAAGGACATTGCCATGATCCACTTCAAGGATTTCCTGCGCAAGGATGCGGGCGGCCAGCTGGCTGCTACGGGTGCAGGGCAGGGCGGTATGGAGGACTACCGCACCATCCTGCGGTTTGCAAAGCAGGAAAAGCCCTATATCTTTGCAACGCTGGAGAATACCACCCCGGAAAACGCGGTGGAATGCCTGAACTACCTGAAAAAGCAGTACGACGAGTGCTGAACACTCTATAACAAGAAAAACATCTGCAAGCTTTGCCCGGAATGGGGCAGCTTGCAGATGTTTTTTGTATCAGGTGAAGTTTATGGTTCGGCCTTATTGCAATTAATAAATAGTTCCGCTGAAAATGTCCAGAGCGAAAGCGGAGGACATTAAGATCATTCCAGATCCAGCTTATGCTCCATCAGCCAGCGGGTCAGCAGAAAGTATCCTGCGGCAAAGGCGATGCTGACCGCCAGCCCGAACAGGGTGGTGAACGCACTGGGCGCAGCGATGGAGATGTCCACGCCGCCAAGGGTGGGATAGGAAACAGCCTGCAGCATGTCGGCACTGCTGACACCGGAGCTCAGCCAGCTCTGCAGGAAGGACAGCAGGAAAAATGCCAGAATACCGGCCGGGACCATGTGCTTTTTGAACTGGTGGCCGATCATGCATGCGGCATAGATGCACAGGATGCTGGACACCAGTGCCACCAGCCCGTTCAGCGTTTCAAAGATCAGCCAGAGCCACCCGGAGCTGCCGGTCATGCGGAAGATCTCTCGGAAGACCTCTACCACTTTCTGCCACAGCTCCGGCAGCTGCTGCAGGGCCGCGCTGTTCAGAGACAGAGCCAGCAGCATCACCGCAAAGGAGAAAATACCCACGATGCTGCTGCAAAGCATCCATACCACGCTGGAGATCAGCTTGGAAAGGATGAGCTGGCTTTCTGTCACCGGCAGGGTGTGCATCAGGTAGCCTTCGCGGCCCAGCAGATTGCGGGTGAAGCGGGTCACAATGGTCATCACGGACACCACTGCCACCGCAACGGCTACGACCATGTAGGCGAACAGCAGCAGAGATGCAAAGTCGTCCTTGGAAGAGCTGCGCAGGGAAAAGCCGCTCAGCACTGCCAGCGCAACAAGGGCCAGATACAGCCCGCCATAGGTGCGGCCGGTGGCCTTGAATTCATATTTTAACAGCTGTTTCAGCATTTGAATACCTCCCGGAAATATGCATCCACGCTCATGCCCTCGGTCTCGCGCAGCTCTTCGGCATTGCGGTGGGCGAACACCCGGCCATCCTTCAAAAAGACGGCTTCGTCCAGAATTGGCTCGATATCGCCGATGAGGTGGGTGGATAGAATGACGGTCGCATCCCGGCTGTAGTTGTTCAGGATGGTGCTCAGGATGTAGTCCCGGGCGGCAGGGTCCACGCCGCCAATGGGCTCATCCAGCAGGTAGAGCTTTGCGGCGCGGCTCATGGCCAGGATCAGCTGCACCTTTTCCTTGCTGCCCTTGGAGAGGGTCTTGAGCCGCGCCTTAGGTTCCAGTTCCAGCCGGGCCAGCATTTCGTTCGCCTTGGCGGGGTCAAAATCGGCATAGAATTCGCGGAACATTTCCACCAGCTGCTCCACACGCATCCAGTCCGGCAGCCAGTCAGCATCCGGCAGATAGGACACGATGGCTTTGGTGTCCGGCCCGGGGGTCATGCCGGCGATCCGGATGCTGCCTGCACTGGGCTGCAGCAAACCGTTCGCCAGCTTGATGAGGGTGGTCTTGCCGCTGCCGTTGGGGCCAAGCAGCCCCACGATGCGGCCAAAGCCGATGTGCAGGTCTACATTTTCCAGTGCGGCCTTATCCTTCTGGTAGCACTTGGTCAGTGCTTCACAGCTCAAAAGTTCATTCATTGCGGTCCTCCTTTGCGTCCCAGTGTTCCAAAAGCGCGGCCGCCTGTGCGGGACTGTAGCCGATGCCGCGCATCTTTTCCAGAAAATCCGACGCCAGCGTCCGGGCGGTGTCAGCACGAAGCTGTTCGATCAATGCAGTGTCCTCCGTAACATAGCGGCCTGCGGTGCGTTCGGTGCGCACCAGCCCTTCCGTCTCCAGCTGGGCAAGGGCCCGCTGCATCGTGTTCGGGTTCACCCCGGCGGCTGCGGCCAGATCACGCACCGAATCCAGATGCCCGCCCGGCGGGTAGGTGCCGGCCAGGATCCGGGCCTTGAGCCGTTCCACAAGCTGGGCATAGATCGGGCGGCTGGCATCAAACTGTTCGCCCATGGTATCATCTCCTTGTCTTGCTGTATTAAGCGCTTGATACAATAATACACGATTTGCTCTGTTTGTCAAGGGGAAAAAGAAAAAACACCATAAAACTGTGGGAAATTGGGAAAAGTACCCATAAAACACTGCACATTGATAAAAATTTACAATAAATTCAAACAATTTCACATTGCAAAGCTTTTGACAATGTGCTATGCTGAAAAACAGAGAGTTCCGCCCGGAAAGCGGCGGAAAAGAGATTTGGAGGAAAAATAACTATGGCTGACCGCATTGTTCTGAATACCATCTCCTACCATGGCCACGGTGCCATTGAGAACATCGTTCCCGAACTGACCGCCCGCGGCTACAAGAAGGCATTCGTCTGCTCCGATCCCGACCTGATCAAGTTCGGCGTCACCAAGAAGGTCACCGATCTGCTGGATGCTGCAAACTTTGCCTACGCTGTTTACAGCGAGATCAAGCCCAACCCCACCATCGCCAACGTACAGGACGGCGTGGCTGCCTTCAAGGCTGCCGAGGCTGACTGCATCGTGACCATTGGCGGCGGCTCCTCCATGGATACCGCAAAGGCCATCGGCATCATCATCAATAACCCCGAGTTTGCGGATGTCCGCTCTCTGGAAGGCGTTGCTCCCACCAAGAAGCACGCTGTGTTCACCATCGCTGTTCCCACCACTGCCGGCACTGCTGCTGAGGTCACCATCAACTACGTCATCACCGATGTGGAGAAGAAGCGCAAGTTCGTCTGCGTGGATACCAACGATATCCCCGAGATCGCTGTGGTCGATCCCGATATGATGTCCTCCATGCCCAAGGGCCTGACCGCTGCCACCGGCATGGATGCTCTGACCCACGCCATCGAGGGCTACATCACCAAGGGTCACTGCGTCATCTCCGATATGTTCCATCTGGAAGCCATCAAGCTCATCAGCCAGAGCCTGCGCGGCGCAGTGCAGAACACCCCGGAAGGCCGCGAGGGCATGGCTCTGGGCCAGTACATCGCCGGCATGGGCTTCTCCAATGTGGGTCTGGGCATCGTCCACTCCATGGCACACGGCCTGTCCGCTCTGTATGACACCCCGCACGGTGTGGCCTGCGCTATCCTGCTGCCGGTCGGTCTGGAATACAACAAGAGCGTGGCCGGTGAGCGCTACCGCGCTGTCGGCAAGGCCATGAGCGTCCAGGGCATCGACGAGATGAACGACGCCGAGGCAGCCGATGCCACCATCGCCGCCGTCAAGCAGCTGAGTGCAGATGTGGGCATCCCCGCCAACCTGCACGGCATCCTGAAGGAAGAGGACATCCAGTTCCTGGCAAAGTCCGCTTACGACGACGCCTGCCGCCCCGGCAACCCGCGTGACACCAGCGTGGAAGAGATCGTGGAGCTGTACAAGAGCCAGCTGTAACCTGCTCCGGTCCGGCCTGCAGTAACATCCAAACCCTCAAAATGCCATCTTCGGCCGCAGCGCCGGAGGTGGCATTTTTGCGATTCGGGCTTGTCAAACGCCCCGAAACCGGGTACAATCAGAGTACACTTTGTTTCAGGAGGGCAGCAGCCGATGGAATTGAATTTCTATACTCTCAGCGTCATCTATCTGGTCTACTCGTTTTTGGGCTGGGTGGGGGAAACGGTCGTAGCCACCGCCAAAGGCCGCCGGTTCACCAACCGCGGTGTGGCCTCCGGCCCGTTCTGCTTCGTCTACGGTACGGCGGGCGTTCTGTTGGCTGTGGGTCTGGCCGACCTGCGCAGCAGCTGGTTCGCGCTGTTCGCGGGCAGTTTTCTGATCGCGACCGTGGTCGAGTGGGTCACGGCGAAGCTGCTGGAACGGGTGCACCACCGCCGCTGGTGGGATTATTCCGATAAAAAGTTTAACCTGGACGGCTACGTCTGCCTGCAATATTCTGCCCTGTGGGGTGTGCTGGGCGCAGTAGCAGTCCGCTGGGGCAACGACCTGCTGCTGCGGTTCTGTGCCTGGCTGCCGCCGCTGCTGCTCCACATCGCGGTATGGGTCAGCATGACGGTCGCCGTGCTGGACCAGATCGGTGCGGTGGTGGTCGTGGGGCAGTATGCCGCCAGACACCCCCGGCTGGAACAGCTGGGGCAGGAGCTGGGCAAGGGCACTGACCGGCTGCAGCAGAAGATCGCCGCCCGCGTCGAGCGCCGCATCCAGCGGGCCTACCCCGCAGCGGCCCGCCCGGAGCCGACCACCAGCGCCGAAAAGGCGATGAGCGTATCCGACCTGGTCTGGCTGTTCGTGGTGGGGGCCTTCCTCGGCGATGTGGTGGAGACCCTGTTCTGCCGCATCACGGCCGGTGTCTGGATGAGCCGGTCGAGCCTGGTGTGGGGCCCGTTCAGCGTGGTGTGGGGGCTGGCGCTGGTGCTGGCCGCCGTCCTTCTGCGGGGCAGCGAGCACCAGAGCGAGAGCCGCATCTTCTGGTTTGGCGTCATCCTCGGCGGTGCATATGAGTATGTGTGCAGCGCCGTCACCGAGCTGCTGTTCGGTACCGTGTTCTGGGATTACAGCGGCTTCAAGTTCAACCTCGGCGGGCGCATCAACCTGCTGTATTGCTTCTTCTGGGGCATTGCGGCGGTGACCTGGATGCGGTACGGCTACCCGCTGGTGGCAAAGTGCATGGGAAAGCTGAAATCCCGCATCCGCCCTTGGATGACGGCGGCGCTGGCCGTCTTTATGGCAGTGAATATGCTGGTGTCAGCGCTTGCGCTGGCCCGGTACGATGCCCGCACCAGCGGTGTGGAGGCGGCGAACCCCGTCGATGTGGTTCTGGATGCGCACTTTGACAATGCCCGGATGGAGCGCATCTATCCCAATGCGAAAAAAGTCTCTTCTCATGCCCGGTGAGAGACTGCACAGCAAGAAATACCGGGCTGTTTGAAAAAGGAGAAAACTATGCTGATCCCTGTTTTGTTGTTCGCGATGGGCTGACCGCTGCCCGATAACATGAAAGCCCCCGCCGTTCGTCGGCGGGGGCTTTCTGTGTCGCAGGAAAAGTTACTGCTGTGCGAAGATCTTCACGTCGTCCTTGTCCATGAAGGCGGCACCGGCGAAACCGGCAGCTTCGAGCTGGCCCAGCTGTTTGCCGAGCTTCTTGCCCTGTGGCAGGATGGTGACTTCGTAGTTGTCGCGCAGGGCAGCGGCTTTGGCGAGGACAGCGGGAAAATCTGCCTCCTTGCCGTAGAGCAGGGCAATCTTCTGCTTGGCACCGGGAATCTGATACCCCTGTTCCAGCAGGATGCCGCAGACGCGCTCGAAGCCGATGGAGAAGCCGACAGCGGGCACCTTGGTGCCCAGAAACTTGCCGATCATGTTGTCGTAACGGCCGCCGCCCGCCACGGCACCGCTGAACTGCGGGCAGATGATCTCAAACACCATGCCGGTGTAGTAGCCCTGACCGCGGACGAGGCTGGGGCAGTAGGCCACGGCGAAGCGGCCGTCGGCGATGGCATTGGCCGTGGCGAGAACGTACTTCAGATCGTCGGCGATGGCGGGGTCGGCGCAGCGGGAAGCGACGGCATCCAGCGTGACGTCACCGGCGGCGATGAAGTCGGCCAGTGCCTGGATGGCGTTCTCCGGCAGCTGCTTTTCGGTCAGCTCGGCCTTGACGCCCTCGGCACTGATCTTGTCCATCTTGTCGAAGGTGATGCAGACGGAATCCAGCGTGTCGGCGGCAAAGCCCATGCTCTCCAGCATCCCGCGCAGGATGCGGCGGTCGTTGATGTTGACCGTGAAGCCGGTGAAGCCGATGCGCAGCAGGGCGCGGGCCGTCACGTCGATGAGCTCGACCTCGGCGTTGGGGGATTCGTCGCCCAGAATGTCGATGTCGCACTGGACAAACTCGCGCAGACGGCCCTTCTGGGGACGCTCCGCGCGGAAGACGCGGTCGGTCTGGATGACCTTGAAGGGGTGGGGGAGCTTGTCCTTGTTGGCCGCATAAAAGCGGCTCAGGGGCAGGGTCAGGTCGTAGCGCAGACCCATGTCGGACAGCTGCTTCGGGTCGCCGGAGTCCAGCGCGCTGGTCAGCTTATCGCCGCGCTTGAGCACCTTGAAGATCAGGTTCAGGTTGTCGCCGCCGTCGGATTTGTCCAGATTCTCCATATCCTCCAGCATGGGGGTGGAGATGCGCTCGAAGCCGGAGGCGCGGTAGGTCTCCAGAATTTTGCCCTGAATGTAGTCGCGCAGGGCCTGCTCGGCGGGAAGAAGGTCCCGCATACCCTTTAATGCCTGTGTTTTCATGGATGATCCTCTCTCTATACCCTCTCAGTCACGCTTCGCGTGCCAGCTCCCCCAAAGGGGGAGCCATTGGCATGTCGGGCAGGTCTGCACGTTGTCGCCTTCGGCTCTTACGCGGCTGAGCCTTGTCCTCATGGGCAGCATCTGCCTGCCCTTTGCCGCAAGGCCCACGGTTTTTCGGAAGGATGGACTGAGCAGCCAGCAGGGCCAGAACCGGCCCGCCAGAGGCTCTCCCTTTGGGAGAGCTGGCGCGAAGCGCCTGAGAGGGGTATTCTTTTCATAGTACCTACAATTATAAAAGAATCTGCTCGTTTGTCAATCAAAAAGGGCAGACTAAGGGCAGAGGTGATGCAAAAAATGCAGCAGTTTTCTGCAAAACATCCGTGGGCCATCCTGGCGGCGGGGGCCGCCATTCAGGTGTTGACGGGCCTGCCCGCCGCGTGGGGCGTATTCCAGCAGCCGGTGATGGACGAGTACGGCCTGAGCGAGCAGGGGGCCGGGTATGCGTTCGGCCTCCTGATCGCAGCGTTCGGCGTCGGGTGCGTGATCGGCGGCTTTTTGCAGGACCGGAAAGGCCCCCGATGCGCTGCGCTCTGGGGCACGGCCCTGCTCTGCGGCGGTTTCTTTGCGGCGGCGCTGCTGCCGGGGGAGAAGGGCGGCTTTTTCTTTGGGGCGTTCAGCATCCCGGCGGGGCTGGGCACGGCGTTTTTGTATCCGTCCATCCAGTCCTGCGCCCAGAAATGGTACAAGGGCCGCAAGGGGCTGGCCACCGGCGTCATCGGGGGCGCGGTGGGCCTGTCCGGTGCGTTCCTCACCGTCTTCGTCCGGACGGCGCTGAAGGGCTTCGGGCCGGTGCAGGGCATCCGGGGTGCGTTCTGGGCGCTGGGGGCATTGACCCTTCCGGTCTGTCTGGCGGGCAGTCTGCTGCTCATCGACCCGCCGCCCGAAAAGCAGCGGCCGGAAGAGCAGGGCCGGGGCAGGAACGCCCCGCCGCTCGATCTGGCCCCCTTGCAGATGCTGGGCACGAAGCAATACTGGCTCTGCGCGGGGGCGGTCTGCTGTTCCACCCCGGCGGTGCTGCTGTTCAGCCCCATCATCCTGAAGCTGGGCATGGAGCGGGGGCTGGATGAGCGCGCGGCGCTGTGGAGCGTGGTGCTGGGCAGCGTGGGCAGCGCGGCCGGGCGGCTGCTGATGCCCCTGCTCAGCGATAAAATCGGCCGCCGCCCGACCGATCTGCTCCTGTTCGCGGCGTCGTTCGTGCTGTCCGGCGTGTTTCTGTTTGCGCAGGGGTGGGCCGTGGCGGCCGTGTATGCCAGCCTGACCTTCTGCTACTCGGCGCTGGCGGCGGTGCTGCCTGCCCTTTCCACCGACCTGTTCGGTCTGCCCCACGCGGGGGTGAACTACGGTTTTCTGGCTCTGGGGCAGAGCGTGGGCAGTCTGGCGTTCCCTTTTGCGGCCAACCTCTGGGGGCTGGAGACCGGGCGGCACTGGCTGGCCATCGGCGGGGCGGCGGCAGGCTTTGCAGCCATCTGGGCCTTGCAGCCGGTCCAGCGGCAAAAACCACCAAAGAAAAACTGAACCTTTTGGCAGACCTGACAAAAAAATATCAAACGAAACGGGAAAAGCATAAAATGTGGCAGTTAGCCACAAATAACCGTCAAAAACTTTGTAGAAAAATTGTCGGAAACGTCTTGAAAATTGCGAAAAGGTCCTCTATAATGAAACTATGCGTGGTAGTACTGGGCGTACCGATGAGAGCGGCGGGCCCGGTCGAATGCAAACGGCAGGGGAGCCCCCCTGCTGCGTGGCATCAATTTGTCAAAAGGAGAGTATGATTATGACCTATTCGCAGCAAGTACAGAATATGT
>OGLS01002093.1_pt1 | contig 10105 bp, 6 predicted proteins | sample 1572881 | NCBI WGS metagenome assembly OGLS01 (sample SAMEA2582013, study PRJEB24529) | metagenome | biome: Human gut stool | place: China | collected 2011
TCCGCCCGGAACTCTGCGGTGCGGAAGCCAAACGTCACCTGTTTGCGGTCGATGGGCTGCCCCGCTGCGTTCAAAAGCTCTGCAATGGCATGATGCAAAACCGGGTGCTCTGTATCCCACGGCTGTGCGTCCGGGACAGAAAGCTGCACTTTCCCGGTTTCTGCCGCCGGTGCGGTCTGCTCTGCCAGCAGGGCACCGTCTGCGGTCTCCAGCCGGATGCGGACAGCCGCGGCTGCGGATGTAAGCTCTGCCGTCCACTGCACCACAGCCTCCTGCAGGGTGGGCGTGTAGACGAACAGATCGGTCAGGCGGCTTTCTGCCGTAGCTTCCAGCCAGACCTCCCGATACAGCCCGCCGTAGGTCAGGTAATCGATGACAAAGCCAAAGGGCGGGATGGCCGGGTCTTCACGGGTGTCCAGCTGCACGGTCAGCAGGTTTTCGCCCTCCCGGTCCACAAGGTCGGTGATCTCCACCGTAAAGCCGGTATAGCCGCCCCGGTGCTGTCCGGCAACCCTGCCGTTGACCCGCACCACCGCCTGATGGGCAGCGCCGTCAAAGCGGACAAACAGTCGGGGCGCAGCCTGCACCGGCGGCACCCGGAACCGCTTCCGGTAGCCGCAGACCATCTCGTAATCAGCGGGGGTGGCATAGTGCAGCGGCACCTCCCGGCAGGTATGGGGCAGGCGGACGGCTTGTTGTTTTGGCACCGGCAGCCCTTTGCCAAAGGCTTCCGTCCAGTGTCGTGTAAACTCCCATCCATCGCAAAAACTGTGTTTCATCGCGGCAGCACTCCTTCCAGTAAAATCGAGATCATTTCTTCCAGCACAGCCACATACTGCACCCCACTTTCTGCCAGACTGCGGTCTGCCAGAAAACTCTCGATGGATGCAGTGATCATCTGCCGCATCACCGGCAGGGATACCGGACGCATGACCCCCTCAGCCACAGCCTGCTCCAGCAGCGCCATGGTGGGCTCCCACCCGTTTTCCAACTGGCTGCGCACCCGCGCCGCCACCACCGGGTATTTTTCGTCCAGCTCCTTCATCTGCCGCAGGTCCAGCGCAGCATATTCTGCCGGCATGGCAATGATGACTGCCCGCAGCTTTTCCTGCAAAGTACCACCGCCCGCCAGAATTTCCTGCTTGCAACGGTGGATCTCTGCAAAGGCGTGGTCTACCATATCCAGCAAAAGCGCCTCCTTGGAGGGGTAAACGGTGTAGATGGTCTTTTTGCTGATGTGCAGCGGCTCTGCCACCTGCTGCATGGTGAAATGCAGCCCCTGTTGACGGAATAACTGCATCGCCTGCGTGCGCACCAGCGCATCGAGCTTTTCCTGCATGAGCGTCCTCCTTGTGGAAACTGTATTTGCCTTTCTAGTTTCCATTCTAGTACGGAAACCGAGTTAAATCAAGTAGTTTCCGCATTTTCTGCGTTCTGACGAAGAACCCGAGAAGAATCACAGCAGAATGCCATATTTCAAAATGCGGCAGCCGGAATGGTATCCGTAAAAATAATCTTGGCGAGACCAACGATTCCCGTTTTGCCCACGCTCTGCACAAGGGACTGTATTTCGACTACATGATGGCAAACCCGCCTGTCTGATTTTCAGGCGGGCATTTTCTTTTGTCGGAATATGGTGTTTCTGATTTTATCGTGGTACAATAGGCCTGAAGACTTTTTTGATTTCGGAGGGAGCAGTCATGATCGATCATGCAAAACTGGAGCCTGTTTTGAGCGGATACCAGACTTATTTCCCGAAGTATTGGCCTCATGGAGAAGATTTCAAATGGGAAGCCGCACAGCAATTCCACGACCATTGGGATATAAATGCGGCAGACTTTGGCGAAATGTTCAAGGCAGCCACTGCAAAGGTCTTTTCGCTTCTGGATACCGGCTATGCCTATCCTCGCGCAATAATCCTGAATTTTGCAGCAGCAGACTGTGAAGCCACCCGCGCTATGTTCCGCAGCCTATTTGATGAATCTATCGAGCTTTCTCCGCGCATCACCGCATTTCAAGCTGCTGCCGAAGCCCTGCGCATAAAATACAATGACGGCAGTTGGAACAACCATTACCAGAACACCAGTGCTATCAGCGTCTATCTGTGGCTCCGGTATCCAGACCAATATTATATTTATCGCTATTCCGTCACCCGCGACATCTCCACCGCGCTGAACTTCAATGCTCCGCCCAAGCGGGACGGCTCCGTAGAGTCGCTGCTGAACAGCTACCGCCTTTATGACGAGCTGCGGGCTGCGCTGAGCCAAAATGAAGCCATCACCCGGATGATCCGCAGCGCCATCGAAGCTGCCCCTGCCGGGAAATACTGGCCTGACACACACTGGAATATTGCTGCCATTGATCTGGGCTTTTACCTGAGCCGTTTCTACCTTGCTGAACAAAAGGCCGCACAGATGCAGACCGGATGGTTTCCCGCTAAAAGCGAGTATGACCCGGGCATTACGACCGCACAGTGGAGCGCTTTGCTGCAGGATGCCTCGGTTTTTACCCCGGAGGCTTTGCGGGTGATGAAATGTATGCTGGATTACGGCGGGCAGGCCACCTGCAAACAGCTTGCCATTAAATACGGCGAAACCAGCAACTTTTATATTTCCAATTCCTGCCATCTTGCAAAACGGGTGGCAGAAAAAACAGGCTGCCGCATCATGCCCCGCGACAACGAAAGCATGCGCTGGTGGCCTATCTTATATGTGGGCAAAAACACCAGCACAAAGGCAGACGGCACTTACATCTGGCGTTTGCGGGACGAGCTTTTACAGGCCCTGAAAAAAGCCGACCTCTCGAAAGTACCGACCGCAGCCGCTGCCGGCGAGTCCACTTCGCGCCACTATTGGTGGCTGACTGCCAATCCTAAGATCTGGAGTTATTCCAGTCTGCGGGTCGGCGAAGAACAGACCTATACGCTGTACAACGACAACGGAAACAAGCGCAGGATCTTCCAGAATTTCCTCGATGCAAAAGCCGGGGATCTTGTGATCGGCTATGAAGCAAATCCGGTAAAACGAGTGGTAGCTCTGGCCAAGATCACGCAGGAAAGCAACGGAAAAGAGATTTATTTTGAAAAGACCGAGAGCCTGACTTCCCCTATTGAGTATGCTGCACTGAAAGCCGCCCCCGAGCTGGAGAAAATGGAGTTCTTTGTACAGCCAAACGGAAGCCTGTTCAAGCTCTCGGAGGGCGAGTACAACTTTATTCTGGATCTGATCCGGGACGAAAACCCGGTGCCCGTACGGCAGGCGGTCAGCGACAGTTACACAAAGGCCGATTTCCTGCACGATGTATTTTTGAGCGAGCCGCGCTATACTATGCTGGTGTCCTTGCTGCGCCGCAAAAAGAACGTCATTCTGCAGGGCGCACCCGGCGTTGGAAAGACCTACGCCGCCAAACGGCTGGCGTACTCTATGATGGGTCAGGCTGATCCCTCCCGGGTGGAGTTCGTGCAGTTCCATCAGAATTACTCCTACGAGGATTTCATGCTGGGCTACCGGCCTGACGGCTCCGGCTTCAAACTGACCGAAGGTGTTTTTTACCGCTTCTGCCAGAAGGCTTCCAACGACCCCGAGCGGGAATACTTTTTCCTGATCGATGAGATCAACCGGGGCAACCTGAGCAAGATTTTCGGCGAGCTGATGATGCTGATCGAAAGCGACCACCGGGGCGAAAAAATTACGCTGGCCTATAACGGGATGCCCTTCTATGTCCCGGAAAATCTCTACATCATCGGCATGATGAACACTGCCGACCGGAGCCTCGCCCTGATCGACTATGCGCTGCGCAGACGTTTCAGTTTCTTTGAAATGGAACCGGCTTTTACCTCCGACGGCTTCCTGCACTATCAAGCTGCGCTTGACAACGAAACCTTCGATGCACTTGTGGAGCAGATCAAAAAACTGAATCTGGAAATCAAGAATGACCCTGTCCTCGGTCCCGGGTTCCGCATTGGTCACAGCTACTTCTGTCTGGACGCCCCTGCCGCCTGCACCACCGACTGGATGTGCTCTGTGGTGGAATTTGATATTCTCCCTACGCTGGCAGAATACTGGTTCGATGCGCCCGACAAGCTGCATCGTTGGGAAGAAAATCTGCGTGGTGTTTTCAATGACGACTGACAAAGGTATCTTTATCCAGAACATCTACTACATGCTCTCCTACGCCTTTCAGGTGTTGCAGCAACAGGATTATCAGTGCATTGCCTCAGAAAAGTTTGAGCATATCGATGATCTGTTTGCCGCCATCCTTGCAAAGGGCGTTTCCCGGCAGTTGAAGCAGGGGCTTTATCGGGAGTATGTTTCCCGCAGCGAAACGCAATCGGTTTTGCGGGGAAAACTGGATCTTCCGCAGACCATGAAGGTCCGTATCCAGCACAAGCCGCAGGTCGCCTGCACTCTTGACGAGCTTTCCGAAGATAACCTGTATAACCAGATCCTGAAAACCACCCTGCGGGTGTTGCTTCGAGATGAGAACGTTTCCACAAAGCGCAAAACGGAATTAAGGAAACCGCTCCTGTTTTTGGATACAGTTTCGGAACTGCTTCCCGCTCAGATTCCATGGAAACAGCTGCATTATCAGCGGAGCAACCAGAATTACGAAATGCTGTTGAATCTCTGCTATTTTGTGCTGCACGATATGTTGCAGACCACGGAAAACGGCAGCTATAAAATGGCGGCATTTTCAGACGAACGCATGGCAAAACTGTACGAACGCTTTATTCTGGAATATTACCGAAAACACCATGCCTGCTATCTTTCCGAAATCAAAGCTGCACAGGTCAAATGGGATCTTGTCGGGGAGCACGATGCCGCTATGCTGCGGTTTCTCCCCGCCATGCAAACCGATATTTTTCTGCGTTTCCACGAAAAAGTTCTCATTCTGGATGCCAAGTATTACGGCCGCACCATGCAGCAGCAATTCCATAAAGAGACCCTGCATTCTGCTAACCTCTACCAGATCTATACCTACGTCAAAAATCAGGATGCTGCCCATACCGGAAATGTTTCCGGGTTGCTGCTCTATGCCAAAACGCAGGAGGCCATCACCCCGGATTGTCTGTTCAACTTGGGCGGCAACTTGATCGGTGCCCGCACCTTGGATCTGAATCAGGATTTTCGGCAGATTGCCGCACAACTGGATGAAATCGTCCTGCAATTTTTCGGGAAGCATCCTCTTTGATCTTTTCTGCGTTGATTTTTCTGCCCGTCTGATTTTCAGGCGGGCATTTTACTTTGCCGGGATTTTGAAAATTACAATAAACTGCCCCCGAAACAGCACGGTCTAGCGCGCTGCTTCGGGGGCAGTCTGTTGTTTATTCAATTATAAAGTTACTGCTTTGCACTTTCCGGGGCGACCTCAAAGTCGATCTTGCCCAGATTGACGTCCGCACGCACAATGGTGATCATCATGGTATCGCCCAGATTCCAGTTCTTGCCGGAAACGGGATCAGAAAGGCGCACGCCCTCGGTGAGCATGGTGCCGGTGGCGGTCAGGCTGGAAGCAGGTACAAAGCCCTCCACGCCGTTTTCCAACTCGATGAACAGGCCGCGCTGGGTCACGCCGGAGATGCGGCCCTCGTAGCACTCGCCCAGATGGCGTCGTGCATACTCGGCCTTATAGCAGTCCTCGGCCTTGCGCTCGATCTGCATGGCAATCACCTCGCGCTCGCTGGCCTGCTTGCTGACGTCCTCAGCAAACTCGCTGTAACGCAGGATCATGGTGTCCTTATCCGTGCCCTTGAGCTGAGCCGTCATGATGCGGTGGATGGCCAAGTCCGGGTAGCGGCGGATGGGGCTGGTGAAGTGGGCATAGTCCTGCAGCACCAGACCGTAGTGTCCCTTGGGCTTTTCCTCGTACACAGCCTTGGACATGCAGCGCAGCATACCGGTGTTGATGATCTGCTCATAGGCAGTGCCGCGCACGCCCTCCAGAATGGCGCTCAGCTCCTTGGGGGTGGGCACATCCTTGGCAAAGTGGTCGTTGACGCCGCAGGCCTGCAGCAGGCCGTGCAGACGCTCCAACTTTTCGGCGTTGGGCTCTTCGTGCACACGGTACACAAAGGGGATCTGCTTTACGCGGGCAAAGTGGGCAGCGCACTGGTTGGCCAGCAACATGAACTCCTCGATCATGGCCTCGCTCTCGCCGGAGGTGCGCTTTTTTACGTCGATGCAGTGGCCATCCTCGTCCAGGATCAGCTTCACCTCTCCGCTCTCGATATCCATGCAGCCGCGCTCCTTGCGCAGGCGGGCACGGTGGCCGTACAGCTCCTTCATGGCAGGCAGCTGCGCCAGCACCTCGTGGTACTTACCGGTCAGCTCGTCATCGGTGCTGCCGGCCAGCAGTGCGTTGATCTCGGAATACACGCCCTTGACCCGGCTGCGGATGACGGACTTGACAAAGCGGTAATCCATCAGATTGCCGTTCTTATCCAGCCGCATCAGGCAGGAGAAAGCCAGCCGCAGCACGCCCTCGTTCAGGCTGCAAATGCCGTTGGACAGCTGCTTGGGCAGCATGGGCACCACCTGATCGGCATAGTAGACGCTGGTAGCGCGGCTGAAGGCCTCGTTGTCCAGCTCAGTGCCGGGCTTGACGTAGTTGGAAACATCCGCGATGTGCACGCCCAGCTCAAAGCCGCCGTCCGGGGTCTTGGTCAGGCTGATGGCATCGTCGATATCCTTGGTCTCAGCGCTGTCGATGGTAAAGATGGGCAGGGCGCGCAGATCCATGCGGCCCTCGCAGTCCGCAGCAGACACCTCGGCGTTGTCCAGCTTTTTGGCCTCGTCCCGCACCTTGTCCGGGAAGCGGCTGCGGATATCCTGCGCGTAGAGCAGTGCCTTTGCGCAGCGCTTTGCCTCGTCGCAGCTGCCAAAGCGCATGGCGACGCCCACGCGGTGATCTTCCTGACGGTTGCCGCGCAGCAGAATCTCCACTGCCACCTTGTCGCCGTCCTTGGCGCTGCCTTCGCAGTCCCGCATGACCTGCATGGAGATGGCGGGGCAATCGTCCGGCACAAACTTCAGGCGGCCCTCCATGCGGTGCATGGTGCCCACCAGAGAATTCTTCTCTTCCAGAACAGCAAGGATCTCGCCCTCATCGCTGCCCTCTACCCGGGGGTGTGCAAACTTTTCCACCAGCACCTTGTCGCCGGGCATTGCGCCGCGGGTGAACCGGCCGGGGATAAAGATATCGCTGGTGCCGTCCTCCAGCATGACAAAGGCAAAGTTTTTGCCCAGCTTTACCACCTTGCACAGCAGCGCCTTATCGGCACGGCCGCTGCGCACGGTGAAGAACACGCCCTGCCGCTGGCAGATGACGGCCTCGTGCACCAGCTGGTCCACAGCCTCCATCACCTTGCGGTCTGCGCCGCGATCCCCGCCGAACTTATTTTTCAGATCTTTTACGGTGCACGGCTGATTTTGGATCGCGTGCTCAATTTTATCGCGCATTGCCATAAAATATTTTCTCCTTCACTTCCGTGGCCGTGCATCTCCTGCGGAGCACAGCCCTGCCTTGGGACGGGCACTTTCTCCTGTCCCCTCTTTGCGGCAGCCCGCAGAACCGGCTGCCCACACTTTTTTCTGCACAGAAAAACAGCCCCGTCCGTTCACGGGGCTGCAACGCCTTCTCAGCCTGCCAGACGGCCTGCAAACAGGCAGGCCAGAATAGCGACCACAAAGAACACCACGCCTGCAATGCGGGTGACCTTAGCCAGCATCTGATCTGCCGGGGTCAGACGTGCATTGTTGGCACCGCCCACGCTACCATTGATGGCACCGGACAGACCCTGACCGTGGGTGTGCTGCATGAGGGTGAGGAAAACGATGACCAGCGACGCCACCAGCAGAATGGCGCCGCCAACAATTTCGATAACAGACATGAATCGTAACGCTCCTTTTATTTGTAAATACGGAAAACTACGCAAAAATACAACTATATAGTAGCATAACAAAGCCAAAATTGCAAGTAGAATCCGCGCATTTAACCCGCTGCTTCCAGCGCGTTGCAGACCTGCGCAAAGATGGCTGCACCGGAGTACGCGGTGTGGATCGCACCGTCCTGCAATACCACAATGGTATAGCGGGGTTTTTCTGCCGGCCAGAACCCTGCAAACCACAGGTTGCAGCGCTCGGCGCCCTCCGGGGTGAACTGCCCGGTCTGAGCAGTGCCGGTCTTACCGCCCGCCCCGCCGGAAAGCCCGGCGGCATCCTGCGCGGTGCCCTGCTGCACCACCTGTTCCAGCATAGCGCGCAAAAGCGCTGCGCTCTGCGCCGGAATCACCCGCCGTCCCCGGGGGTGGCTGAGGGTCTCCACCGGTTGGCCGGTGGCCTCGTCCAGCGTGGCTTGCAGCACATAAGGGCTGCGGTATATGCCGTCTGCTGCTATGGTGTTGAACAGCGCCGCCACCTGCATAGGCGCTGCCAGCAGGCTGCCCTGCCCAAAGCTGAAATTGGCAAGCTGCCCGCTTTGCGCCAGCTCCTGCGGGGTGGGCAGCTGCCCTGCCTCGGCGGCAAGCCCCTCTGCCAGCGGCAGGCTCTGCCCAAAACCAACGTCTTTGGCGGCGTCCAGCAAGCTTTCCGCGCCCAGCTGCTGTCCCAGACGGATAAAATAGCCGTTACAGCTTTTTTCCAGCGCGGCGGCAAGGTCCACCTGTCCATGCGGCACCCCGCCCGCGCAGCGAAAGATCTGCCCATCCACTACCACCGCGCCGGTGCACTCGAAAACCGGCTGCAAGCCCGCTTCCAGCGCAGCCGCAGCCAGCACCGGCTTGAACACCGAGCCCACCGCGTAGCTTTGTAGTGCCCGGTTTAGAAACGGACTGTTCTCCGCCTGCAGGCTGTCGGCAAGGTGCTCCGGGTCGTAGCACGGCACACTGACGCTGGCGCGCACCGCCGCTGTGGCGGTATCCAGTACCAGAATGCAGCCGCTCGTCATGGTACTTGCCGCCACTGCTTCCACTGCCCGCTGCACCGGGCGGGAGATGGTCAGCTGCACGCCCAGCGCTCCGCTGTCGGCTTGCAAAAGCCTAGCCGTTTCTCCGGTGCGCAGCGTACCCTGCGCCGTCACGGCGCAGACAAGGCTGCTGTGCTCCCCTGTGCTGGAAAGTACGGCGTCCAGCGCCTTTTCCAGCCCGGCAGCGCCATGACCCGTGCCATCCAGATAGCCCAGTAAATGCTGACACAGTGGCACCGCCGCATACCGCCGAGCGGTGGGGTAACCGGTCAGCCCAAGGCGGGCGGGGTCGCAGCTTACCTCCAGCAAAAACGGCGCAGCGCGGCTGCGGCTGCGGTACAAAAGCGCCTGCCCAGCGGCATCGGTGCAGGCATACAGGCGGTCGTAATTGCCCTGCCCGGGAAAACACACCACCTGCCAGCGCTCCTCCAGCCCGGTGAGCAGCCGCCCCTGCGCATCGTAAAAGTTGCCCCGCCGGGCGGGCAGCTGTAAGGTAACCGTGCTCTGCGCTGCCGCCCGCGCAGCATAGGCGGGGTGCTGCGCCAGCAGATACAACCGGCACAGCACCACCGCAAACCCCAGCAGCAAGGCGGCATACACCGCCAGCACCCGTTTGCCGGACATCCCCGCGCCCCCTTTCCCTGTGGTTAGGGTGGGCAACAGAAGCGCGGGGTATACATAAAAGAGGCGGAACCTCTCCGAAGAGAAATTCCGCCTCTCTGGCGTTTCTTATTAAGCTTGGTACGGCTTAGTACATGCCGCCCTTCCAAACCACACTTTTGGAGCCGAATCACGAATATCGGGAAACGTAGATTTTTGTAGAATTATCAAGGCTACAAGCCGATTTTTCCAGATTCTCCGTTTTTGCACGATCCACGCTTTTCTACGCAAATCTACGCCACTTACCGGGTGATTGGCGTAAGTTTTGGCGTAAGTAATTCCGCTTCATGCGTCGAAAATCACAGGTTGCCAGCGATCTGTTCAAAGGCTCTTTCAACCGATTCAAAGCTGCTGTGCGTGTAGACATCCAGCGTCACACTGGCATTGGAGTGCCCCATCAGGTATTGCAGGCTTTTCACATCCAGCCCTGCCTGCTGAACATTGGTGCAGAAGGTGTGTCGCAGCACATGAGGTGTAATGCGCG
>OGLS01002100.1_pt1 | contig 10065 bp, 7 predicted proteins | sample 1572881 | NCBI WGS metagenome assembly OGLS01 (sample SAMEA2582013, study PRJEB24529) | metagenome | biome: Human gut stool | place: China | collected 2011
GTGCGGGGAGCGTGGATTGAAATATCGCGGAGGTAATCGCGACGGCTTTCGCCCTGTCGCTCCCCGTGCGGGGAGCGTGGATTGAAATATGCGCGAAATGCCGCACGTCTGCATCGGAGGCAGTCGCTCCCCGTGCGGGGAGCGTGGATTGAAATGCTGTCACCTCGCTCTTGTACGTCGGCAGCCACTGTCGCTCCCCGTGCGGGGAGCGTGGATTGAAATCTGCGAGCGCGGATTGACAAGCTGCAAGCGGAGGCGTCGCTCCCCGTGCGGGGAGCGTGGATTGAAATCTTTGCAAAAAATCTCGAAAAAAAATGTGATTTGCGTCGCTCCCCGTGCGGGGAGCGTGGATTGAAATGACACCGTGCCGCACAAGGCGACGAAGACCAGCGAGGTCGCTCCCCGTGCGGGGAGCGTGGATTGAAATGATTTTTCCTAATTCGGCACGTCTGCCACGTCAACGTCGCTCCCCGTGCGGGGAGCGTGGATTGAAATCGCGCCAGCGTCGCAAGTTCGCGGCGTTTCGCGCACGTCGCTCCCCGTGCGGGGAGCGTGGATTGAAATTCGATTGCCCCGTTTGCCTCCTTCTCTGCGTTTAGGTCGCTCCCCGTGCGGGGAGCGTGGATTGAAATGATGGTGACTGGTAAATCTGCAAGCGCCTGATAGCGTCGCTCCCCGTGCGGGGAGCGTGGATTGAAATCATACGTCCTGCTGGGTGGAAACGTCACCCGGAACGTCGCTCCCCGTGCGGGGAGCGTGGATTGAAATTTCGTCGCTGTCCGCCGTGATAAGGTCGCGGGTCGTCGCTCCCCGTGCGGGGAGCGTGGATTGAAATGTTATGCTTTTATCACATTTTTTGCACCACCTTTGTCGCTCCCCGTGCGGGGAGCGTGGATTGAAATCTATGGTGCTGGCAAAGCCAAAAACAAGTACAACGTCGCTCCCCGTGCGGGGAGCGTGGATTGAAATATGCACATTGCCGCAACTTGCACAGCTTCACAAGGTCGCTCCCCGTGCGGGGAGCGTGGATTGAAATACATGGCAGGACTGGCAGAACGAGCCGGACAAAGCGTCGCTCCCCGTGCGGGGAGCGTGGATTGAAATGATATGGTGGAGCGAATCGAGAAAGGGGAAAGGGTCGCTCCCCGTGCGGGGAGCGTGGATTGAAATAGTCCTTTTTTATGCATGTATACCGCATGTGCGGTCGCTCCCCGTGCGGGGAGCGTGGATTGAAATAACAAAAGAAGAGCGCAAGGCGTACACACTGGCGTCGCTCCCCGTGCGGGGAGCGTGGATTGAAATGAGTTGGATATAGATAGCATAGTTGGATACGAAAGTCGCTCCCCGTGCGGGGAGCGTGGATTGAAATATCTCCAGCGACACGAGCAGCACCCCGCCGCCGGTCGCTCCCCGTGCGGGGAGCGTGGATTGAAATATTATCTGGAACACAATATCGTTTGCGTAATCACGTCGCTCCCCGTGCGGGGAGCGTGGATTGAAATCCGGGATGTCGAGGTTAAAATCAGGCTCTTGCTTGTCGCTCCCCGTGCGGGGAGCGTGGATTGAAATAGAAGGTCGCCGTGGACCAGTACCAGAAGGCGCTGGTCGCTCCCCGTGCGGGGAGCGTGGATTGAAATATCTTTGCTCCATTCTTTGCTGACGATTCCACCGGTCGCTCCCCGTGCGGGGAGCGTGGATTGAAATTGCGATGACGATACCGTCCCGCCCTTCTTCCGCTTGTCGCTCCCCGTGCGGGGAGCGTGGATTGAAATATCCTCCGTCGGGACTACATCGGCATAAAGAGAGTCGCTCCCCGTGCGGGGAGCGTGGATTGAAATGGAAAGGAATTGCTCATAAATTGGCTGGTTGAAGTCGCTCCCCGTGCGGGGAGCGTGGATTGAAATTCCCCAACTCCCATATAATGTGTTATGCCATGCTGTCGCTCCCCGTGCGGGGAGCGTGGATTGAAATATCACTGCGTTGCAAACCGGGCAGATTGTCAGTGCGGTCGCTCCCCGTGCGGGGAGCGTGGATTGAAATGCGCGGAACGCAAGGCGAAATGCGTCTCTTGGCAGTCGCTCCCCGTGCGGGGAGCGTGGATTGAAATATAATTTGCCATTAATGCCTTCCGCAAGGCGGAAGTCGCTCCCCGTGCGGGGAGCGTGGATTGAAATGCAGATTGGCAATCTTGTCTGACGATATAGGAGAGTCGCTCCCCGTGCGGGGAGCGTGGATTGAAATCGTTACTACATTGAGGGCGGTAGAATCCGGTACGGTCGCTCCCCGTGCGGGGAGCGTGGATTGAAATAGGTACGCGCGAGCAAAACAGCAGCGGCAGCTACACGTCGCTCCCCGTGCGGGGAGCGTGGATTGAAATAAGTATGAGCAGGCGAAAGAGTATAGCGGCCTGCGTCGCTCCCCGTGCGGGGAGCGTGGATTGAAATCTGGCTGCTGCATCATCGGCTGCTGTGCTGCTGTCGCTCCCCGTGCGGGGAGCGTGGATTGAAATTCTTCTGGTAAACGAAATAAGGTTTGTCATAAATCGTCGCTCCCCGTGCGGGGAGCGTGGATTGAAATAGCAGCGACACAACCAGAAATTGCAATGATTGTGTCGCTCCCCGTGCGGGGAGCGTGGATTGAAATTGGGATAAAATTTTTTTCTACTAATAGTTGAGTTGTCGCTCCCCGTGCGGGGAGCGTGGATTGAAATCCAGTCGGCGGAAGAATTCGGAAGTTTCATTTCTGTCGCTCCCCGTGCGGGGAGCGTGGATTGAAATTGACACAGCCGCAGAGCATTAACGTTGTGAAACCGTCGCTCCCCGTGCGGGGAGCGTGGATTGAAATTGACACAGCCGCAGAGCATTAACGTTGTGAAACCGTCGCTCCCCGTGCGGGGAGCGTGGATTGAAATGCCCATTGTATGCGGTATTTGGAAGTAGCTTCCGTCGCTCCCCGTGCGGGGAGCGTGGATTGAAATCCGGACTTTCAAGATTTTTACTTTTCGGACAGCACGTCGCTCCCCGTGCGGGGAGCGTGGATTGAAATAGTGTCTCCCAGTATGTGGCAAGAACATCGCATGAGTCGCTCCCCGTGCGGGGAGCGTGGATTGAAATCATTTTCTCACCTCCATTTATTAGCAGCTTTACGTCGCTCCCCGTGCGGGGAGCGTGGATTGAAATCAGAAGACCTGAAACGGCTGAAGGAAATTAGCGAGTCGCTCCCCGTGCGGGGAGCGTGGATTGAAATGCGTTGATGCGTGGGCTGTGTCCGAAACGGTTGACGTCGCTCCCCGTGCGGGGAGCGTGGATTGAAATCTCGTTGACGGCATCCTCCATGCCTGCCTTGCCGGTCGCTCCCCGTGCGGGGAGCGTGGATTGAAATGTATGCGTTAAAAAATGCATCCCCCTCATTTTTAGTCGCTCCCCGTGCGGGGAGCGTGGATTGAAATTTGGACAGTTTGGGATGATACAAACATAGTCAAGTCGCTCCCCGTGCGGGGAGCGTGGATTGAAATGGATAACAAGCGTGTTATTGTTAAGCGCGTCTTTTAGTCGCTCCCCGTGCGGGGAGCGTGGATTGAAATGAATGACGCATAAAATGGCAGGGCGAATAACCCTGGTCGCTCCCCGTGCGGGGAGCGTGGATTGAAATCATCATATCGGAAAGAACCGCAAGGCGCGCGAAGTCGCTCCCCGTGCGGGGAGCGTGGATTGAAATGAGCTGGGAGCAAAGAGGCGCTGGAAGAAGAAGGTCGCTCCCCGTGCGGGGAGCGTGGATTGAAATGATGCTGTGGGTATCGACGGGAATGCGGGTGGCGAGTCGCTCCCCGTGCGGGGAGCGTGGATTGAAATACACCTTCGCCGAGTGGAAGAACCACGGTTACATGTCGCTCCCCGTGCGGGGAGCGTGGATTGAAATAAGGCGACGTTTCAGGGCGACCCGGAGCAGGAGGTGCGTCGCTCCCCGTGCGGGGAGCGTGGATTGAAATAGCCATATCGAGCGGAATCGGCACATACTTTACGTCGCTCCCCGTGCGGGGAGCGTGGATTGAAATGGCTGGAAGGTGTTCGCGTTCACGTCGCGAATCTGTCGCTCCCCGTGCGGGGAGCGTGGATTGAAATTGTGCGGTCTGCGCCCATGCCGACGCGCTCCCAGGTCGCTCCCCGTGCGGGGAGCGTGGATTGAAATCTCTTGTTTATTCGCCCCATGCGGATAGGTGAGTCGCTCCCCGTGCGGGGAGCGTGGATTGAAATTTGGTAATATCATACACACCGTCACTCCCTGCGATAGTCGCTCCCCGTGCGGGGAGCGTGGATTGAAATCAGTGCGGACGAAGCTGTAGAAGCTGCGGTTGTTGGTCGCTCCCCGTGCGGGGAGCGTGGATTGAAATCTCCTGCGTGAAGATTCCAGCGGCGACTGCGGAGGTCGCTCCCCGTGCGGGGAGCGTGGATTGAAATGAAGAACGAGATTTGTCTGCGACCTGTGACAGGGACAGTCGCTCCCCGTGCGGGGAGCGTGGATTGAAATGTGCCGAAGTTGGCGATACCCGCCCCGGCAAGGCGGTCGCTCCCCGTGCGGGGAGCGTGGATTGAAATACCATCGATACCGACGCCACGATGACCGTCAACGTCGCTCCCCGTGCGGGGAGCGTGGATTGAAATAATTCACGATGCGACACTCTTCTGCGACGAAGCAGTCGCTCCCCGTGCGGGGAGCGTGGATTGAAATAGCAGGCCACCATCCGCAGGTACGAGGAATCTCGTCGCTCCCCGTGCGGGGAGCGTGGATTGAAATCCCACAACCGCCTATTGTCACCTCTGTCAGCCCAGTCGCTCCCCGTGCGGGGAGCGTGGATTGAAATGCTGAATGCTCGACCATTTGTAATGTACGCTGTGCCGTCGCTCCCCGTGCGGGGAGCGTGGATTGAAATTATGCTCAATAACATATTTAAGCGCGCCGTATGTCGTCGCTCCCCGTGCGGGGAGCGTGGATTGAAATGGCTAATGTGTAGGCTGATTTGGCTGCCATGCTCTGTCGCTCCCCGTGCGGGGAGCGTGGATTGAAATGATAGCGTGCCGCACAAGGCGACGAAGACCAGCGTCGCTCCCCGTGCGGGGAGCGTGGATTGAAATTCTGCACCACGTCGCAGGGCGGCAGCCGCTTCCCGTCGCTCCCCGTGTGGGGAGCGTGGATTGAAATCGAATTCCATCATGCGTTTACCGACTTGCAAGAGTCGCTCCCCGTGCGGGGAGCATGGATTGAAATTAAAGGGGCAGGAAAACCCTTAGGGCAAATCATCCAGCTTGTAGACGCCGTCGGACAGCTCCTCCATCTGGCCCACGAGCTTTCCGTCACGGTATACCTCAAAGACTGCGCCGCTCAGGTGCTGATCGGGATAGTCCTTATCCACCTTGGTCAGCTGAACGCTGCCGCGAATGAGCTTGTTGGTGATCTCGATCTCGACCACAGCGCCGTTCTGATCTACCTTCACGGCATAGGGCGTCTCATCCATCACATAGCCTTCCGGCGCGGCGATTTCACGAACCACATACTCGCCATAGGGGATACCCGCGAAGGTGAAGCTGCCGTCCTCTGCGGAAACGGTGGTCAGGATAGGCTCTGTGCCGTCAGTAAGGAACAGACCGATGGTAGCTCCGGCCAGCGCCTTGCCGTCCTCATCCTTCTTCATGCCGTGGATCTCCCCGTAGATCATCTCGTTGGTAATGCTCTTTCCGCCATTGACGGCAAGCTCCACAACGGGGATTTCCTGACCGGCATAGGCAAAGATCACAGGATACTTCTCATCGGAGAGAACGTAGTGGCTGTCGGTGCGGATTTCTCTGACATAGTAGCTGCCGAAGGGAACATCGCTCTTGAGCACGGCTTTCCCGTTTTCGTCAAGGGACAGAATCTCAATCAGTCCGTCCGCAGGAATGACAGAGCCGTCTGCTGCAGTAAGCTCCTCGGCGGCATAGAAGCCGAAGGTCACGGCGGAAAGCTCGTTATTCATGCCGATGCCGAACTGCTTATTCTGCTCCAGAACCTTGGAAAGAGAAATGCGCGCCTTCTGTCTGTCGTTGCAGAAGCTGGCGGCGGTTTCGGTGATCTCAATTTCCTGCCCGGCGTAGACGAGCTCTGCGGTATGGGCATCCTTGCTTACGACCATGCCATCGGGGGCTTTCATCTCGGTGATTTCGTATTTTCCCAGATACAGCGGCTTGCTTTCCGCCGTGCCATCTGCGCCGGTAGTCACCGTATCCACCACCTCGCCGGCGCTGCAGCGCAGCGTACCGTCCGGAGTGTAGATGTCCTCCGTTGCCTTGATCTCATAGGTTGCTCCCGCAAGGCCCTGCACCGCATAGACCGGCTGATAGACCCCGTCCGTCGCCGCAACAGAGGCAAACACCTCGCCGGTTTTGGAAATCTTGATGATGCCCTTCTGCGCGTAATTGCCCAGCTTCACCGCAACGATCGTCACACCGCCTTCCTCGGTGGAATTCTCTTCGGTCACATCAAACTTGACCGCCTCATGACTGAGGATGTAGCCGTAAGGGGCAGAGACCTCCTTGAGGGAGTAGCCCTTGCCAAACTCCAGCTTCTCCGGCGTGATGAGCATGCCGGCGTCATTGGTGTAGAAGGTATCGATGGTGGTGACCTCCGGATAGGTAAAGGTCATTTCCACCTTGGAGCCATCCGGACGAAAGATTTGGAAACCTGCTCCCGCATAGGGAATGGCATTGCCGGTTTCTGCGTCCACCTTGATGACCTTAATGAAGGACTCGAAGTTGGCGTTGTTGATGAGGTAGCGGTAGTTCTCGCCGTTCTTAGCAATAAACACATCAAAGTCGCTCATCAGCTCACGGCCCTCCCAGCCGGAGACCTGATGCACGGTATACACGCCGTAGGGCAGGTCCTTGCTCTGGGCAAAGCCGTTTTCATCGCAGGTCAGAGAGTCCCGCTCCGTATCCTTTACCGTCTCATAGCTGCCTGCGGCTTTCAGATAGACGGCGAACACTGCGCCCTCTTCGGGAGTTTCGATCTGCGTATCACCGTTATCCGAGTGCTTGATGATGGCGATATTGCCCTTCTGCACCTGCTCGGCAACAGCCACAGCAGGCGCAGCGTTCAGCTCAACGGTGTAATTGACTGCCTCTGCGCCGACAGGATAAACGGTGCTGTCCAGCAGATATTCCTCGGAGGGGCTGATCTCACGAATCGTCCAGTAGTCGCCGCAGACATAATAGCCGGTGGTGAACTGACCAGCTTCATCGGTGTAGTAGGTATCCACAAGCTGATCGCCCTTATAGATGCCGTAGGCAGCACCGGCAAGCGAAGCGTCGCCCTGCGCCATTCCGCTCTCACAGTCGCTCTTGGTGACGGTGACATTGAACTTTTTGAGGATGTTGGAAAAGCTCTTATTGGTTACACTGTTCCATTCCACTGCGGCGCTCTGGCTGTTGGGAACCACATAGCGAATGGCGGTGTCCATCTCCTCCAGTGTGTAGCCGATGCCGATAAGCACATCCTTGAAAGTCGCCACACCGTTTCATCGGTAACAGCAAATTCATCCACGGGCAGACCGCTAAGGGAGGTCCCAAAAAGGTGGAACTTCACGCCCTGATTCAGCCCATCCTCGGAGGTCTTGGTCACGGTAAGCTCGCCGCGGCGGAGTACATTGTTGAAGGAAACCGTCGCCGTCTGCCCGGCAAGCACGGTGACACGGTGGCTTTCCTGAGGCTCGTATTTGTCATAGCTCTGCTCGGTGACGGTATAGGTGCCGGGCATCAGATTGTCGATGCGAATTTCACCGTTCCGGTCGGTGGTAACAGTCTGATTGATGCCCTCGCCGGTGATGGTGAAGGTAATGCCGTCCACCCTGCCGTCCTCGCAGGTCTTGATGATTTTAGCACCGCCATAGCTGACCTTCAGCTTGAGAAACGCTCTTACAGGGTCGCTGACGGAGGCCGTATAGGTGATGGTATCCTGAACGCCGCCGTTGGGACCGTACTTATAGTCCGTTCAAACAAGAACGCCGCAGCGGGAAGCGCTTCGACTTGCGGAGATCGTCACATTGCCGGTGGGAGCCGTATCGGTGGTGATGGTGAGCGTATTGCCCGAAACATTGAAACGGAAGCCGGTTTCGCTGGCGGAGAAGGTAAACTGCGACAGCACGCGGTTGGTATCCGTGAGCTCGGCAATGTACTGACTGCCATCCCACGCAAGCTCAATCGTCTTTGCGCCGCCGCTGCTTCTGCTCATAAAGCTGGGGCAAACGGCATGGCTCTGCCCGCTGTACTCGATGCTGTCGTAATAGTCCATGATTCGGCTATACAGTGGGTGATTGGGAGAAACCAGCGACAGGATCGCGTCATAGCCGCCGGTGCTCACATGGTCAAAGTCCGCATCGCGCTCGCCCACAACCGTTTCACAAACGAGCAGCTGGGTAGCGAAGGCGTGGGCCAGCTTATCCGCGTCGGAATCGTTCTGCGATCTCCACGAGGTGGAAAGGTTGCCCTGATAGCCATACTGCATGATACGGCCCAGCAGCAGCTTAATGTCGTCCGGCTCGATGGTGTTGTTGTACTGGCTGGGATAGTTATCCCAGAAATCCTCACCGAAGCCGTGATAGGTATCGCCGACATTTCGGGAAAGGCCGGGCTCGATGCAGTAGCACACCTTCCCATCAAAGGAATCCATGCAGTGCAGGGTAGTATAGTCGCTGGAGCCTGTTGCCCAGCCGTTCATATAGTTTTTCGCGGAGTGCCCCCATGCGTCCTCGGAGTAAATCTGAGCAGCGTCCCCGTTACGGGGGAAGGAAATCATATAGGACTCCGCCGTTTCGCTTGCGGCGAAAGCCGTTGTCGTGCCAAAGCCCGCAAGCACGGTGAATGCCATGAGGACTGCAAGCAGCCCCGACATTCCTCTTTTGAGAATCTTCTTCATTCGTTCTGTCCTCCTTCAAGGCATGAAAAAAGCACCGTGCTTCCACGATGCTCATTTCGGCGTATTGATTTGTTTATGCTTATGCCGACTCAAATGTTGATTTTCTCCCTCTGGTTCGGCTTTTCCTCGCTCATAATCGACTCGATGACCTCGTTGATCAGCTTTCCGTCCTGAGAGAACCGCTTCAGCTTGATGGCCTGGGCAAGGGACGGCGTGGCATCGGCATAAGAGATTTGCTGCAGCAGGGCGCTCTGTTTCTCCTTTTGCAAGTACGAAAGCTCCACCACCGGTCTGAACGCAATACGCCCCTCGTCAACCAAATCCAGAAGCTCCGGAATGAGCTCGGTAAGGCGAATATAGCGGTATACTTGGGCTTGTCCATCACCGGTTTCTTCTTTCAAAAGAGATGCCGATTTCACTCCCCTTGCAGTCAATCAGAATGTAGTCGTAGCTCTTTCTCATGCCGTCGATGGCATTCTTCAGAACATACTCAACGGCTCATGACATTGAACAGACCTGTTTTCATACCGGAGAGTTCAATATTTGAGGAAAGCAAATCCACACCCTCCTGGTGCCGGATAATTGCGCCCTCCGCAAGCGGCTCATCATCAATGACCGACTGCATAAGGGACGACAGCGATACATCCAGCTCGTCGGGGTTCTTTATGCCGAGGCTCACGGTTAGGCTGCCCTGCGGATCAGCATCCACCAGCAGAACCCGTTTCCCGGAGCTTGCAAGTCCCACGCCGAGATTGACTGCGGTCGTCGTCTTGCCGACGCCGCCCTTCTGATTCGTGATGGCGATCACCTTACAGTTTTCCATGGGTTTTTCCTCCTTTCTCTGAATTTGAATCATTTCTGATCCACGAAAGCCTCAAAATACCTTTTGGGGCTTTCGTCGCTGCATTTCATTTTTCCTCGAACCCAAAATGCAGAAAAGGAAGTCAACAGGCGTTCGTCTGCTGACCGAACTCATAGGAATCTCACCTCTGCCGGGTACTCCGCCAGCCCCATAGGGAAGTATCATTGTCCCTGAGTCGTTTCATCGCCTTATCCGTAGCAAGCGGATATTTCAGAATGGTTCGGAATCGCTACCAACCTTGCTTTCCGTGATAACCCTTG
>OGLS01002103.1_pt1 | contig 10038 bp, 7 predicted proteins | sample 1572881 | NCBI WGS metagenome assembly OGLS01 (sample SAMEA2582013, study PRJEB24529) | metagenome | biome: Human gut stool | place: China | collected 2011
ATAAAAGGAGCAGAGCGACTATGATCACTTCCCGTTTCCCGCTGGGAGATGTCAGCTTCTCCGCCGAGTATTTTTCGACGCTCGTGGGCGAAGCAACCAAACAATGCTACGGTGTGGCCGCAATGACCCCCCGCGATCTGACCGACAAGGTGCGGAGCATGGTACACGGCGCTGATTTTTCTGCAAAGGGCGTCCGCGTCACCCAGGAAGAGGGCCGTCTCGTGATCGAGCTGCACATCGCCGTCAGCTATGGGCTCAACATTTCGACCGCTGCGCGCAGCATCTCGCACCGCGTCAAGGACGAGGTGGAGCAGGCCACCGGCCTCAAGGTCGCCCGCGTGATCGTCTCCGTGGACGACGTGATCGCCTGATCGGACAAGAGAATAAGGAGAAAATTCAAATGATTTCTGGTAAGATCCTGCGCGACGCGATTATTTCCGGCGCAAACAACATCAACAACCAGCGCTCCCGCGTGGACGAGCTGAATGTCTTCCCCGTCCCGGACGGCGACACCGGCACCAACATGGGCATGACCGTGGGCGCAGCCGTCCGTGAGCTGGAAGCTCTGGACGACAGCTGCACCGTCGGCGAGGCCGCCAAGACCGCTGCCTCCGCCATGCTGCGCGGTGCGCGCGGCAACTCCGGCGTCATCACCAGCCTGCTGTTCCGCGGCTTCTCCAAGGCGCTGGAAGGCAAGAAGGAAGCCGGTGCAGACGACCTCGTTGAGGCTCTGAAGAAGGGCGTCGAGGGCGCTTACAAGGCTGTCATGAAGCCCACCGAGGGCACCATCCTGACCGTGGCCCGCGTGGCCTCCGAAGAAGCAGCTGCCTGCGGTGCCAGCGAAGTCCCCGCTCTGTGGGACGTAGTGCTCGCCGCCGGTCAGAAAGCACTGGAGGACACCCCCAACCTGCTGCCCGTCCTGAAGAAGGCCGGCGTCGTGGATGCCGGCGGCCAGGGCATCATGGTCATCTTCGAGGGCATGGGCAAGGTCTTCCACGGTGAGCCCATCGTCGCAGGCGGCGAGGCTGTCCCCAACAAGGCCAAGCTCTCCACCGAGAACGCCGGCCGCGGCGTCTTCACCGATGACCTGATGAAGGTCGAAGACATCAAGAACGGCTACTGCACCCAGTTCCTCATCAACAAGAACGAGGGTGCCAGCGCCGCCAAGATGCGCGCTTTCGCAGAGTCCAACGGCGACAGCGTCGTCTGCATCGAGGACGATGACGTCATCAACCTGCACGTCCATACCGCCGACCCCGGCAAGATCCTGAGCGAGGCCATCAAGTATGGCTACCTGACCAACTTCAAGATCGAGAACATGCACGAGCAGTTCCTGGCCCGCCAGAAGCAGGGCAAGAGCCTGGAAAAGCAGGCTTCTGCCGAAAAGAAGCCCGACCCAACCTCCGAGTTCATCTACGCTGCTGTGGATCCCAGCCGTGATTACGGCTTTGTGGCAGTTGCTGCGGGCGAGGGCCTGAAGGCCGTCTTCACCGACCTGGCTGCCGACGCTGTCGTCTCCGGCGGTCAGACCATGAACCCCGCCACCGAGGACATCCTCGCCGCCATCCAGAGCGTCCCGGCCAAGACCGTCTTCGTTCTGCCCAACAACAAGAACATCATCATGGCTGCCGAGCAGGCCCAGAAGCTGGCCGACCGTCAGGTCGTCGTTCTGCCCACCCGCACCGTGCCCATGGGCATCACGGCACTGCTGAACTTTGACCCCTCTGCCAATGTTGAGACCAACACCATCAACATGATGGCTGCGGCCGACAAGGTCTCCACCGGCCTCATCACCTACGCCGCCCGCGACAGCGAGTTCGACGGCAAGCGCATCCGGAAGGGCGAGATCATGGCTCTGGAGAACGGCAAGATCGTGGCCACCTCCAATGACCTGACCAAGGCCACCTACCGCCTGGCCCGCAGCATGTGCAAGAAGGACTCCAGCTTCGTCACCATCATCTCCGGCTGCGATGTCTCCGACGAGGATGCCGAAAAGGTCACCGAGATCGTCAAGGCAAAGTGCCCCAACCACGTTGAGGTCAGCCACATCCGCGGCGGTCAGCCCGTTTATTATTATATGATCAGCGTGGAGTAATTTTCACTCCTGCACTTGTAAGACACAGAACAAGCCCCCTGCATCCATCCCGGATGCAGGGGGCTTTGCGGTTCTTGGAACCTCTATTTCACGTACATCGCATCATTTTTCGCAAGGAGGTAAACGCAGTATTGATTCATACTGATTCCCTCCCGCTGCGAATGCTCGGCAAGCGAGCGATGCAGACTGCGCGGAAGCCGCAGTTTGAACTGCCCGGAATATTCCTCCAGGCTATCCGGCTCATGGATCTCGATTCCCTCTTCCAGCGCTGCTTCCAGCCATGCTTTTTTTGCGTCCTGTGCATTTGCGATCGCGCGTTCGACCGTTTCGCCGCAGGTAATGCAGCCCGGCAAGTCCGGATAAGAGACAACAAATCCCCCCTCATCCGGGTCCTCCACCAACTCCATCCGGTAAGGCATCTTCAAATACTCATTCAGCGTCTTCATCGTTCTTCGCCTCACTCTCCACGATCTGCCGTACCATTTCCACGTAAACTTTCTTGATGGGTTCATGTTTTGGGATCGTAATGGGCATACAGCCTGCTTTCCGGAAGGTGTAGTGGCTGCTCCCGCTTCTGGGGGCTGTCATCTCGTAGCCATAGCTTTCCAGCACTTTTCGCAGTTCGTCGAACCGCAGGTCCTTCGATAAGGCACAGATGCGCGCAAGCAGCTTATCCCATTTTGACATTCCGAATCCCCCTGTTCCCATTATACATGGTGTCACATATGGTGTCAAGCATTTTTAGAAAAAGCTCACCTGGCTGCTCTCCGGCAGGTCGCCGAGGGCACGACGACCATACCGCCGGGGTGCTGGGCGGGTAGGTGCCGCGTGGGGTGGATACGCCTTTTCTTTGGGCAGATAGCTGAACTGTTTCAGCATGTCCTCGGTGGTGCGGTAGATGGCGTCGTTCGGTCCAGCCCTTTTCCATTGTTCTTTTTCGGCGGCTCTTACAGCCACTGTTTCAGCACGTCGTTCAGCTTATTCAGGTCCAGCGGTTTGGCGATATGTTCGTTCATGCCGGTGTTCTTGGCCAGCTGCACGTCCTCGGCGAAGGCATTCGCCGTCATGGCGATGATGGGCACTTTGCCCCGACTGCCGGGAAGAGAACGGATCGCTGCCGTTGCTTCGTAGCCGTTCATGACCGGCATCTGGATGTCCATCAGGACGAGTCTGTACCAGTTTTCCGGGGCCGCCGCGACCTTTTCGACGGCGATCTTTCCGTTTTCGGCCGTTTCGACCGTCACGCCTGTCATGCCCAGGATCTCGGTCGCGATCTCGCGGTTCAGGTCGTTGTCTTCCACCAGCAGGAGCCGCTTGCCCGTGTAGTCCGTTTTTGCAAAGTCTTCCAGATAATTCCGGGCGTCTTTCTCTTTCTTGCCGGAGGTGAACTGCCGCAGGGTCGCCGTCAGGCGGGAGCGGAACAGCGGTTTTGCCATAAACGCATCCACGCCCGCCGCTCTGGCTTCTTCCTCGATCTCGCTGAACTCGAAGGAGGTCAGGATGATGATCGTGACGTCTTGCCCGACGCATTCCCGAATCCTTCTGGCCGTTGCGATGCCGTCCATCTCCGGCATCTTCCAGTCCAGGATCACCGCAAAATAGTCACTGTTGGTCTCATGACGCGCATAGCAGCGCTCCACAGCTTCCTTACCGGTCAGGACCCATTCGCCTGCGATGCCGATCTCCCGCAGGGTCTCGACGGTGCTTTCGCAGCTGGTCTTGTCGTCGTCCACGACCAGAACCGGCAGATCGAACAGCTCTTTTTCCTGCTCTTTCTCGTCTTTCTGCAATTTCAGATAGACCGTGACCGTGATCTTCGTGCCCTTGTTGGGGGCGCTTTCGACCTGAATGTTGCCATTCATCAGGTTGACGATGTTCCGGGTGATGGCCATGCCCAGACCGGTGCCCTGCACCTTGGTCGTCCGGTGATCGTCCGCCCGGCTGAACGGCTCGAACATGATCTTCTGAAATTCCGGCGTCATGCCGATGCCGTTGTCCGCGATGGAAAATTCATAGCAGCCCAGCTCCGAGAAGCCGTTCGGCTTTTCCTTGATGGAGAAGGTGATGCTGCCTCCATCCGGGGTGTACTTGATGGCGTTGCTCATCAGGTTCACAAAGACCTGCTGGATGCGCAGGCTGTCGCCGCAGACGGCCTCGTGCTCGATGTGCTCCACGTGGACTTCGAGCTGATGGTGGTGCTCGTCGATTGCCGGATTTGTGAGGGTGAGCAGGTTATCGACCAGCTCCGGCAGGCTGAAATCCTCCTCGGCAAGGCTCATCCGCCCGCTCTCGATCCGGGCCATGTCCAGCACTTCGTTGATCAGGCCCAGCAGATGGCGGCTTGCCTTGGTGATCTTGCCAAGGCATTCGACGACTTTGTCCTGATTTTCGATGTTGGCCCCCGCAATGGCCGTCAGGCCCACGATGGCGTTCATCGGCGTCCGGATGTCGTGGGACATATTGGAGAGGAAATCCGTCTTGGCGCGGCTTGCGTTCTCGGCCGCGCGGTACGCTTCCTTCAGTGCCTTGTGGGATTCGATCTCAGCCTTTTTCTCCTGTGACACATCCATCGACGCCAGCAGAACTTTGACCAGCTTCGTGCTGTCCCACTCCAGCGGGATGAAAGACGCGATCTTATAAGTGTTTTCGTCCAGCGAGCAGTATTCAAATTTGTAGATGTCATTCTCGCCCTGCAAATTCCTGCGGATATTTTCCGGCGAGATGATAGCATCCAATGCGTCCAGCGATTCCAAGGTCTTATACTTTGCAGCTACCTGCTCCACAAAATCATGGTAGGTTCCGGTCGGCGCGTATATCATTTCACCTTGCAGGTTATAGAACCGATAGCGGTCATTTTCCAGATCGCAGACGACGAAGCGGTCCAGCAGGCGCACCATGCTCTGGATCAGCAGCTCCATGGATGCGTTGTCCGAAGCCATCTGCATCCGCTGTGCCGTCTCTGCTTTGGACTCTGTGATGTCCCGCAAAAAGATCATCGCATAGTCCGAGTCCCCGATCTCGCCGCGCATGACCACATTGCTGACCCATCGTTCCTCCCCATTCAGAACGATGCGGCACTCCTGACGCAACTCCGTCTCAAGCCCCTTCAATTTTTCGGTGATGTAGGCGCGGTCGTAGAAATCCGTGACCTTCTGTTTGTCCTGTTCGACCACATAGTTGTCCACAAAGAATTTGATCAGCTCGTCCCATGTCTGGCTCTGCTCAAAGGCCGTCATCAGGGAGGCCTCCACCTTGAAGGTATCAAAGGTGTTCTGTTCCAGATTCACATAATATTCGCAGAGGTTCGCGTTGGTGAACGCGCGGTGGAACGCTGCCGCCCGCTGCGCCTGCATCCGGCTTTGCTTTTCTTCCTCAATGTTGTAGATGATGCCGGTGATGCGGCTGGCCGTGCCATCCAGACGGCGGATCACTTCTGCCGAGGCCCGGAACCACTGGTATGGGCCGTATTGCAGCTTCAGCCGGTACTCCACGCTGAACTTTGTGGTGTTGGTCTTGTCGGCCACCGTTTTCAAAAGCAGCGTCATCACCCGGTCTTTGTCCTCCGGGTGCAGAAGCTCCGACCACGCATCCAGCTGGTTCGGGAAATCCAGAGCGTCATGGTACCCCAGGATCTGCCGGAAGGCATGGCTCCAGCTCGCACGGACGATCCGGCCCGTTTCATCGCATTCCAAGGTCCACGGTGCCGAGTGGATGGACTCATTGACCAGCGCAAGGTCTTCATACGCCCAGTTTACCTGCACCGACAGCACCCAGAGCGGCCTGCCGTCTGCGTCCACGGCATCTTCCTTATAAAGACGCACGTAGACCGGTGTTCCATCGGCTGTGAGGATCTGGCCCTCCCCTGCGCCCCGGATCTGACGAAAGCGCTCCGGTTCGAGGAAGCCGACGTTTTCCCCATAAAACAGGTTTTTCAGCAAACCCTTCGTCCGCTCCATCAGGGACGCATAGCTGTGGTTCAGGTTATGCAGCAGCAGTTCGCTGACCGACAGGATCGGCAGGCCCGCATCATAGTACCCGGTCATGGTCCCGATGCCGCCATTCTGATGGATCGTGTTCTGCATCGCCTGAAGCACGTTCTCTCCCAATTTTTCCGTATCGGATGTATAGATCTCATCCGTAAGTCGATTGTTAAACTTCATTTTCATCCTCGCACATGTTCGAATCTGCCGTGCGTTCCGGCCTCGCTAGAGGGCATACAATAACAATTATAGTATACAACCGTCCAGTCACCCGTTCAAGCCATTTTTTCAATAAGGTAAACATTTCTCCGGTGCCCCGCGCTCCCCCATTTTTCGGGCAGATTTCAACAAAAGTCCGGAATTTTCCGCAAAGGGCTCCATTTTTCATTGCTTTTTCCTAAAAACACGTTCAGATTTCTTGCAATGCCGTTGTCGGGGTGGTAGAATGGTCTTATATCTCGATCGTGCTGCGTCTTTTTTCCGGCTCTCGAACGGCTTTTTGCCAGAGTGCCGGGCAGGCCGCACGCAGGGGGGCGGCGTCATTCCCGTGGGGTGGGCTGTATCATCATACAAGAATCCGGGCCAGCCCGCTGCACTGCGGCGGCTGGCAGCGGGCCGTGAGGAAGAGGAACATAAAAAATGAAGAAGAACACACTGCACAGCCTGTTTGCCCTGCTGACCGCCCTGGTGATGGCGGTCTGTCTGCTGACCGGCTGCGGCGCAGCGGACACCGAGCAGGTGGAAGCGCAGGAAGACGCCGAGACCATTCAGGTGTATCTGTGGACTGCCGCCCTGTACGACACCTACGCCTCCTACATCCAGGCCCAGCTGCCGGACGTGAACATTGAGTTCATCGTCGGCAACAACGATCTGGATTTTTACAAATTTTTGCAGCAGAACGGCGGTCTGCCGGATATCATCACCTGCTGCCGCTTCTCACTGCACGATGCAGCGCCCCTGAAGGACAGCCTGATGGATCTTTCCACCACCAACGAGGCGGGTGCCGTCTACAACACCTACCTCAACAGCTTCAAAAATGAGGACGGCAGCGTGAACTGGCTGCCGGTGTGCGCCGACGCCCACGGCTTCGTGGTCAATCGCAGCCTGTTTGCGCAGTACGACATCCCGCTGCCCACCGATTACGCGAGCTTCGTTTCGGCCTGTCAGGCATTTGAGAAGGTGGGCATCCGCGGCTTTACCGCCGATTACGCCTACGATTACACCTGCATGGAAACGCTGCAGGGGCTTTCTGCTGCCGAGCTGACCACGGTGGACGGGCGCAAGTGGCGCACCGCATACAGTGACCCCGCCAACACCACGCGGGTCGGGCTGGACGATACCATCTGGCCGGGTGCCTTCGAGCGGATGGCACAGTTCATCCAGGATACCCACCTTACGGCAGACGACCTTGCGCAGACTTACGATGACGTGATGGACCTGTTCCGGAACGGAAAAGTAGCCATGTACTTTGGCAGCTCTGCCGGCGTGAAGATGTTCCAGGATGAGGGCATCGATACCACCTTCCTGCCCTTCTTCAGCCAGAACGGCGAACAATGGATCATGACCACTCCCTATTTCCAGGTGGCGCTGAACCGTGACCTGGAGCAGGACACGGCCCGCCGCGCAAAAGCCATGAAAGTGCTGGACGTCATGCTCTCCGAGGAGGCACAGAGCCGGATCGTCTCGGAAGGGCAGGACATTCTGAGCTACAGCCAGAACGTCCCCCTGCGCCTGACCGATGCCATGAAGGACACCCGCTCTGTGGTGGAAGAAAACCACATGTACATCCGCATCGCCTCCAACGATTTCTTTGCCATCTCCCAGGATGTGGTCTCCCAGATGATCGCAGGCGAGCTCACGGCAGCGCAGGCCTATCAGGCGTTCAACGCCCAGCTTCTTGCAGACGAGGAGCCTGCTGCGGACGAGGTCGTGCTGACCTCTGAGAAACGCTATTCCAACGTGTTCCACAAAGACGGCGGCACCGCCTCCTTCTCCGTCATGGCGAACACCCTGCGCGGCCTTTACGGCACCGATGTGCTGCTCGCCGCCGCAAACAGCTTTACCGGCAGTGTGCTGCAGGCTGACTACACCAGACAAATGGCAGCTTCCATGATCATGCCGAACGGCCTGCGGGCTTACCAGCGCACGATGACCGGCGCGGAACTGAAGGAGACTGTCCGCGCCTTTGTGGAAGGCTGCGAGGGCGGCTTTGTGCCCTTCAACCGCGGCTCCCTGCCGGTGGCCAGCGGCATCGCACTGAATGTTCAGGAGAACAGCGGCAGCTACACCCTGACCGGCATCACCCGGAACGGCCAGCCGCTCCGGGATGACGACACCGTGACCGTGACCTGTCTGGCCACGGCCAGCCAGATGGCACCGCTGCTTTCCGGCGAAAACGGCGCGTTCCCCTGCCTTGACACGCCGGTCAAGCAGGCCTGGCGCGAAGCTCTCTCCGGCGGCGGCATGGTGCTTGCAGAGCCGGAACACTACATGACACTGAGGTGAACAGAATGCCAGACGAAAAGCACGAACCCAACCGAAACGGCCATTTCCGGCAAAAATTGTTCTCTGCTGCTGCCATCCTTCTTCTGGTCTTGCTGGCAGTCCGTTTCGGCATTCAGTATCTCTCGTTCGTGTCGCAGACCATCTATCAGGAAAGCACCTCGCATCTGGAAGAAGTGCTGCACAAATCCAACAATATGCTGAAAGAGATGGTGCGCAAGAACGTGAGCTATCTGCACCTGTACAACAGCTTTCTGGAAAGCACCTCGGACGCGGACGCAATTCAGGCGTATATCGAGAAAGCGCAGCAGGACATCGGATTTGTCGACTTCTACTTTCTTTCCTATGACGGCAACTACATGACCGTGAACGGGGAAACAGGCTACCTTGGCTTGCAGACCAATCTGGACGAAAAGCTCGCCGATGGCGAGGATATCGTGATGAACACAGCACTGCCCGGCAAGGCGCAGATGCTTGTGTTCATCTGTCCCGAAACACAGGGCAGCTACCGGGGCTTTGCCTACGATGCCGTTGCCATCTCCTATTATAATGATGCGGTGCTGAAGCTGCTGGACAACTCTGCGTTTCAGGGCAACGCCAGCAACTATGTGATCTACCCGGATGGACGGGTCGTCATCGACAATTCCGTAAACCGCAAGAAAACGATCTACAACTTCATTGCGATGCTGCGCGACTCTTCCGACCTTTCCGAGGAGGAGATCCTCACGCTTTCGGATGATTTTGCGCAGGGCCGCAGCGGAAACCGGAAGGTAACGCTGGGCGACACCCGTTATTATCTGGTCTACGAGGGCACGGCGGTGCAGAACTGGACGATGCTGGGGCTTGTGCCGGTCAACATCGTCAACGCCAGTCTGGACAAGCTGTGGTTCCGCACGGTGCAGATCGTAACGGGCATCACCGTCGGTCTTGCCGCCGCCATCATCCTGCTCATCCTGCGCCGGAACCGCACCACCCTGCGCCGGAAGGATACCGAGATCCTGTACCGTGACGAGCTGTTCCAGAAGCTCTCGCTGAACGTGGACGATGTGTTCCTGATGCTGGACGCAGAGACCTCCAAGGTGGATTACGTCAGCCCGAACGTCGAGCGCCTGCTGGGCATCCCGTGGAAAGAAGTCCGCCAGGATGTCTTTGTGCTGGACAAGCTGCACCCGAAAGGCTCCCCGGCGCACGGCAAAAACTTTCTGGAAGGGCTTCTCAGCGGGCAGCAGCGCGAATGGGATCTTGAGTATGAGCATCAAGAGACCGGGGAGCGCCGCTGGTTCCATAACATCGCCATGGGCAGCGAGGTAGAGGGCCGGACGAAGTACATCCTGGTGCTGTCGGACCGCACCGGCGACAAACAGGCGAATCAGGCCCTCTCGGAGGCCGTTGCGGCCGCCGAGACCGCCAACCGCGCCAAGAGCACCTTCCTTTCCAATATGTCCCACGATATCCGCACCC